>Ga0105356_10006557_pt1 | contig 10844 bp, 4 predicted proteins | sample GOMGulsemesocosm_3_FD_83502 | JGI IMG/M metagenome (GOLD analysis project Ga0105356, IMG submission 83502) | Methane-oxidizing microbial communities from mesocosms in the Gulf of Mexico - GOM9D Gulf of Mexico | ecosystem: Environmental > Aquatic > Marine > Cold seeps | place: Gulf of Mexico...
ATTCTCTAAGTTTGATTTTGGATTTTTCTTAATTTCCATCCTTGTTTGTTTTAAATAGTTCGCTAATTTAATTAAATTCTTACGACTTATGCAAGTAATAAAGTTAAATAGCTACAATTTTTTTATAAACTCGATTAAAAAGCATCATTGCTAGTATAACTCCTACTGTATTGGCTATAGCATCTAATAAACTTGCTGTTCTATAAGCTGTAAGTGTTGCTTGTAAAACCTCAATAACTATGCCGTAAAAAATACAAGAAATTACAATTGCATATTTTAATTTCTTCTTTTGCAAAGATTTAGGAAAACTCAACAACCAAGTAAGCCCTAATATAAAATACGCAATTGCATGATACATCTTATCTGAATGAGATAATTGTATCGGAATATAATCTATTTTCTTTAGGCTTAAATACCCGATAAAAAGGGTAATGCCTATTGCAATAAATAAAATATTATCCCTGAATAAGACTTTTATAAGCTTCTGCATCTAATAAATCTTCTAATTGTGAAGTATCCGAAAGGCTTACTTTAATCATCCAACCTTCTCCAAAAGGATCCTTGTTTACTAATTCTGGCTCGTCTTCTAATCCTTCATTAAATTCGGTAACTTCACCCGACAATGGCATGATTAAATCTGAAACTGTTTTAACAGCTTCTACAGATCCAAAAACATCGTCTTTTTCAATAGTATCATCTAAAGTATCTACATCTACATATACGATATCCCCTAACTCGCTCTGCGCAAAATCGGTAATACCAATAGTTACAGTATCTCCATCAATTCTAACCCATTCGTGATCTTTAGTGTACTTTAATTCTGTTGGAATGTTCATTGTAATTTTATTTTATTGTGTTGATTAATTTTAGTTGCCTAAGTTATAAATTAAATTGAAACCAGCATTAATCGATTGTCTCGGAAATGTGGTAGAAATTGCATACTTAGAGGTATTATGATTGTAATAAAACGAAGTAGTTAAATTTCTATTTAATTTATAGTCTGCTGCAAATTTAAGAGATAAAAGTTTTTGACCACCACTTATTTGATTATTTTCTACATCTATCGAACGGATTAACGTTAAATTATCTCTAACAGAGATATCCATACGCATATTAATATCTCCTTTTAGCTTTTGTCTCTTGCCTGCGAAGCGTGTATTAAAGGCGACATTTTTTAACCGATACCCAACTCCAAATATAAATTCTGTTCCTTTAATATCTGTCAAAGTACTGTTGTCAAAGTTCATGGTTAAGGTTCTATCCTTTCTTATTTCTCCTTTAAACGAGAAGGAATTTTTCATTTTTACATCAATTTTAATCAATGGAGAAAACTCATCCATCAAACTAGCAGAAGAAATTAACAACTCCGACTGATAGTTCCCTGATGCATTTGGCGTTGTCAAATCGTTTGATTTATACTCTAGATTATTTGTATAATTAAAAATCGTATACGACGACTTATACCCATTAGTAAGGGTAAAGCTGCTGAAATTATCTTTAAACCAATCAATTTTCATGAAACCATTATAACGCAATGTCCAATTAGGAATTGGTATGTTTTTAAAAATTCCAAGACCCACAGAATTTGGATTCTTACCAGAGTATGCAGCTAAAAATGCCGGCAACAATGTTTCTTGAGAACCAAATTTTAACGGGTCTCTCCCATCAATAGCTCCTAATCTGTTGGCAATGATACTTTGGTAGTCCTTTAAATTTTGAAACAACACATCCGAATCTTTAAATACAGTAGACAACATTGCATAACTTGTGCTGAAGTTACCCGTTTCAATCGCATCGATCTGAGCATTCAATTGTACATTTGTTAAATTCCCAAGGGCATCATATCCCGTTCCAAAAACATCCAACTGCTCAGTAATATTTCTTGTTTTTATTCTGTTTCCTGTCAACTCTATATTTAAATCCTTAAATGGTTTTAAAGAAACCGTATACGTTAGCTTACTCGTATGTGTATTGCTATAGGTTTTGTTTACATAAGCACTATCTTGATGCCTAGCAACAATCCAATTATTTTCAAGCGCTCTATTTCTGATATCCACCTGACTCCCAAAAACAAAGCCTAAAGTTGGTGCAAAACTTCCATTCAAATTATCTCTTCCTAAAAATCCAGCCGTCCCTTTAAACCCTGGTAAAGCTGTTCCATTACTTTCTGTATAACTAATTTTTGCTGTTTTAACGGCAGTAATAAAATCATATACGCCTAACAAGAGCTTTTCCTTTACCGATTTCTTTTTGGCCCCTGCTTTTACCTTTCCTATAGTTGGTGCTTGTGGTGCCTGAAATTGACTTCCTGCATTCTTCTTCCCAGTTCCTTTTACAAACAGTTTTTTTAAGCCTGTATTTTGATAGAGTTTAGAAAAACCAAAGGTTGTGTTAAGACTATGTGTATTTGAATTTTGAATCAAATTTCCAATTTGATCCACATAACTTTTAGAGGCTGCCTTCCAATCAAAGTTTGCGGTATATCCATAATCTGCGGTTACAAAATCTAAATACGGAATCTTATTTACCGGAATCTTATAATTTGCGGATAACTTTTGGGTATAATGATCTGGCCTACCTGTATTGAAAAATTGATCAAAAATTTCGATTTCCTCACCACTCCCAAAACTATCATACAAATAACTATTATTGGCATTAAAGTTTACTTGTAATGATTTGGTTATATCAAAACCGATTGTATAGTCCCAATCAAACAAAAACCTACGCTGTGTCAATGTTGGTTGCGCCGTAAATCCATCTACCAAATTACGAGATTTTTGCTGTACAAAGTTTCTTGTTATTCTAGAATTTACGCCAATAGATTTTGGTAATAAATTAATATTGATGTCTCTAATCAATTGCCAATATTTACTTTTCCCAAAAAAAGCGGATTTCTTAAATGGCTCTATATATTTTGGTTGAAAGGTAAAATTATAACTTGCCCCTGCTGTTAAATTCTGATTCAGGTATTTTTCTATATTGTAGTCTTTATGGTTCTCTTCTGAATACGCATAAGAAACAGAAAAATTTTCCACATCGTACGGTTTTGGCTTCTTTTCAGACTGAGGGTTTCTATTTTTCTTTACATTATTAAAGCTAATACTTTTTCTAGAGGTGTAATCTTGCGAATTTTTGCTATTCGGATTTACATCTTTTGCATCTGCAAATTTCACGTCTTGATACTGCGGGTCGTACTTCGGGTCTCTAAACTCCTCTCCAAAGCTATAACTCATAGGCAATTGAATTCCCCACTTTTTAGGCATCATCTTCCCAAGATTAATATTGGTAGAAAAATCGTATTGCCTTGTTTCTTCCAAACTTCTTTGATTCACCCTGTCCTCTACATTCCCAAAACCAATGGTCTGCATCCTTCCTGTAACCGAAATATCTGCAACGTCCGCAAAATTGGCATCGGCGCTAAGTACTGCTGCCCAACCGCCTTTATTATCAAAACCCGAAGAGCGCAATTCATTAAACCAAATTTCGGCACTTTTTTGAGTTCCAGAAATATTTTTAACCCCCAACATTAACGTTCGTATAGAGGCCAATGTCGGATTCCCTTTTACTCTCAACACCAACGTACTAGGATGTGTATTTGTTGGAAAAGGATAGAGCTTATTAATTGAAAGTGTACCTCCAGAGTTTGGAATTTCTCCATCTCTTTTCAGCTTCAACTTCCCCAATTCGTCTAAAATGACATCCAAATTATTTGCTTCTGGCCACACATTTGTAGGTACGATACTTCCAGATGGAGATATTTTTAAAGGCACTTCTAATTGATAAAAATTATCATCTAAATCTGTCCCTAACCTAATAACGGCAACCAAATCATCGTCTGAAGCACTACCCGTAATAACAGGCTCGGCATGCATAAACATTTTTAAATTTTTATACATTCTTAAATCTACACTTACGTTTTTGTAGATGGCTCTTGTTTCATTGTGCTGTAAGTCTTTTACCTTTAAAGAAATCGACTGCTCATTTTGTTGTTGTATAGTAGAACTCCCTTGCAGTTGTTCTCTTATAATTCCGGGAGGCAATACATACCGTTCTTCATTTTGTTCTATACTTACCACACCAACTTCAAAATCATTTAACTGATCATGCGTTAATTCTTGTGGTGGACTCACTGTAGGATCTAAGGTCTTTGTATACCGTCTATAATCTCCTCTTACCAACTCTAATTGTCCAAAACGCAAGACTACAGGCATTTTAAACTTGGTCATAAACATTCGAATAAATCGAATACTATTAAAATCAGAAATGCCATTTATTGGAGTTCCGCTTCTTACCGGAATTCGGAATTGATACCATTTAGTTTTACGTGTACTCCCATCTGACAAGGTTACATCAGTTTCTTTTTCATCAACAATATTATTAATCCCTTTAACCAAATCATTTTTATTTAAAGAGACTTTGTACTCAAAGTAACTTTCTACAGTATTCATGGTTTGATCCTTATTAATATCTTCTACATCTGGATATGTCGATGAAGATGTTGGATACGATTCTGTAGATTGGTTTGCTGTTGGGGAGTTTCCTTCTGTATTGTTGAAATCTTTATACCTAGAAATTACGGATGCATTGTTATTGTCAAACGCTGTACTTCTATAAAACTTAAAATTATCCGAAGATATATCACTTGAATTCAATTTTGAAATATCAAATACTTTCGATTGATAAAAACTCAGTTCGTCTTCATTTTTCAATCCATCCAAACCAATATCTTGATTTTTTCTTGCAGCATCATCTACATCAAAAGCATACAGAATTGATTGGTTTGTGGGTACATTTCCCCAAACCGAAGGCGTAATACTTGTGTTAGAACCATCAGCGGGCATTCCATTTTCATACATCTTCCTATTGTCTTTTAAGATGTCTTCAGAAATGTTTCCAAGATTGATAAATAATTCACCAACCTGATTGCTTAGATTATTAGGATCTACGCCCACTGGCAATCCTTCTTCGTTCGTAATCGAATAATCTTGATAAGGGTCTTTAATCCAAAACTGTATGTATTCTACATTGGCTTGATCAAAGTTATTTGTCGTTAATGGTCGCATAATACCACCCCAACGATCTTGTGGGTTTGAAAAGGTTCCATTTGCATTTACATCAACACCCGTATCGAAGTTATAGGTCCCTCTTTCTGATGGAAAATATGCTAAATCCAATGTTCTTACTAATACATTCTGTGTAATATCTAACTCGGTATTTGGAAACAATTCTGAATACCCAATTTGTCGAACTTCTGCTCTAGACAATTCAATATTATCAATATTGGCAGGTTTGGCGCCGTTGCCATAAAAAAGTTGATCAATTGAGTACCAAGCTAGTTTCGCTCTATTATTATTGTAGCTTAAATCTGTCGCTGACCCATTAAAATTTTGAGATTGTGGCGTACTTGCTGTAAACCAATTTAACGGCGATAATAAATCAATTGGAATTTGAGATGCTTCAAAATCATCAACATACGAAGTTGCTTGCCCGTTGACATCTATCCCACTTGGTGAGCCTGGAATTAAATAGGCAAAATCTGCTCTAACTGATATATTAGATGCCACATCGGTATCTACAAAAGGCAATTTATTAACCCATTTTGTGAATATTGGCATCTCTGCAGAATAATCTACATTTAGCCCAATCATGGTATTGTTTATTGGTTCGTTACCAAAGTTTACTTTTTGAGTAATTGGTTTTTCGTTGACGTTTAAAATGGTACCGCCAAGAATAAATTTATCAGAAAAACGATGTTCAACTTCAACACCCATAAACGTTTTTCTTTGTTGGTTAAATACCGCATTATTTTCTGTAGAAACATTAATTGGTATTCCAGAAGCTTCTAAACCTGGATCTATAATCTGTACTTTACCAAAGTTATAATCTACAACAAAATCAACACCTTCTACCAACTGCCTTCCACCAGCTGTTACTTTTACAGAACCTCTAGGCACATTAAAAGAATTTAATGAGATGCCGCCACTATTCTGTGATTTCGCATATCCTTTTAACAAGAACTTGTCTTTGTTTTGGAAATTATTTTTTGCTTGCGATTTTGTATTGATGTACAACTCGTCAAAAACATAGGTGTCTTTATCTACAATGGAAGTCAAGGAATTGGAAAGATCGGCACCAAAAGGCTCTGTTTCTGGAAAAATAATAAATCCTTTATTTGAATTTACCGTAATACTTTCTACATAATCAAAAAAGCCATCACCCCCTGTTACAGCAAATGCACTTTGGTCTAATTTATCTAAGTTTAAAACATTTAATAATGTTTTTTGATCCACCCCTGGCGTTGCTGCATTTTGCAACGTATTTGATGGCACTCCTGTTTGATCATCTCTGTACATCACTTCAAACCTAAAACCATCTTGAGTTAATGGAAACACACCCAAAGCATATACATTTTTCATCATCAACCTCCAGGTAGGAAAAGCCAATTGAGTACCAGGTCTCTTGGTGGTAATAATTTCACTACGAAGCAATTTTACGGCCAAATTATTGGGTGCGTTAATTCCGTCATTAGACAACTCCCCAACTTTAAAAGAGGTTTCAGAACTACCTACCACTGTATATTCATAGGCAACTGCCAATACTTCTCCGTCAGACAACTTTCTATTTAAAGAAATAAACCCCAATTGAGGGTTTAAGGTGTATTCATTGGCCTCTAACTTTCTTGCATTTTGCAAAACAGAATAATCTGTTCCTTGTTTCATATTAAAACCAGACAAGGCAGCATTTACTGTTGCAATATCTCTAATTCCACCTGCTGTCGATAAAACTGTAGAAAGGTTATTCGCCGAGTTTGCGGGAATATTATGTCCAAATACCTGCGGTGGTGAGGTGGCAGTAACATTGGCATTCACTAAATTGTTCGTTTCAGATTCTCCAATATCTGCCAAGGCTACAATACTTCTAAAATTTTCTGTATTCGAACTTCTATTGGTAACCCAAACTTCTATTCTTGTAATATTTATTGGACTACTCACTAAAGGATAGTCTTTTAACGATTCTTTGTAGTTTTCTCTAAAATAATGTGCCAAAAAAAAGTGACGATCATCATCATAATCTGACGCTCTTAACTCAAAAGATTCAATGGAGGCACCTGCTTCTGCTGTTACCGTTTTACTTTCCGAATTTTGTTGAGAAAACACGGCTGTTACAGAAGTTTTACCAAATTGCAACGCTGTTTTTACACCAAACAAACTTTGAGATCCATTTATTAATGAATTCTTAATAGGCATAGAAACATTACCCGCTTCAATTTTCCGAATTATATCGTCTTCTGTTGGCGTATATTCTAATTTAATTAAATTCTGAAAATCAAAGGTCGCCTGTGTATCATAATCTGCAGTTACTTTTAATCGCTTACCAACTTTCGCTATAATACTTGCACTTATTTGCTGATCAAAATCAAACGTAAAACTACTTCTATTATTTTCTGACAATTGTGGGTTTTCTACATTCTGATAAATCCCACCTAATTTAATATTTAAACTACCCGATGGTATTACCTCAACCGAATTGCCTCCAAAAACAGATTCGAAAAACTTAGAGTTTACATAATATTTCGGTAATAAATTCCGCTGTGCTGCCTTTGCCCCTTTCTTCTTACTTAAGGCGTCGTTTTTCTCTTTAAAATAGGCTTTGATATCTTTCTTTAAACGATAGCTCTGATATTCTGATGGGGACATATAGATTGGAACACCAACTTTAAAATTCCCTAGCTTCTCAACAACAATATATTTGTTCAATTTTTTATCAAACCGAACAACATAACTAGAGGGGTTATTTAAAAACAAGCTCCCTTTTTGATTTGCTTTAAAATTATAGGTAAGTTTCGGTATGGAATCTTTTTTTATAGAATCCTGCTTTGTAGTTGTCTTTTGCGAAAAAACAGCTGTAGTTGCTAATAAAGCAACTACACAAATAATTAAAGTATGAAAATATCTATTTTTCAAATTGTCTACAAACTTTTTAATGCTTTCTTAATCAAGACTTCAACAGAAGCATCTATCTGTTCTTTTAGAATTGCATTTAGTACTTTCTCAGATTGTTTCTTATTAAAACCTAACACTTCTAAAGCTGATAACGCCTCATCTTTGTTAGTATTGCTTGGTGCAAGAGAAATTGCATCGATATCAAATGTTTTTAAGATTTTATCTTTTAAATCTATAATAACCCGTTGGGCTGTTTTTGCGCCTATTCCTTTAACAGATTGTATTAATGCAATGTTTTCTGTAGCAATTGCTTGCTGGATTTCTTCTGACGACATTGAAGACAACATGGTTCTTGCAATACTTGGTCCTACCCCAGATACAGAAATTAGCAATCTAAAAATTTCTCTTTCTGTCTTATTAATAAACCCATATAAGGTATGTGAATCTTCTTTTACCGTTAAATGAGAATACAATGTAATTGCTTCACTATCGGGCAACGCCGAAAACGTATTTAAAGAAATATGCAATAAATAACCTACTCCAGAACAATCAATTACAACATATGTTGGTGTCTTCTCTACTAACCTTCCTTTAATTTGAGTGATCATTTATTGCCTTATTTTTTAAGAATTATTTTTTTGTTTTTGTTGAGCATCTACTACTGCCACTGCAGACATATTTACCATCTCATCAACACTTGCCCCTAACTGAATAATATGTACAGGTTTTTTTAACCCCATCATAATTGGACCAATAGATTCAACTTCATCTACCTGCTTCATTAATTTATACGTAATGTTTGCCGCATCTAAATTAGGAAAAATAAGTACATTCACTTTTTTACCATTTAACTTAGAAAACGGAAACTCCTTTGCCAACATTTCTTTGTTCAATGCAAAATCTGCTTGCAATTCTCCATCAATAACGACATCTGGAAAATGTCTATGTATATACGAGACTGCTTCTCTAATTTTTACCGCACTTTCTGAATTTGAAGATCCAAAATTTGAATACGACAACATGGCTATATTTGGTTTTACGCCAAACATTCTTGCCAATGAATAGGTAAGTTGAGAAATTTTTGCCAAATCTTTGGCATCTGGGTTTACATTTATTGTGGTATCCGCTAAAAACAATGGCCCCTGTTTGGTTAACATAAGGTTTGCTGCTGCAACTCTGGTAATTCCTTTGTCTTTTTCCACCAATTCCAACATTGGTTTCACAACCGATGGATACGATCTTGAATACCCTGTAATTAACGAATCTGCTTCTCCAACATTTACCATCATTGCCGCAAAATAATTACGCTCACGCATCATTTTTTGTGCTTGCAATAAGGTAATTCCTTTTCGTTGACGTGTTTTCCAATAGGTTTCTCCAAAACGATTTCGGCGCTCACTTTCCTCGTCTGTTTTTGGATCTATAATTGGAACATCTGCATGAAACCCGATCTCTTCTTTTAATTCTAAGATGACCTCTTTTCTACCCAAAAGAATTGGTTTTCCAATTTTCTCATCATATACTCTTTGTGCTGCTTTTAGCACATCCAAATGATCTGCCTCTGCAAAGACAATACTCTTAGGATTATTTTTTGCTCTATTGTGTAATAAACGCACCTCTTTACTTCCAGTTCCAGAGCGCTCCATTAATTCTTCTTGATACCTTTCCCAATCGGTAATAGGTTCTAAAGCAACTCCAGAATCTATCGCTGCCTTTGCGATTGCTGGTGGAATTTCATAAATTAATCTTGGATCAAATGGTTTTGGAATGATATATTCTTTACCAAAAGACAAACTAATTTCATCGTATACAATATTCACTTGCTCTGGCACAGTCTTTTTTGCTAAATCTGCCAATGCAAGCACAGCAGCCATCTTCATTTCTTCATTAATTTTTGTCGCTCTAACATCTAAAGCACCGCGAAAAATAAATGGAAATCCAAGTACATTGTTTACCTGATTAGGATGATCAGATCTACCGGTTGCCATGATGATATCATCTCTTGTTTTTACGGCCAAATCATAATCAATTTCTGGTGTTGGGTTTGCCATTGCAAAAACGATTGGGTCTTTTGCCATTGACAATAGCATTTCTGCTGTTACAACATCTCCTTTCGAAAGCCCAATAAATACATCTGCATTGTGCATTGCTTCTTCTAAGGTGTGCACATCTTTATCCGTTGCAAATTCTTCTTTTTGTGAGCTTAGGTTTCCTCTATCTTTTCTGATAACTCCCTTGCTATCACACATCACAATATTTTCTCTTTTAGCGCCTAAAGCTAAATACAAACGGGTACAAGAAATAGCAGCTGCCCCAGCTCCATTTACCACAATTTTCACTTCAGAAATCTTTTTCGCAGTAATTTCTATTGCATTTTTTAACGCAGCAGCAGAGATAATTGCCGTTCCATGTTGATCATCATGCATCACAGGAATGTCTAATTCCTCTTTCAGCCTTCTTTCTATCTCAAAAGCTTCTGGAGCTTTAATATCTTCTAAATTAATTCCGCCAAAAGTTGGTGCAATTGCTTTTACAGTCTCAACAAATTTATCAACATCCGTTGCATCAACTTCGATATCAAAAACATCAATGTCTGCAAAGATTTTAAACAACAAACCTTTCCCTTCCATTACTGGTTTCGAAGCCAATGGGCCAATATCTCCCAAGCCTAAAACAGCAGTTCCATTTGATATTACTGCTACCAAGTTTCCTTTTGCAGTATATTTATAAGCATTGTTTGGATTTTTTTCAATTTCTAAACACGGCTCTGCAACTCCTGGAGAGTATGCCAATGATAAATCGTGTTGTGTAGCGTATTTTTTTGTAGGAACCACCTCAATCTTTCCCGGCTTCGGTTTTGCGTGGTATAATAAAGCTTCTCGTCTTTTCCTAGATTCGCTC
>Ga0105356_10006560_pt1 | contig 10842 bp, 7 predicted proteins | sample GOMGulsemesocosm_3_FD_83502 | JGI IMG/M metagenome (GOLD analysis project Ga0105356, IMG submission 83502) | Methane-oxidizing microbial communities from mesocosms in the Gulf of Mexico - GOM9D Gulf of Mexico | ecosystem: Environmental > Aquatic > Marine > Cold seeps | place: Gulf of Mexico...
TATCCCTGAATAGTTTTTACTACCGTATCCTAATTTTGATGGAATTAATAAAATACCACTTCCTCCTTCTTTAAAATAAGTAACACCTTCTGTCCACCCTCTAATTACACTTTGTAAACTAGTTTTAAACTCTGAGTTTTGGTCAAAAGTTTTTCCGTCTAAATAATACCCCTTATAGGCCATCGTTACGGTTGAATTTGCTGTAGGCTGTACACCTATACCTTCCGAATTTACAACATAGTACAAACCAGAATCACTTTTTTGAGCTATTAAATTATTATCGGTAATGTATTTTACAATTTCTGCTTCGTTCTGTCCATCAAAATTAGTCTCTTCACTAGTGCAAGAAAAGAATGTCGTAAGTAGTGTTAATAAGGATACTATTTTTTTCATCTTTAATTATTTATAATTTAATTATAAGTAAATATTTTTAGTTAACTTTTTCTCCATTAACATACGTTGCTAAAACTTTTGTATTCGGAATTTTGCTACCTTCAACGGTCATAATATCATTTTCTAAAATAATAAAATCGGCAACTTTACCAATTTCTATACTTCCTTTTTCTGTTTCTTCAAAATTACCATAAGCATTCCAAATAGTCATCCCTTTTAGCGCATCTTCTCTAGATAAGGCATTATTCATTTGATAACCATCTTTAGGGTATCCTTTTAAATCTTTTCTTATTGTAGCTGCGTAATATGTATACAATGGACTTACATTTTCAATAGGAAAATCTGTTCCTAAAGCAACTTTACCATATTGTTTTAATAAATCATTATATGCATAAGCCCCTTTAATTCTTTCAGCACCAACACGGTCATCTGCCCAATACATATCGCTTGTTGCATGTGTTGGCTGAATAGAAGGTAAAATATTTTTAAAATGATGAAAATCATTTAAATCTACAATCTGTGCGTGTTCTATTCTCCAACGGCGGTTTTCTTTATTTTTCAGCGCTTTTTTATAAGTATTAAGCATTACGTAATTAGCAGAATCTCCAATAGCATGTGTATTCATTTGATATTCAGAAGCTGCAATTCTCATTGCTAAATCTTGAAGATTATCATACGAATTTACCAAAGTTCCAAAATGCCCCTTCTTATCTGAGTATTCGCTTTTTAATGCTGCTCCACGAGATCCCAAAGCACCATCAGCATAAACTTTTACCGAACGTACATGCAGCCTATCCGTTTTGATAATTCCTTTTTTCAAATAATAATCTAAGTTTATTTTATTATTTGAAATCATGGCATATATACGCATTTTTAAATCACCTGATTGCTGTAAACTATCTATTAATTCAATTGCTTGTTTATCTAAACCAGCATCATCAACAGTGGTTAACCCCAAATTAAAACAAATTTTTTCAGCATCTTTTAATGCTTGAATTAGTTCTCTTTTCGTTGGTTTCGGAACTTTTATAAAACTCATTGCATTATCAATTAGTACTCCTGTAAGTTTTCCGTCTTTTTGCAGAAACTCACCTCCTTCAATTTTTGAGTTAATTGAAATTTCGGATAGATTAATTGCTGCTTGATTTACCAACATTGCGTGTCCATCAATTCTACGAACAGCAACGGGAATTTCAGGAAACAACTTGTCTAATTTCTCTTTCGTTGGAAATTCTTTTACTTCCCAATCATTCTGATCCCAACCACGACCTGTTATAAACGTCGTGTTTTTCTCTTTTTGAAACTCAACTAATTTTAGCAAAACTTCATCATAACTTTTCGTACCTACTAAATTTACTTTTTGTTGTTGTAAACCCAATCCGTAAAAATGACAATGCCCGTCTATAAAACCAGGGTATACCGCTTTATTATTTGCATTAACAGTTTTTAAAGCCTCGTATTTATTTTGAATTTCTTTGTTGCTTCCAATAGATATAAACATAACATCTTTAATTGAAAATCTTTCAGCTTTATCAAAATTTGAATTTACAGTATAAGTATTTGCATTGATAATAATTACATCAGCCTTTTCTCGTTTTGCACAAGAAAACAGTAGATTTATTGAGATTAGTGATAATACTATTTTATTCATTATTTAATTTCGTTTTTATAGATAGTATGTGCCCATCCAATAAATAATATTTGAACTACAATTCTAATATATGCAGTCGTTTTTGAACCTATTGCAGGTACTTCTTTAAAAGCATCCCAAATATGAATAGGCATAAAAGCAATCATTAATAAAAAAATACCATAAGCTGATTTTTTCTCATATCCTTTTTTGAATAAGCCAATACCAAGTAGAATTTCTATAATACCAGATACGTAGTTTACACCCAGTTTTGGCAAAAAATCAGGAATAAATCCGTTATAAAATTCAGGTTTTTGAAAATGATTATACCCACCATAAATTAAGAAAGCAGCTAATAATATTTTTAAAATTAGTAAAACATATTTCATAACTAGTTATGGCTTTAACGTTTCGTTGTTATATAGGTATTTGTCCATTAAATACACGATACTTGCCATAGAAGCACTTCCTAATTCCAATTCACGTTTATTAACCTTATCGAATGTATCGCTAGCCGCATGATGATAATCAAAATAACGTTGGCTATCTGGTCGATACCCTACCAAGGTAACATGGTCGTCTTTTAATGGACCAATATCGGCACCACCACCACCTGCTGTTATATCGTGTAAACCGTAAGGTGCTAATAATTTTTTCCAACTTTGTAATAATTTTCTATTTTTATTATTTGCATCAATAGAAAAACCTCTAGGCGTATGACCGCCTGCATCTGATTCTAATGCACCAATATGAACCTCATTATTTTGTTTTGCCAAACGTGCATATTCTGTTGCACCTCGTAAACCATTTTCTTCATTCATAAAGAATACAATTCGTATCGTATTTTTTGGTTTAATATTGTTCTTTTTAAGTAAGTAAGCAACCTCTAATGACTGTACGACTCCAGTTCCGTCATCATGTGCACCATCTCCTAAATCCCAAGAATCTAAATGCCCTCCAATTACCATAATTTTATCTGGGTTTTCACTTCCTTTAATTTCTCCAACTACATTATGTGAAGGGGTATCTGGTAAAGTTTCACAACTTTGTTTTAAGTAAAATTTAAGTGTCGGATTTTCTTTTAAATGCTTGCTTAAATTCTCTGCTGCTCTAGAACTAATTGCCGCAGAAGGAATATATTCGGATTTCGGAATATCTCCATACCCCATAGAACCTGTATGCGGATAATCATCAATTCCATTAGTCATAGAACGAACAATAACTGCTTTAGCGCCAAATTTACCAACCACGGATGCTCCTGCATATCGTTGACCAACACAACCACCATAGGCCTTAAACGTTTGAATTAAAGTATTATCAAAAGCTCCGTTAAAAAAAATAATTTTACCACTTGCTTTATCTCCTAACTTCTTTGCTTCTTCTAAACTTTTCACCTCAATAACTTCTGCTGTAATTCCGTTTACAGGCGTAGCAATAGAACCTCCAATAGCACAAACAGGTACATTTATTTTTTCTCCATTAAAGTTATAACTAGCGGCTTCTTTTTCTCCACGAACCCAATGTGGAACCATAACAGGTTGCAACCAAACAGAGTCTAGCCCAACACTTTTCATTAACTTTTCACTCCAAACAACAGATTTCGCGGCACCTTCTGAGCCAGATAATCTACTTCCAATATTAGTTGTTAAATCTCGTAACCATTCATACGACTTACCTTCGGTTAGCGCTGAATTAAAAAGATGTTTTATTTGAGTTGAATCTATTTTTTCTTCAGTAGAAAATTCTTTAGATATTGACGTTTCAGTTTTTTTCTCCGTTTTACAAGAAATTACAAATAATCCTGAAATTAGTAGTATAATTATTTTTTTCATTTATGACACTTTTTAAAGTGTCATAAATGTAAGTTATATTTTTTAAAACAATGTATCAAACTTCCATGTTAAACCTCCCATAGCCTGAAAACCTTGAACATTAAAATTATTGAATCTTTGATAACTATTATTCAAAACGTTATTTAGGTTTAAAAAGACAGAAAAAGAATCATTAAAATGATATCCTCCATTAAAATTTATATCAAAATAACTTTCTAAATCAACTGTTGTAAAAGTTTCTAATGGTAAAATTTCATGTAATTTTCCTTTTCGTTGCCCTACGAAAAATAAATTAGCACCAGCAAACCACTTATTCGTCTTATACGTACCAAAAATCTCCCCTTTCATTTTGGGAGTATTCCAAGCTTCTAATTCTTTTGTTAGCGTAAACTTATTAAATTTTCCGTTTACCCCAAGTGTTAAATTTTTAATTCCGTCGTAAGCGATTTCACCAAAAAACGTCATCAATTTAATATCGTCGTAAGTTGTATTAAATGAGTTTCCATATTCATAGCCCAAAAATGAAAAAGCATTAGTACCCGCATTATTCGTTCCATTAGATTTTGATTGATTTAATGAAATAAAGGGGTTATTTTCTATATCCGCATAACTTGCCTTAAAATTATAACTAAACTGAGAATCTAACTTACCTCTAATTCCTGCAAAGACATTGTATTTCTTATTTGTTTGTAATACCTCTTGGGTAGGTGATATATGTGGGTTTTTATCTACAAGAGATTTATAGCTATTTGTTTCTAAATCACCTGAAGCTCCAACAAAAACATTGGCAAAATCATTTACAATAGGATATGAAATTTCTACATCAGGATAAATGAAAAAATTATTATTCTTATTTTCAATATCTAAAGAAAAGTATGATTTGGCGCCTATCTTTATAGCTAAATCTTGCACCAAGAACTTATATGTAGGATGAACTCCTACTGTAAAAAAACTATGTTTTAGCTCACTTTGCGTTTCATATGAATTATCAAACTTACCTCCTAAATAACTAAAAGTAGTATTTATAAATAAATCGTTTAACTCACGATGAAAACGATCTAAAGAAACCTTAAATTTTGCATTACCGTCAATTAAAAACTCGCTATTACTTAATACGTCAGAGAAAAAAGAAACAGAACCGTTTGCTTCTTCGATATAAGAATCATCAAATTTAATTGTACCGAAAACCTTAAAAAGATTATGAGCTTGCTCTTCTTCTATACGGCTAACAGTAGCGTCTGTAAAAGTTATGTTTTTTGGTAGACCATACCAATTATATTTATTTCTTCCTGCACTTATACCTGCTCTCCAATTTAGGTAACGTTCTTGCTGTGCATAGAATAAATTTAAATCCATATTATAATAAGTACTACTAAGTTGTGTTTTTTCAACAGGGTCAGCTGAAAGAAGAAACTTTAAATGCACTCCATAATCACTATCATAACTATCATTTCTTCGCACATACGTCTCCAGAAAAGGAGTAATTTTATTTCCTAAACCAAGAGAAAAGTAATTAGGGTATAATTGTTCTCTTTTACCTAGGTCAACTTTTTTCATAACTCCACTTTTAGGGATAAAAGTAGAAGCGACCGGAACCGAAAAAATTTTATACTCCAGTTCTTTTTTCTGGGTTTCTTTTGTGTGTTTTATTACGGGTTTTTGTTTTATTTTAAAAGCATCCGTAATTTTAGGAACATAAGAAGTAACTACATTAACTACTTCTGTTTTAATTATAGTGTCTTTAGCTTTTTCTGGAGCTTCTTTTTCCTGCGAATTTGCAATCGATATTACAAATAAAGCAAGTAAACTTAAATACGTTTTCATTAATCTAATCATTGAACTCTTTTTTGTTATTAACAAATTTTAGTTTTGTGTAGTTACTGATTTGTTTGTTTTTGCTTCTTTATTTTTAATCGCGCTAAGCTCATTTTTTGCTTCTTCATTTACGTCTTTATACTGTGTAAAATTCTTAATAATATTTTCTAAAATATATGTAGCTTGATAAGCATCTTTTAGAGCATAATGATTCTTAGCCATTACAATGTAACTTTTAACTCCCCAATATTTATATGATGAGTAATTTGCTATTAAACTTTGCACTGCTTTATTAGATGCTTCATACTCTTTATAATCATTTAAAAAGAAAGCATTATAATACAAACTTTCAGCTTTTAATTCGCCTGTTGCTTTTTTACTCACTTCATTAAAAAATTCTTCGGCATTTTCAAAGTCACCCGTTTTAAAGGCTGAACGCGCAAGAATTACTTTAGCATCTTCGGATATATTGGTTTCTAATTTACTAGTTCCTAAAACTTTCTCTGCATAACTAATTGCTTTTGAATACTCTTCTTTATTATAATACCCTTTCATTAAATTACTTTGAGCAAAAATGATATTCTGTGGATAATTAGCTGCTTTTTCTAACTTTTCTAAAATTTCTATTCCTTTCTTCCAGTTTTCTTCTTCTAAATATATTTTAGCTAATTTACTTAGAGACTCTTCTGAAAACTCACTTTTATCTTGACTTATTACGAATGTATAATGAGAAGCTGCTTTTTTAAATAGATTCGTATTATTATATGATTCTGCTAAGTAAAAATGTGCTTTTAAAGCATTTAATCCAACAGGAAATGCTTGAAGATATTTATTAAAACCTCCTATTGCTTTAGAGCTATTGTTTTCTAAAAATTTATTTTCAGCAGATTGATACGTTGCATTATCAAGTTCAGCATCTGTAACATTTACAAATTTCACATTTTTAACCCAAGCTGCATACTCATCTACTTTACCTATATCAATATATACATTTTTAACATTGGTAACTGCTTGTTTTGCTTCCTTAGAATTTGGATGTTTCGCTACAACTTCTTTATATTTCTCTAATGCCTTTTTACTATTATTCTTATTATAATACAATAACCCTTGTCTTAACAGAACATTAGGTACATAGTTACTAGTTGTATGTTTTAACAATAGATTATTATATGTTTCTTGTGCCTTCGATGAATTGTTTAAAGCAGTATATGTTGTTGCTAATTGAAATAATGCATCGTCTTCTAATTGAGAACCTTCATAAGTACTAATAAGGCTTCTTAAATTTTGAATTTTCTTATCATTATCTCCCATAAACCCATTACTCATTGCGGTTTGGTATTGAGCATAGTCCGAACCTACTCCGCCTTCTTGAATTACCTTATTATAAGATTTTATTGCTTGCGAATAGTTCTTAGAAGCATAGAAAGAATCTCCTAATCTATTTGACGCATCATCATTTAAATCGTTATTATCTAATCCAACATCCAAGAAGTTTTTAAAATATTTAGCTGCACTCACATATTTTTTTTGCTTAAAATAGGTGTATGCTATATTATAATCTAACTTTTTAGCTTCTTCAATATCTTTATTTGTGATTTTTAAAAAGTTAGTTAAAGCGGCTTCATAATTCCCTAATAAATATTCTGTTTCAGCCAACCAAAAACCACCTTTATTACTTACAATATCGTTCTCAGCTAAAGTTGCTTTCGAAAAATAAGGTTTAGCTTCTATTAGTTTACTTTCATTAAATAATTGAATTCCTCTATACAAAGAAATTTCATTTGCTAGTTTGTTATTTTCTATAGATTTTGAGTTATTTATATGATCTAATGCTCCTTGATAATCTTGTTGGTACAAATAAGAAGTAATTAACAAATCATTTATTTCAATAGCATTCGGAGAATTAGGATATTTAATTAAAAAACTTTTTAATACATCCGGAACACTTTCATACGGGTTTCCTTGCTCATAACTTAATTTTGCATAACTTAACGAAGCACTTTCTGTTATTTTTAAATCAAAATCCATTTCACTTGCATTTTTAAATGCATTTAAAGCCTCCGGTTTTTTCTTTAATTCTAAATAACACTCCCCTAAATGATAGTATGCATTTTGGGCCACTTTATTATTACCATTTATAATTTTATTAAAATTACTAATAGCTAACTCATATTTTTTTTGTTGATAATAAGCATAACCTAAATAATAGTAATCGGTATTTGTCCATTTACCTTTTGTTCCTTTATAAGATTTTAAGTACGGAATTGCCTGATCGTATTTTTTAAGGTTAAAATAACTTTCTCCAACAATCTTAGAAACTTGAGAAATTTCTTTTTTGTCCTTTGATTCTTTTAAAAGTTTTTCTCCAATTTTTACTGACTTATCAAAACGACCAGCTTTAAAACTAATATCTAAAATATAGTAATTTGCTTTTGCTTGGTATGTTGCATCGTTTGCCAACTGACTTAAATTATCTTCTGCCTCGCCAAAGTTTTCTTGTTTATAAGCTATAAAACCAAAATAATAACGCGCATCAGTACCATAAATAGGATTTCCTAATAAAGTTTGAAAACGAGATTTAGCCTCTTTCAAATAATTAGAAACCAACAGTGCATACCCTTTTTTATAATTGAGTTCATCCCTTTCAGGCTGACTTAATAACTTTTCATTTACTTTTTGATACCATCTTAATGCATGAGCAGCTTTTCTGTTTGCAAAATAATAATTACCCACATTTAAAAAAGCTTTCTCCTTTTTATTACTATATGGGTGATTTTTAACAAAATTTAGCACTTTCTCATTTGCATCATCTTGTATTAACTTTATAGCACACATCGCATCGTAATAATCTGCATCAGCTTTAGAACTTCTATGTTGTTCTGATGTTCTTGAAACGTCAACAAACAACTCTTGTGCAGCTGCATAAGCTTTGTTGTTGTAAAGTTTAACCGCTTTATGTAAATCGGATGTTACAGCTGAATTAACAGCTGATTTTTGTGCCATTATAGTTGTTGAAAAAGCAATTAAAAATAATAAATAACAACTCTTTTTATAACAAATAAATTTCATACTTTTTAGTTCTCTAACAGTTATAACGTTCCTTTTTTGTTTTTGTTGGGAAACAACGCATCAAAAGTAAGAAATGTTATAGAATTACATAATAAAATTTTAGATTTGTAAAAACAAATTGATATATGGAAAGACCTGTTTTACATCTTGAAAATGCAGATATTTATCAACAAGATAATTTAGTATTATCAAAAATTAATTTCAAATTAAATAAAGGTGACTTTTATTATTTGATAGGAAAAACAGGAAGTGGAAAAAGTAGCTTACTAAAAACCTTATATGGTGATTTAAGACTACAACGTGGTTTAGGAGAAATAGTTGGTTTTGATTTAAAGAAAATTGAAGAAAAAGATATTCCTTTTTTACGAAGGAAATTAGGTATCGTTTTTCAAGATTTTAAACTATTAAATGACAGGAATGTTTTTGATAATTTAGAATTTGTTTTAAAAGCTACTGGATGGAAAAATAAAATGGATATGAAAAATAAAATTCATGAAGTTTTAGATAAAGTAGGTATGAAAGAAAAATACTACAAAAAAACATTTGAACTTTCTGGTGGAGAACAACAAAGAGTAGCTATAGCAAGAGCTTTATTAAATGACCCTGAATTAATTTTAGCAGACGAACCTACAGGAAACTTAGACCCTAAGACTTCTTTAGAGGTAATGGAGCTACTAAATAAAATTCATAAAAGTGGTAAAACCATTTTAATGGCTACTCACGATTATCAGTTAATTGTAAAATTCAAACAAAAAACAATTAAGTGTGAAGGAGGAGAGCTGTTTGAAGTAATACAACAATCTGTTTAGGATTTCATAAAAAGAAACCCACTCCATAAAATGAAGTGGGAAAATTGCTATGAAAAACTATGAAAAAGAAACACTATTAATGTTTCTATCAATGATTAAGACGTACTATATTAAAGAACCTTACAGGTTTATCATCAATTTCAGTATTTTTTTTAAAAAAAATAAACCCTGAATAGTTAAAACTACTCAGGGTTTATATATTCTAAAATAATAGTTTATTATAAATTTAGAGCAGCATTGTTATTTTTAACAGCTTCAGCAGAAGAAACTAAATGTTCTTTTTCTGCATCCGATAAATTAATTTCTACAATTTTTTCAATTCCGTTTTTACCTAAAATAACAGGAACCCCGATACATAAATCAGATAAACCGTATTCACCATCTAATAATGTTGAACAAGGAAACATTTTCTTAGTATCACAAGCAATAGCTTGTACCATACCTGAAACAGCTGCACCAGGAGCATACCAAGCAGAAGTACCCAACAAACCTGTTAAAGTAGCTCCACCAACTTTAGTGTCTTGCATTACTTGCGCTAATCTTTCTTCTGATAAGAATTCAGAAACAGGAACTGAATTACGAGTAGCCAAACGCGTTAAAGGCACCATTCCTTTATCAGAGTGACCACCAATTACCATTCCGTCTACATCAGAGATAGGTGCACCTAAAGCTTCTGCCAAACGATATTTAAAACGTGCAGAATCTAAAGCTCCACCCATACCTATAATTCTATTTTTAGGCAAACCAGTTGCTTTATGAACTAAATAAGTCATTGTATCCATTGGATTAGAAACAACAATAATGATCGTATTAGGTGATTCCGCTACTAAACTAGAAGCAACAGTTTTTACGATACCCGCATTTATTCCTAATAACTCGTCACGAGACATACCTGGTTTACGAGCAATACCAGAAGTAATTATACAAATATCAGATTCAGCTGTTTTACTATAATCACCAGTGGTACCAGTAATTTTAGTATCAAAACCATTTAAAGAAGCTGTTTGCATTAAATCCATTGCTTTACCTTCTGCAAAACCTTCTTTAATATCTACCAATACAACTTCTGACGCGAAATTTTTAATAGCAATATACTCTGCACAACTTGCACCTACAGCACCTGCTCCTACAACTGTTACTTTCATTTTTTTATATTTTAATTGTGATGATTAATTTAAGTTGCACAAAAATAACGATTTGACTAAGGATATAAAAACAAAACCCCATTGAAATTTCAATGGGGTTCATAGTTATTAGTTGTAGCTAAATATTTTTAGATCTTTTCCTTTTCTAA
>Ga0105356_10006561_pt1 | contig 10841 bp, 7 predicted proteins | sample GOMGulsemesocosm_3_FD_83502 | JGI IMG/M metagenome (GOLD analysis project Ga0105356, IMG submission 83502) | Methane-oxidizing microbial communities from mesocosms in the Gulf of Mexico - GOM9D Gulf of Mexico | ecosystem: Environmental > Aquatic > Marine > Cold seeps | place: Gulf of Mexico...
CAATGTCGCAAATTCTCTGGCTTGTTTTGCCACCATATGACGGGATTTATTCATCTCTTCAGCAAATGCCGGCACATGAACAATGGCGCCACGGCACACCTCAGTCGCAGGCGGATAATAAATTACAAACAGACGGCCATTGCAGCTTTGTAGAAAGAATGGTTTAAGCACCAACTATTTGCCTCAAAAAAGGCCTAAAACCTGTTAAGAGCAGAGAGTCGGTCTTCAAGAAGAAACCTTTTGATCGACGAATTTCACTAGCGTACCCACCGTCTCGAATAACTCAGCATCAACTTCATCATCTTCAATAATGATACCGTATTGATCCTCCAGGCTGGTAAGCACCGTCACTACTGCCATTGAGTCAAACTCGGGGATTGCTCCCAACAAAGGCGTGTCAGTTTCAAGCTCCATCACCGAGCTATCCAATTGGAGAATTTCGTTGATTAAATCAACAATATCGTCGGTTAATGACATAAATTGAATTTCCTTGTAACAAACGTAAAACCTTAGCGGGATTCTAGCAGAAAGAATTTCTTCACACTGAATAAATTAAACTGAGCCCTTGCACGAGTCGAAATTTTGTTTTCTGGCAAACCAAATACAGCAGGTGCTTTCAGCAACACGCAACAGCCTCACAGATAATTTTCAATAGCTTGCTAGAGAAGCCTTTGATCAGGCCTCAAAATGAAACTTCGGAGCGTCTAGTAAATTAGGGACTAACCAAGGCGTTTATTAAAGAGGTATTGCTGGTAGCCTTCTCCGATGCTAATTGCGTAGATGTCAAATCAATCCCAAGGGACTGTTTTAGTTGGACCCATGCAGCTTTGCTATTTTCCAGCGATACTTTATCTTGCGCGATAATCGTATTGATTGTGGCCGGAGACAGCTCGTCCCCAAAATCATTGTCCGCGTTTGGATTTAGCATAGCCTCCAGGAGCAGATCCCCGAGTTCTTCGTTATAATGTGCTGGCTCCCAATACCATTTCATTTTCTCATTCGGCGATTGCAGTGGTACACGCTCTAATACGAATTGGCTAAAGCCGCTAAAATCCCATAGGTGAATGCTGTTTTCTAGGTACGGGGCTGCCAATGTTGCTAATTGTCGCTTCCAGATAGCATAATTTTCCCAATAACCTAAATCGTCTAGTAAATTTAAGTAACTGTAATGGTAGGGGCTAATAAATATATGCAATGAAATATTGCGCTGTGTTGCTCCTTCTAATAGCTTTTTTAGCTGCAGAAAATGAGGAGAAAAATCATCAGATATGTCGCTTTTGATTACAAAATCCTTACCCTTTAAATTCTTTTCGAGTTCATTTAATTTTTGTACGAAAAGCGGTCTGATACCTTCATGATGAATAATGTCAACATATGTGCTGGCTGTGTTAAACCCATAAAAATCGATACTACTGACTTGAGCTGACTGTTGTATCAGGGTGCTTATACTGGCTTCCAGTGCATCTAAGGAAAGCAGCATGCCTGCCTTTTCTTGTAATCTGAAGAGGCTTTTTGACCAACTTGACTCAGTTAATGCCGTTAGCCTTGCCCAATGTTTGGGTTGTGTCTGGTTTAAAGTTGCGTCTTTAGAGACTGAACTTTTTTGTGTTAAAAAGTCGAGAAAGTCAACACCAATAATAATAGTATGCAGATTCGGTGTGTCGGCGATGACATTCAGGGCATAATCCATTTGCAGCTGTAGTCCAGCGCCTGGCATTCCTTGGTTGTAAGCCACTTGGCCATTGAATATTCTATGTTTAGGGTTGAGGCCTATTTCTACTCTGGAGTTTCCGACCATCAGGACTTGAGGTTTAACCTGTGTGGCTCGGTATGCCTTAGTTATCCTAGTCCTATTCCCGGCTTCTGGCTTGATTTTGTTAATGCCTTCAGTAATTGGAGACCAATACATGCCAAAGGGATCAATCCACCAATTAAACCCTGCTGTTAAACAAATGAGTGTAATTGCTGCTATCAAATACGTTGATAGGTACTTCATAGTGTTTCCTTAGAATTGGAAGTACAAAAACTCACTGACTTGAGAAAGGGTTAATGCGCCTAACGCGAAACAACATCCGGTAACTACTGCCCAAGCTGGAGATTGTGTCCAGTCAAAGTTGGTCAAGTATTTACGTCCAGGCCAGAAGCAATGACCAGCTTTGTAGCGCCATTTGCTCAATGAGCCTTCTACCCAGCTAAATAAATCCTGCACGTTAGGTAGCAAGATAACAGCGAGCAGCAAGGCAATGTTCCATATCCAGGTAAACATAAATACGCCGCCACCGCCGTTGACCGGTGTTACGCCTAGATTTTTCAATGTTGTCCCAAGCTCTCCGAGTCTGACCAATACTCCGTTTGGCAAAGCAAAGCCATTTAAACCTAGCATGCTTTGACTTAAGCTGAGTGCGCCATCCAAGCTAACGGCCCGGAAAAACACCCATCCAAAAATTACACACAGCATCGTTATCAGCCAGGCGGAAAATACGTAGAGCTTGGATTGCTCGGATTTAAAGCCAGTGTACCCAAGGATATGTTGCCAGCCTTGATTAATGCTTAAATAAGCGCCATGCATCGCGCCCCAAATTACAAAATTCCAGCCAGCACCATGCCAGAGTCCGCCTAACAGCATGGTCGCCGATAAATTCGCATAGCGCCTGATCTGGCCGTGCCTGTTGCCTCCTAGAGGTATGTAGACATAGTCCCGGAGGAACTTTGATAATGTCATGTGCCAGCGCCGCCAAAATTCGGAGATATTGGTGGCTTTGTAAGGCGAATAAAAGTTCAGGGGTAACACAATGCCGAATATTCTAGCTAACCCTATTGCCATGTCTGAGTAACCGGAAAAATCAAAGTACAGTTGAAAGGTGTAGGCTAAAGCGCCACCCCAAGCGAAGAAAAAGTCCAGCGTTTGGCCCGCATCGGCAGCTATAAATACAGGATTGGCATAGACAGCGACACTATCGGCAAGCACTGTTTTTTTAAAAAGACCTATGGCAAAGATGCTGACTCCGATGGCGACATCGTTGGCATTTAGCGTGAATCTATCCTTGCGGGCAAATTGCGGTAGCATCTCTTTGTGATGCACGATAGGACCGGCAATCAATTGCGGGAAAAAGGAAACAAAAAGTGCGTAGTGGAGAAACTGATACTCTTTTGTAATGCCTTTGTATGAATCTACCAAGTAAGCAATTTGCTGAAAAGTAAAGAATGAGATGGCAAGCGGAAGAATGATATTGCCCAAATCCCAAGAGCTATCTAATGTAGCATTAAGATTAAATACAATAAAACCGGCATATTTGAAGTAGGCGATTAAAGCCAAATTTATAGTTACGCCAAATATTAATAATGCTTTGTTGTTCCCTTGTCCAAGTCGCCTGCCAACCTGAAAGTTAAAGAACATGGAAAACAGCAATAGCAGCAGATAAGCGGGATTCCACCAGGAATAAAAAAACAAGGAGCATACAACCAGTACAGCTATTGCCGCTTCATTGCCAAAGCGCCTAGCTGTTAAAAGGAAGGCTATAATAGTGATGGGTAAAAATAGGAAAAGAAATTCGAATGAATTAAAAAGCACTTTCTTCGTCCGTGATAATTAGACAGATTGAGCCGTTATATTAATGAATTACAATAACCAAGTCTTTAGCGATTCTTTGTATACTGGGAGAGGGAAGTGAAATCATCTATGGTCTGATTGTGAATGTCACTTTGTGGGTAGCACGGATTCATATGAAGGCTAATCTAATAGCTACAGCATAACTCCATCATTACTGTGTCAATATATCTTATTGGCGGAGGGTTGTGACGTATCGAAATCGACTGCCCAAAATATAAAATTTGATTTGAGTTAATACAGTTTACCTAGCCTAGCCCCGAAGAAGGGCTGGTCGCTGAGGCCGCTGTAAAAAAAAACTACAAATAGCGCATCAACTACTCACTAACCAATAGACTGACAGAACAAACCATAGTTGAAGATCAATTTACTGTCATATTGATATTCAGGCCATTGAGCTATTTTCTATCAGGCCGATGATATGCTCTCTTAATAGAGAATTACTGAACTATTAAGAGAGCAAACTAAACAGTTTGGAGGGCTGTAGCAAAACTACCAGCTGCGGATCAAATGATCGAACACTTCCGCTCCAATCCGGCAATCCTAGCTCAGTATTACCACCCCGGTATGCGTCAGCTACCCATAAAACAGCCCTCTTTTCCCAATAGATAAAAAGGTGTCGATAAATCGATGCTTGGCGCCAGCCATCATCTCGTCGAATAAAAAATTCAAAATAATTAAGTAGAAAGAATTTCTTCATACTAAAAAAAAATAACTTATACTGAATGACTGAATATATCAGCCTTCTGCCCCATAAAATGACTTTCAACAAGTTAAAACAATAAGGAATAATGGCCTACATGGGCTCAGCTCCACACGACGAAGCTCTTTCACTGAATCATAGAAAAAGTTACCCAAAGCCTTCCGCGCCCGTCTCTCCGGTACTGTCATTTGGCTCTTTTTCCGGCGAAAGTGAGACCAACACTCCTTCTATTTTAGACCTCCAGAACAAGCTATATGTCACTAGTGGCAGAGCGGCCATTGTCCTGGCATTAAAACACGCAGGTATTAAACCTGACGATCAGGTACTAGTACCGGCTTATCACTGCGAATCCATGCTATCACCGGTACGCCACATAGGCGCCAGTCCATCCTTTTACAGAATTAACCAGGATACATCAGTCGACCTTGACAGCTGTAAAACGATGATAAACGCTAAAACGCGTGCAATCATCGTGACTCACTATTTTGGCTTTCCACAGAACTTAAAAGACATCCGATCTTTTTGTGACAATAACGAGCTGATACTGATTGAAGATTGTGCGCACAGCCTTTTTGGCAGTTACAATGGTGCCAACATAGGCTCCGTTGGTGATTACGCTATTGCCAGCACCATGAAATTTCTTCCGGTGTTTGATGGCGGCATTCTGGCTTCAAACTCGCGGCAACTGAGCCAGATAAAACTCAAATCGCCCTCCCTCGGCTTTGAACTCAAATCAGCCCTGACAACCATTGAACGCGCAATAAGTTATAACCGCTTAGGTATTGCAGGAAAAATAATTAACCTGCTAGCCCGATTTAAAGACAGCCTCTGGGGACTGATAAAAACAGCCAGAGGAAAAAATGGCAAAAATTCATCTTCACCAGCCTCTGCAGAGGGCGGCTTTGGTTTGGATCCGGAATGGATCAACATTCGCGCTTCAAAGGCAAGCCGTTTTATTCTCCACAAATGTTCCAGTCAACGTATCACGTCACTACGCAGACATAACTATGGTATTTATGCCGAGGCACTGAGTGACTTACCAGGCTGCCAGCCTCTGCATAAGTTAACCGATACTGCAATTCCTCTCGTTTTTGCTGCACGCTTCGATAATTGCGAACTCATTTTTGATCGCCTAAAACGTGAAGCCGTGCCTATTTGGCGCTTTGGAGAATTTCTTGATGCCGACGTTACCGAACAAACCTGTCCCATAAGCTATGATTATTCAAAATCAATCCTGCAATTTCCCTGTCACCAGGAAATACGAGAAGAGGAAATCAACTGGATAACCGAACGCATTCAAGCAGCCTGCGCCGCAATCAATCCTGAAACGCAAAACATATAGGTAATCACATTAATGTCTTGGGAATTAACAAAGGCTTGCGAGTTTGCAAAGCATGTCCCCGAATGGGATCAGCTCAACAATGACACCTACCAATCACCCATTCTTGAATCCAGATTTGTCGCGCCGTTAATTACTAACTTTGGTGATGGCTCGGAATGGGTTTGTTTCTACAAGGACAATGGCAAGGCCGTTGCCATGGGTATTATTAAAAAAAATAGTTTGGGTAACTGGAGTACGTTTCAACCTTCACAGGCACCCATTGGCCTATGGCTATGCGACCCACAATATGACCGAGCAAAATTACTGGAGGCCCTGACATCAAAAATACCCGGATTTTGCGCAATTTTCAGCCTGCAACAACAAGATTGTCAGCATACGTCCCGCACCGACAATGAGTCACGAATAAGAACATTGGACTACATTCAAACCGCGAAAATACACACCGACATTGGCTACGAGGCCTATAACAAAAGTCGTAGCAAAAACCTGCGTAAAAACCTGCGTAAACAACATAATAAGCTGGCCGAAAAATCACTTGGCGCCTCTCTTCAGGTAATAAGACGTGGCGATCAAGTCAGGCAATCAATTCGCGAATATGGTGAGCTTGAGTCGGACGGCTGGAAATCAGAAACCAACACCGCCATCCACACAGATAACGCGCAAGGAAAGTACTACACCCAGGTACTGGAAAATTTCTGTGGATCCGGCGACGCAATCATCTACAAGTACCTGATTGGTGGCCAACTGGCAGCAATGGATTTATGTGTATGTAACCAGAACTCCATCGTGATCCTTAAAACCACCTACAACGAATCGCTGGGCGAGTATTCCCCTGCACTGTTAATGCACAATGAAGTGTTCAGGGATATTTTCGAAAATACTGCATTTCAAACTATCGAATTCTACGGCAAAGTGATGGACTGGCATAAAAAATGGAGTGATGACTTCAGGGATATTTACCATCTAAATTTTTATACGCTTAGTGTATTAAAAACGATTCATTCTAGAAGGCGGAGATCTTAATAAGTTAAAGTCTGCTACTCTTTAATCGCATCCCATTAGATGTATCCCGAACAAATAGACCCCAACCAAAAGAAAAATCCTATTAACCTTCCCACCAATATTTTTTGAATAATACTTATATGGTGGATTTTGCTGATCGCAACTTGTTATTAAGCAACGATCCTTTTAATTTAGGTGCCAACAGGCATTCAATGAAGCGGTGTATCAGGTAGGCCACGCCGAGCATGGGTGCGGTTACCAGCACAAACAAGAGGTACTTGTTTGATGGTGTAATATAGTACATTAGAAGCGTTTCAACAATTGTGTCATATATCAAATAAAGAGGGTAAGTGAGAACACCTAAGCCCGCCACGCGGCGAAAATTCCAAGGTATTTTCCGTAAAGCTACCATCATAAACAACAAGGCAAGAAAACTGATCACCACCACGGGCTCATAGGGAACACCTGACAATTTCTCTTTAAGTAAAACATACCAGTAGCCATGGCGAGCCGCTTCCCAAAAGCACACTCATCTTATATAAACTGACGCCCTGTTTTCTTATTAGATAAAACAATGAACCGGCAATAAAATAATGACACCAACCAGAAATGATGATCACTTTGACCCAGGAGGGGAAAGCCAGATAATCACTTGCAACGGAGAGCGCAAGCCAAACCGCGAGAATAACATTCAGGTGATTCCTTAAATTGGCCTTAATAATAAAAAACACCAAGAAGTAGAATTGCAACTCAATCACAAGCGTCCAGAAAACTGTACTCACATGAGGTGAACCGAACCAAGTATGAAGCATTGTCATGTTCAGCATAAAATCGACCATGCTCACGTTATATGACTCGACAGGCCAAAAAGTTGCAAAGATAAAAATAACAATTGCACAAAACCAATACGCAGGATAAAGCCTGACAATACGTGAAACAGTAAAGCTCCATGCCGTTCTGTTATCGGCAGATATCAGTATTACAAACCCACTGATCAGGAAAAAGACATCCACCCCCAAATAGCCATATTTGGAAAAAGTACTTAACAGCGGATACTCCAAGACGCCACTAACATCTTGATTCCAAATCCTAAAAGTGTAATGAAAAAAAGAACCGAAAATGCGGCGATAAAACGCAAGAAATCGAGTTCGTAATATCGTTCTTTATTTATTAAACCTGCCTTGGGAATTCTGAATATTATTTTCATTCCATGAAGAACATAAGGAACGCTACTCCTGCTCAACAATGGTTACCAATATTTTTTTGATCCTGATACGAGCACGATTTTATTTCTTAGGCTGTCAGGCATAGGAATACTAAGCACGCCCTTTTTCAGGTGTTTAAGTATTCTATAGCCAAGCCCCGGTTGCTTGATGGTGTGGTAAAAATTATCCCGGTAATAACGGTTCAAGGTATTCCCAAGATACGATTTAAAATACTCTGACACCTTATACTGGTACCCGGTATTAGCATCAAATTGCTTTAATAATCTGTCAGCATCCCTCAGCGGTTGGGACTCATCCCAGTCCAGCTCTGTAATAAAACAGGGGACTTGGGTTTTCCCTTCCTCAAGGGCTGCCCTAACACGGTGGTGTCCATCAATAATCAGATAATTACCATCACTTTGTTTTTTTGTTAGCACTACAGGTGCAAAATCCCTGCCACCTTGGATAGCCGTTTTCAACGCCGCGATCACTTGTGGATCAGGGTTCCAATCTGTCAGGATATTCTGATGCCAATGGGATCTAACTTTATCTATTTCTACACCCCGACAGCCCTTTAAATCAGTATCGCTTTCCGAAATTTTTTTATTTTGACTCCAATCCGGAACTTCCCGGTCGCCATGGGAATCCCGTTCATAGGCATTATTTTTTTCGAACTCCAATAAACTTTGATGCGCCTCAGTAAACGCAGCAGCCATATCTTTAAAGTTTTCTCGGTTTAACGCCAGACGAAAGTCACGATAATGGATGTGAATTTCATCGGTAACATACTCCTCCTGAAGCTCGAGCCTCAGGCTGTTATTAAAATAATATGACCGATCAGGCTGAGGGGAATTCTCAAGGAATTTCATTTGCCTTTCTCTACCACCAGCCACCATTAACGTGGTTTTATACTCTTCCTCTCTATAGTCCGGATTTTGCCGAAGATAGCCCACTACATCCTCTGTAGATTTGGAAACAATATCCACAAATTCAAAATATTCATCGAGTGAAAACACGAAACGATACTCACGGTAATGTATATGAATATTTTCACACAGATCCACAAACAATCTGCTGTTATGCCTCTCTCTGTCCTTGAGATCTTTTTCAGCAAGCATTACTTTTACAGCACCCATACTTCACTCTCTAATCAATTTATCTCAATGAGTTCCAAGGATATCAATCAACATTCCAAGCGAGTTTATCAATTTATTATTGGGTCAGGGCGAGAAAATTCCAATTCCACTCATTAACTCGATATTGCGCTTATTTGCGCCACAAAGAGCTTCCAACTTCGTCCGCTGAACTTCATGTTGTTCTTCAGTACCACATTCTAAAAATCCAATAAGCATTTCAGCCAACTCACCACGGTCTCTTGTTTCGGTGATAAGCCCTGCCCTTTTGGTTTCCTGATATACGGGATAGCTCGGATACACTTCTTTCCAACCAGTACTGACAAACACGGGCTTATTAAGTGCCAAGGGTTCCAATACATTATGGTTCAGCCCAACAAAGCAGACATCGCTCGCCGCATAAAGGTGCCTGAGTTCACCGATGGTATCAAGAACGATAACTGAGGCTTGTTCAAGGCTACCCGAGTCAAACTCACTGCGTAAAATAAATGACAACCCCCTATCCTTTAACAGCTGGGCTAACAGCGCCATACGCTCAGTATTTTCGGGATGACGCGGCGCCAGCACCAGCAATGTATCAGGTTTTTTCTCGAGCACCCGAGCAAAAGCATCCAATACATACTCCTGTTCACTGACATTTGTAATACAACCGGCAACAATACACGGTCTTCCAGATGACTGCAGTGAGGCCATCAATGGACGCAGTGGCTCGGGAGTTACTAATTGCTTTTCGCCCACAAAAACGGCATCAAATTTAATATTGCCGGTGACCACTACCTTTGTTTCTTCAGCACCCGCAGCAAGAAGCTGCTTTCTAACATCCGTTGTTTGCACCAAAAATAAATCGATAGCTCGCAGGTAATCACTTTGTAATAAAGCTTGCTCGATCGAATCCATACGGCAACTGGGTGATTCGCCATACAGCCAACCATTAACAGCGACAATTGCAGTGTCACGTTTTTTGAGTTCGAAAATCACCCGGGACGAAAATCGACAAGGGGCATCAAATAGCAAACAAGGTATTTCGGCTAAAATAAACAGGTCAGGTGGAAAACGGTTTATCTCATTGACTATTTTGCCATCCTGACCATGATCGATAATCAAAGCTTCGGGAAAGGCATTAAGAAAAGCGCCCGTATAGTGAGGGTGATCCGTCAGAATCACCAGCTTTGTAGGCTCGCCAGTATTCAATAACTCTAATAGCAATGGCTGTATCGCGTGCAGCTCACCGATGGTAGTTGCATACACCCATAAATAACGATCTGGGGCATAGCGAGATAAATCAGCAGGAAGATGGTGCTCCAATACTTGGCAGGAACCCTTCTGCCGCCATTCAACCAGCCACTCAAGCACCTGGAATAGCCGAAAACGGACAGAGGCTAAAAGCGAATACATGCAGACATTTCATCCATGAACAAAAACCAATTTCCTCTATCTGGTTTGGGATTAATCATTTAAATACCGGCCCGGACAATATCATGAACCCTGACAATGCCCTGAATCACATTATCTTGATTCACAATGGGCAATACAGAAATTTGCGAATGCCTCAACTCCATTTCATTTAACGCATCGGCCGCAAGCACATTCCGATAGGTAACCGAAGGGTTGCGGGTCATTAATTCCGAGGTGCCCAGGTTTTCCAGCTCGGCAAAGGCATATTTTTGCAATGTGCGGCGAATATCACCGTCAGTGATAATGCCAACAAGGTGTTTATCCTTATCACCCACACAAACTGCACCTAGTTTACTATCGGTAATCGCAGCAAGAATTTCTGTAAAACTGGCAGATTCACTGACGATAAAGTTCTCACTGCCATTTCCCATCAAATCGTCCACAGTGACAGTTA
>Ga0105356_10006563_pt1 | contig 10839 bp, 10 predicted proteins | sample GOMGulsemesocosm_3_FD_83502 | JGI IMG/M metagenome (GOLD analysis project Ga0105356, IMG submission 83502) | Methane-oxidizing microbial communities from mesocosms in the Gulf of Mexico - GOM9D Gulf of Mexico | ecosystem: Environmental > Aquatic > Marine > Cold seeps | place: Gulf of Mexico...
CCGTCAAGTGAATATTTGACAAATATTCATGCCCTTTTATGTGCTCATTTAATCTTTCGATTACGGTATATGCTTGATTAACGTCGGTATCAGGTAAACAGAGGAGAAATTCTTCTCCGCCATGCCTAGAAGCACAATCACTTTCCCGTAAATACCTAAGCAATACAGATGCGAACTCCGTTAAAATTGAGTCTCCTGCACCATGACCAAAATTATCATTGATCTTTTTAAAATCATCTATATCAACCAAAACAAGACTACAACAAGATTTAAGACGGTTAACTGTAGATAATTCATGTTGCAAAATCGGAAAAAATGCTCGCCTATTGAGCAACTTTGTCAACAGGTCAAATTGGTACTGTGCAGAAATAACTTCGGTTGCCAATTGCCATAAGAATTCGAAAAAAACGTCATTCTCATTCAAAAAATCTTCATATTTATCTATGTCTATATTGCCATCTTTTTGGAAATTTATTGAAAGTTCGTTCGCCATTGATTGTAGCTTCGAATGTAAATTGATAAACCTTTTTAATTCTGGGTTTTTACGCAAGGATGTCTCTTGATAGGACTCGAACCACTGCTTAAAAATTTGTTGATGCACACTAATATTCTTATTTGTAAATAATGAATTTCTTTCATCTTTCAAAATTAACAATCGATTTATCTCTCTGATAAACCGTATGTGATCAGACAATACCGCTTTAATCGTTATTGCCAACGACTTAGTTGTTTTATGATCTAAATTTCTAATGAGCTCTTCTATCATCATAACCCCAAACTAGGGAAATATATCCAATAAAGAAAGGTGCCTTGTCCATCGTTTATAAAGAAAAATCTCACGCAGAGCACTTTTGATCCTTTAGTCAGGTATAGTTTTCTGCAACGATGTTATGAAAGTGTTGTCTATTTATTAAGTTTATGTCGTTAATAATAAGATGCAATTTATTGAATTGAGATGACTCATTATTGTCAAATAATGAGTCATCTTTGCTATTTTAAGAGAGATTGAACAGGTAGTAATTTATTTTTATTCACCTTTATTTAATTGCTGACAATAGTTTCGGTAAAGTTTCGAGAAGTAACCTGGGTGTTTAAATCCCACTGCATAGGCCGTTTCTGCCAAGGTACGATGCTCTTTCCTTTCAATATACTGATGAGCTTGCTCCAAGCGAATATGGCGAATAAAATGGGCCGCAGTTAAACTGGTTTGATTTTCAATTTTTCTTTGCAAAGTTGAACGACTCATAAATAATCCATCAGCCAATGCTTTAACATCAAAACTATAATCTTGTATATGGCTTAATACACAATTTCGAGCTTTATTTAAGAATTCACTGTTATTTAACGCCCTATCAAGATCACTAATCTCTATTTGCTCATGATTATTCGAAGAAACATTCAAGTCATTGCCAGCTAAATTGATTACTTTTAACGTTAATTCTTCAGTATTAAACGGTTTAGCCAAAAAATCATCGGCGTGATTTTTAAGCGCTAATATTCGAGTATCATGATTTGCTTTTGCCGTTAATAAAATAACAGGTATTTGAGGGTGGTTCGTCTTAATTTCTTTCAGTAATTCGACGCCATTCATTTGTGGCATCATCACATCTGAAATGACCACATCAACCTTATTATTATTAAGGAACTTTAATGCTTCTTTACCGCTGTTTGCCTCATTAACATTAAAAACCTCATCTAACTGAGCGACAATGAAACTGCGCATGTCGTCATTATCTTCAACAATTAGAACATTGTGTTTATTATTTATGCCATTGTGAGGTTTATTGTTTAAATGCCCTGTTCCAACATCTTCCTTGATAAGAATTTCTTGATTCGGGACGTGGTATTGCCTTGTTGGTAAAAAAACTGTAAATAAGTTGCCTTGATTCTTTTTCCCTTTATCAACAGTTATTTCACCGCCATGTAATTCAACCAATTCTTTAACTAAGGCAAGTCCAATACCCGTTCCTGTCGTGAGATCCGTTTTTACCGATGATGTACGATAAAATCGATTAAAGATGTGTTCTCTATCCAAATCATTGATGCTTACACCTTCATTTTCGACGACAATATTGACGAATTTCCCACTGATATGTTCATTACCCTTCTCGTAACTAACAACGAAAGACACCTCGCCATTCTCGGGGGTATATTTGAAGGCATTTGACAGTAAATTGAACAGTACCTTTTCAACTTTCTTTTCATCATAAAATATTGAAAATACCTCTTCATTGACATCAATACTAAATTGGATATTTTTCTCCAAAGCCTTATGATTAAAGAGAGAGGCAATTCTTTTGCAAAAGAAATTAATATCACCGTATTTGCCATCCAGTTTGGCTTCACCAGCGTCGAATTTCGCCAACATTAATAGTTCATGAATTAAAGTTGATAAGCGGTTTATATTTCGTTGACTAATATCTAACGCTTCGTACCCCTTGTTTGATAACGTACCATAATCCCCAGCACCCAATTTACGTATCGGCTCTTTAATGAGTGATAAAGGAGTAACAAACTCATGACTTATATTAGTAAAAAAAAGTGACCGTTGCTGATCAAATGCTTGCAATTCTAGGTTTTTATTTCTTAATTTAAGGGTTGCTTTTTCTATATCCAATTCCAATTGCGTCGAGTAGTTATCTTTTATCAATAGAGTGTCTTGCAAATGCTTTATGGCACTGTTTTGAGCAGTTTCTTTATCTTTTTGCAATTTTATCTGCTTGATTTCACTGCGCTTTAACTTTGAACTTTGCAAAGACACACCAAATAAAGTAAAAGCGATGGCGAAAATAAAGGCCATCATTTCAATATTTGTTTCAATACTACCCACAGCTCCGTGGGGTCCAAAACCGTTTGCGGTTGCGACAATAATAATAACTATGGTGACAAAACCTAATAGCGCAACCTTTAATTGGTCGCCACCAAAAGCTGCGAAGATAAGAATAGGTGTGATCAAATAAATCAACCCAGTGAAAACACTGAGACCTATGATTAGTAAAACTGCGATAATTAATGAGGAAGCAATAAATAAAGGGGTCAAGCTGCTACTTTCTTTATCTTGCCAACCGGAGTAAATATGAAAAATCCAAATAATGCCTAAACTATCAGTAAAAAATAACATATAAGCGGTATTGTAGAATTGTGATTGATCAATATAGCCCCCTACAAACGCGTTCGTTGATAATATTAAACTCGAAATTGTCAGAGGCATTAGGCAGCTACAGATAAAAAATATCAATAAATCTCGGCTGTCCTTTAACCCTTCACTTAAATAACGCCGATATAAAATCATACCAAGGACGGGAGCAATCAAATCTGCCAGCGAGGTAAATAATGTGTGATATATTGCTGGCTCTAGCGAGTGAGTTTCTAAAATACTAGGAAGGTTGCCAAAAAAATTGGCCGCATAAATAAAGGGAGCTGCTCGAAATCCCCATTTTAACATCATGATCAAGCCAATACCTGAAGGCAACCATATGAAAGTAATACCACTAGGTTTATAAGACACTAATGCCGTACCTAAATTAACAGCGATAAAATAGATTACAGCGGCAAAACATAGCGTTAAATATTGAGAAGATAATAGATTGTACTTCAATTTTTCTATCAAACTAATAATATCTTCCTTGGATTTATTAATGGCATTGAATCAAGTAGTAAGCTCAAGTCGTTTTACTTTTGCTAACTTAGTTAAATCACAAACACCGATTATTGTATTTACCGAAGACATGTAAACAGCCAAACGCTGTATTGACTCGCCATTATTAGTAAATGATACATCTGTGCTACATTAGCAAGCTCTAACTAATACACTTAAACAATATATTGAATAAATTATAAAAAATTTGTTAGGGCTGCCTTCATCAGTAACTATTTTCAAACATAGGCAAAATAGCTTTTGTCTATTAGTTTTCACATTCAGTACTTATGCTCTCAATTGCAAAACTTTTTGCACGAATATACTGGCTAGGGTCAAACCCTGAGGCGCTACTTTCTAACTTGGATAAAAGTTCAATACAACCGCGCACTGTTGGATTATTAAAATGGAATTGCAGACTATTTCCTTCTTTGGCTTCTTTTGCTAATTCCATAGCTGCAAGTTTCTTTAACTATTGTTGCACTGTTTGTCCTCTAGGATATAAATCTAGCAACCCATAATAATTTTCTATGCTTCAATGTTTTGTAAGCGCTTTCCATTTATATAATTATCAGTATAGTAGAGACAAAGGATTTGAACAGGGATACATAGGTCAAAGCTTCATCATTAAAGGCCAATGTTAATTTATGCGCATAAAAAGCGTTTATCGACAGGGAAAGTAAAGTGAGAAAAGCATGTCAATCAAAACCAATATCATTTGTCGCAACTTATTATATTGATAACGTCGTAAAACTGATCGACAGTTTAAATGGCAAAGGGCGAGTATTGCTAAAGCAGGCAAAAATTTCTCCAGAGAGTACTCAACATCTGGCCGATAAAATAACTTTAAAGCAATATATTCGCTTGTTAAACTCTACAGAAAGCATTTCTCAGTTACCTTCAATTGGTTTACTTTTAGCACAAAAGGTTAATATAACTGGTCATGGCTCCCTTGGTTTTGCCGTAATGAGCAGCCCGAATATTGGTGTTGCCATTGATTTAATTTCCAAATACATTGCACTGCTCAGCCCGTTACTGTCAGTTAGAGTAGTAACTACAGCGACTGAAGTGAAAATACAATTTCATGAGAGTGCTTTGCTAGGTAATGCAAAACGTATATATCTAGATATGGTTACTTGTACTACAACCAGTGTACTAAACTTCATAAGTAGTACTAATATTAAAATTAATCATGTTTCTTTCAATTTTAAAGCGCCAGATTACCTGCCACTTTATCAAAATATTTTTAATTGTCCGGTAAAATTTGAACAGGTAATAAACGAAGTCAATCTCCCTAATGAGGTCTTATCTTATGTTACAAGGACAGGTGATCCCGTTGCATTTAAACAATGTATAAAACAATGCCAAAGCGAACTTGAACAGCTGTCTTTAGATCTCGTTCAATTGATCAAGCAACATTTGAGAGCAACTAAAAGCGAATTTCCAACCTTAGAACAAGTCGCCTTTAAATTAAATACTTCCGCTCGTACCTTAAGGCGGCACTTAAAAAGTTATCACACAAACTATAGTGAAATACTTGACGAGGTTCGGTATGAACTAACAAAAAATTATTTGAAAGATAAGTCATTGTCAGTTTCTCAAATAGCATTGTTATTGGGTTATAAAGATCAAGCAAATTTCAGTAGAAGGTTCAAACATTGGCAGGGATTAACCCCCACCGCTTATCGTAAACTTATGCACTATGTTTAAGCAGAACAGATCACAGTGAGTTTTATTTAAAGACAGTTTTAACCTCACAATTATCGTACAAACCTTTGGTGTTTTCTAATGTTAATACTTCTCGGGCGCTCCTTTCAATAAATGCGGTAGTCGCATTCGATAAAGCAGGTCCTATACTAAAGCGTTTTACTCCCATTTGATTCAAACTCTTTGCGTCGGTTAAATTGGGTAATGACATAACGTTTAGAGGAGCTTTTATGGCTGAAGCGATTTGTTTTATCTCTTCACTTTGACATAATCCGGGAACAAAAATACCATTGGCACCACTTTTATAGTACTGATTTGCCCTTAAAATAGTTTCATCCAATGGATGCTCCAATTGAAAATAAGTATCAATTCGAGCATTGATGAAAAAGTTTCCATAACCGTGGCTATCTAATTTGCTTCTCATTTTCTCAAGTAATTTGCACTGTTCCCCTACCGAATTTAGGCCTGATTCACCTTTTAATGAATCTTCAAAATTAATGCCTGAAACGCCAACTTCAGCAATCTTAAGCACATTTTCAGCGATAATATCACCATTTTTGGAATAACCCGATTCCATATCAATAGACACAGGAATATCAAGCACATCAACCATTTTTTTGGCCAGCATCAGTAATTCTTTGAACTCAATTTGTTCGCCATCTTTATACCCCATGGCATTGGCAACGCCCCAACTTGTTGTTCCAACAGCTTTAAAGCCACTTTGTTGTAATACCAATGCTGATAACAAGTCCCATGCATTTGGCAAAAAAAGTAGCTGATCTTGTTCATGCATTGCTTTAAAAATATTTAACTCATCTGTTTTGTTGATCATCAGTAGTTCCTCTATTTATTAGTCTCTTCTAGACATGTGGCCAGAATGGGCTCAAATTCAAGTGTTTAGGCATTCTGTTAAACGCACCTCTCACTGCCCATTCAAGTTAAGTGGATAAATGATAACTAATTTTTTTCAGGATACTGGCTACATTCGGAGCTGAACGTTAATAACGCAGGCATAAAAACAGAACATGATAGAAAAGGGATTTGTTCGTTTACTTTGTTAATTTATCTAGATCAAATCGTAACTTGGCCATTAACCCCGTCCTATCTTGTTCGAAGGCTTGCATAAATGGCGCTGGAGTATTGGTTAATTCATCATGTTTACTACTCCAAGCAGTCACTTCTAACATAATTGGCATCAAATCTTTACCTTTGTCCGTTAAGCTATAAATAACTTTTGCGCCATTGTTAGGATCAACAATTTTACTAACAATATGATTATGCTCTAAACGTTTTAATCGTTCCGCCAGTATGTTTGTTGATATTTTTTCATCTGACGCTAAGAGCTCACCAAAATAGCGCTTGCCTTTAAACATCAAATCTCTAATAACTAATAATGTCCATTTATCTCCAAGGCTTTCAAGCAAGAAATTGATTGGACAACGTGAGCGGTAGTTTTCTGAATTATTTTTCATTTTGTAATTATAAATCCATCCACTTGCAAAACACAAGCAAACAAAATACAATCAATCCACTTGCATAACACAAGTAATCAACTTGCGTTATAAAAGCAAATCACTTGCAATTAACAATTACTGTATTTTTAAATACTTAAGGCTAAAAAATATGAAAAATAAACTATCACAAATAAGCGTTGCCTTAGGTCTATGTTTACTCTTTATCTTCACTTTGTTTTGGTATTTAAATACCACGAAGCCTCTATCTTCTTTAGAAGTCGCTGCATTCATGGACAAAATTTCCAGTCAAGATGCTGTGTTTAATGATCAGCGTGATTTAGCCCAATTACGTGAATTTTTAGCAAGCGATGATGGACGAAGTTTTTATACAGTCAATCTTTATGAATTTAATGAATCAGCAATATACGCCGATAAAGAAGAAAACATTTCGGGTTTAGCTGCATTTGATAGATTTAGCCCTATTATGATCAAGTTATTGCTACAGCATGGCTCACATCCCATATTTGGTAGTAATTGGTTTGAAAAAAATACAAGTAACTGGGACAAATTGGTTATTGTTCGCTACCGAAGTCGTAGGGACATAGCAGAAATATTTGCTAGTGATAGATTTACCGAAATTAGAAAACATAAATGGGCAGCTATCAAGAAAAATGAAAGGTTTATCGTTAAAGGTCTGCATATTACAGAGTTAAATGTAATTTTATTTATCGGGATTTTCTTTTGTGCATTTGTTCTAGTACGCAAACTTACGAAAAAGAAATTAACCTACTAAATGTAGTTCATCAGTATCCCGATGCAATATAATTTAGATAGTGATAACTATTTTCCCCTTACTGTTTCGCTCCCCAAAATACTTCATTGCCTGGCTAAGTTCAACTAGAGGGTAGCATCTGTCAATAATTGGGCTTAGCAAATTTCTTTGAAATAATTTCACCAATTCTTCCATATTTTTATTAGGCTCATGAGGTAGTATGGCTAACTTCTTACTACCAAATAATGAAAGCGTACTGCCGATAAATAATGTTTGAAATATAAGCGAAGAGCAACCACCAACCATCATATAGCGGCCGTTTGATTTTAGTGAACGTTTATAGTCAAAAATTGAGTGAAAACCCATCATGTCGACAATCAAGTCATAGGTTTTGCCATTATGAGTAAAGTCTTCAGTTTTATAATCAATTACTTCATCTGCACCTAGTTCTCGCATTAAGTTAAACTTACTAGCGCAATCAACCGCAGTAACGTGATCGCCAAATGATTTTGCTATTTGAATAGCAAAACTGCCAGAACCACCACCGGCTCCATTGATTAACACTTGCATGCCAGTTTGTTGATTACGTTTATCTTGTACGGCTTGTAGCGCTAAAACCGCAGCTTGAGGAATGGCGCAGGCTTGTTCAAACGACATTTCTTTGGGTTTTATCGTGAGTGCTTTTTCAGGGGCACAAACATATTCTGCAAAACCGCCAAAGCCACAAGCCGACAGATCGCCAAAGACCTCATCTCCTTTTTTAAATTGGCTAATATTTTTACCAGTATCGACGACTATGCCTGCAATATCAGATCCTAGAATTTTATCTTTATGTGGCTTAATAACCCCAGCCATCATGCGGTTAACGAATGGTTTGCCTCTTAGCAAACCCCAATCCCAGTCGTTAATAGAAACCGCACTAATTTTAATTAATACTTCATTGTCTTTAGGTTTAGGGAGAACAAGTTCTTTTAACGTTAAAACGTCTGCTAAACCATATTCATTAAATACCACAGCTTTCATTTTACTTTTTATCACTTAAACTACCACCGAGTAGAATTTGGTTTACTATTGAGTTTTATTAGACTGGCATCACTTAAATTTAGCACAGTTACTACCGATAAGTTTATGCCCTTGTCGGTTCAACCACGTCGGACTGCGTCCAACGCCATGCGTACCATATAATAAATAATGAAGTTATCGTTTCTACGCTAGCAAAAAATTTGTAATAAATAGTTGAATGGCCGACAAATAATGATGCAACAACCGTTATCGTTTCAAGAACAGCAACAGTGATATTCATGATGCGGTTAACTTTATAAGGCAAAACCCGCGAAAGAATAATCATCACCATCGCGGCTTCTAGTATAAATGAGGCAATGAGTAACATTTCAGGTGTAAGCAATGTTTCAACAATTTCATTCTCAATGGCCATTGTTCCTACTGTCGCCATATTTCCCATATTGGTTAGCACGTCAGCATAGAGAATATTTAATACATAAAATATCCACAATAAGGGCAAAATCGTTCTTCTGTCATTAGTAATTTTATTCGAATCCATAGTTTTTCTCTGCTATTATGTCTTAAAGACACTAAGTTAGTGTCACAAAGACCTTATGATAAAGTCAAAGAGACACTAAGTCAATAGAGTATTTTATGAGCAGCCCAGAAACCCAAGCCAGTTTTTTAGAAAGTTATAATATTCATGAGTTTGATATTCCACTTACCAGTGTGGATATGACCATTTTTACTATTGAAAATGAAACCTTAAAGGTATTGTTAGTAAAACGAGCACAATTCCCAGCGAAAGGTGAATGGGCATTACCTGGCGGTTTTATCAACTTAAAAACGGACCAGAGTCTAAATGATACGGTTAGCCGAAAATTAGAAGAAAAAACGGGTGTTAATATCTCTCATTTAGAACAAGTCGCCACTTATGGTAATGCAAAGCGAGATCCACGAGGTTGGTCGGTTACCATCGCTTATATGGCGCTTATATCGAGTAAAAACATTACCTTAATGACAGATGAAAGTAGTGAGGAGGTTGTTTGGTTGCCTATTGATGAAATTAAGAAGGAATATCAATTAGCATTCGACCATAACAGTATACTGGAAGATAGTTATCAGAGACTTAGAAACAAAGTTCAATATACCTCGTTACCTATTAACTTATTGCCCAAAACATTCACTTTATCTGAATTGCAAAAGACTTTTGAGCTTATTTTAGGTTATGCAATAGAGAAAAAATCCTTTAGAAGGCGTTTATTGGCTGCGAATATTATTGAAGAAACGGGTGAAATGAGGGTTGGCAGTAACCGACCCGCAAAACTATATCGTGCAAATGATGATGGTAAAGAACACTTATTTCAACGCAATATTGAAGGACCAAGGTAATCTTTATCAAGGATAATAAAATAAAGTTTATTAGCAGAGCAATTTTGTTCAATACTTGGCGAAAATTAAAAGGTAACTTAGCAGCGAAGAGTTAAATAGGAGCACATATGTTAGCAATCTTTATTTCAATGTTTATTTTCGCCTTTGTTGGCGCTATTTCGCCAGGGCCAGTCAATATAATTGCTACTGGTGCAGGAGCAAATTTTGGTTTTAAGAAAACCCTGCCGCATATAATTGGCGCATCGTGCTCATATACCGCTATCGTTTTTTTGGCAGGTGTAGGCTTGAGCCAAATGATTAATTATTTGCCAATTCTTAGCACAAGCATGCAATATATTGGTGGCGCGTTTTTACTTTATATGTCTTATAAAATAGCAACTGCTTCACCAATATCTAGCACAGAAAACGAAATAAAACTGCCACCGACATTACTTGAAGGTGTATTAGCGCAAGCTTTAAACCCAAAAGCATGGCTAGTTTCTATGTCAGGTATTAGTCTATTTGTAGCATCGAATACGCCAGTTTCCCTTTATTTGATGGTTTTTTGTTTGATCTCGTTTGCAGTTTGCTTTTTTGGTATTTCCACATGGGCCGGTATTGGTCATATAATTGGTGATTATTTATCGACGAGAAGACGTCAAATTAGTTTTAATATTATTATGGGTCTATTATTAAGCAGTACTGTAATATCAATTTTATTAAACCAACCCCCCGTCTAATAATTAACACCATGAAAGATGATAACAACACTTTTTTAAAGAAGAGTAAGCTTTTGCCTTTTATAGAAATGCGCAAGGCAATAAACTCCAATACCTGTTATCACGCACATTCTCACGATGAATTTTCATTTGGCATTATTGATAAAGGCTCAGCAA
>Ga0105356_10006567_pt1 | contig 10834 bp, 6 predicted proteins | sample GOMGulsemesocosm_3_FD_83502 | JGI IMG/M metagenome (GOLD analysis project Ga0105356, IMG submission 83502) | Methane-oxidizing microbial communities from mesocosms in the Gulf of Mexico - GOM9D Gulf of Mexico | ecosystem: Environmental > Aquatic > Marine > Cold seeps | place: Gulf of Mexico...
GGATGTCTTACCCGGTATCTTACAACTCGGTAATGTCAGTAGCTGCTGTTGATAGCTCAGGTAATGTCGCAAACTTTTCTCAATACAACTCTCAAGTAGAAATTGCCGCACCAGGTGTAGGTGTTAATTCAACATATAACGATGGCGGTTATAAATCCTTAAGTGGTACTTCAATGGCCACACCTCATGTTTCAGGTGTAGCTGCATTGGTGTGGGGTAACAACCCTGATTGTACTGTCCAACAGCTCCGCGATGGTTTAAATGCCAGCGCTGAAGATAAAGGCAGTAGCGGCCGTGATAACTATTATGGTTATGGGATTGTTAAAGCAAAAGATGCTGATACATACTTGAAAAACGTTTGTGGTGGCACTCCACCACCAAACGAAGCACCGGAAGCAGGGTTTTCAGTTGCGACTAATAATTTAACCGCAAGCTTCACTGATAGCTCTAGCGATGACAATGGTGTTACTAGTCGAAATTGGACATTTGGTGATGGATCAACGTCCTCTTCAATAAACCCTAGCCATACTTATTCGGCTGATGGTAGCTACACAGTTACCCTAACAGTGTCAGATGCTGAGGGGTTAACTGATAGCTATTCAGCACAAGTTTCTGTATCTGATGGCGTTGTAGACGGTGACTGCTCACCAGCTTGGTCTGCAAGCACTAACTACCAAATAGGCGATAAAGTAACTTTTGAAGGTGATGAATATGAATCAACTTGGTGGTCAACAGGAGCTTCGCCAGCGATTTACAGCAATGTTTGGAAGAAGCTAACGGCTTGTGATTCAGGAGACGATAGCGATACAGATCCTGTAAACGAAGCACCTGTTTCTAGCTTCTCATATAATACAGAACAACTTGCCGTTAATTTTAACAACTCAGCTACTGATGATAATGCTGTAACAAGCTATAGCTGGAACTTTGGCGACGGTAACTCTTCAACAAGTGCTAACCCAAGTCACAATTATGTAACAGATGGCACCTATCAAGTAAGTTTAACTGTTTATGATGCAGAAGGTTTAAATCATACCTCAAGCCAATCTCTATCAGTTTCACAAAATAGTGACAATCAAGGATGTGACGGTTTATCAGCATGGTCAAGTACAACTACCTATGCTGTTGGCGATAAAGTTTCATTCAATGGTGATAAATATGAAGCAATTTGGTGGTCAACAGCCGCTTCACCAAATGTATATAGCAACGTATGGTCTAACAAAGGTGGTTGCGAATAACTACTAGATACCTTAATAAACTAGCGACTAAATACTAAATAGCGCCTTTATGGCGCTATTTTTATGCAGAGAATTTACACCTAATTTTAGTACCATAGAAAACTAATGCCGTATCTACTCAGGAGTTGTTGAAGTTATTGGGCAATTATTATAGTCCCCCTTCATAGACACAGAATATCGCTTTTAATAATAAGTAATATTTAAATACTACTATTCTCTTAACTTCACTCTACTCACCACCTGGTCTAACCACTATTTATTATCTAAAAACTCTGATATCATTTCAGCTTACACGTGTTAGCCGAATGATGAGTAACAATGTCCAACCAAGTAGCCCTTTATAGCCCTAAAGAAGAACTAATAAATGCAATCACCCATGGAGTAGGTGCATTACTCAGTATTTTAGGACTTATCTTATTACTTACCCTGGCTACTTTAGAAGATGATTGGCTACGTATAACCAGCTTTGCTATTTATGGTACAAGTTTAGTGACTTTATTTTCTGCATCTACTTTCTATCACGGGTTGAAAAAAGAAAGCTTAAAACGGCGCTTTAAACTTTATGATCACTGCGCAATTTATTTGCTTATTGCTGGAACATATACCCCGTTAATGCTGGTGACGCTTAACGGTGTTTTAGGTTATATAATGCTTGCTATCGTTTGGTTATTAGCGCTTTCAGGTATCACTTTTAAAATACGTTGTGGCAATAAATATCCATTAATATCTGTGGCTACCTACTTAGGGATGGGATGTATATCGTTAACTTGTATTAATAATTTAATAGTTGCATTAAGTTCAAAGGGGTTGTTTTGGTTAATAACAGGAGGATTATTTTATTGCGTAGGTATTATTTTTTACTTAGGAAAACGTATTCCTTTTAACCATGCGATTTGGCATTTATTCGTATTAGCAGGAGCAACTTGTCATTTTGTTATGATGCTACGTTATGTCTAAAGCTTACTAAGTTTACTAGCTATTTTTTGCTCAATGAAAATACTAAAAAATCAGCTCTAATTAGGTGAAGTTATAAAATTAGAGCTGATTTTAAAATCTAGCTGTGCTCGAAATATACTCGATAAGTAGATGACCAAATTGGGTGATCTACTTCTAATAAATAACAAGAAAAATCATTCTTATTTAAATTAGCGAAAGAGAATAAATAATCACTCATTTCCCCAATAGCAACAGAACCATTTACCTGTGCGGCTGGAGAGTCTGGATGCAAAACCTTCAATTCAGGAAATTCAGGCAAACGTTCAGTCCACATATCATCAGCACGTAGTTTACCTTCTTCGACTTTTTGATTTCCAGAATAACAACCAACATTCACCCGACTTCGCATGTCTAGTTTCTTTTCTAGAAAGACTAACATCATCAATTTTTTAGTCGGATTTTTAATTGATATACTGGTAGAACTGCACTTGCTTTCATGCTCCAGCGGATTAGCAAGCTCATCAGGATTACTAAATAAGAAGGTTGCATCAAAATTTGCATCGCCAGCTAAATCGTTAAAAACAATACCAGAATTACTTGGTGAATAACTGGCGTATGACGACAATAGACCGTCACTAGAATATTCATCAATCACACCAATGTGAAAACGACCTGGCTCAATACGTGATTCAGCCGTTATATTCTCCGGTGCAATAAACCCTTCAGGGTGAGGATGAGTATAAAATTGTACAAAAGGTTGTGACGCCTTTGAACGCATGATGCTCTGCTTTGAGATCAAAGCGACTTCTTGCAAGTATTCCTTATTTTGATCACATTCTTTTAAAATATAACAACTGAAAAGGGTATCAATTGAAGAGCCAACAAGTTGTTTAGATGCCAAATAGTGCTGTTCACGCTTTTCACCTGCATTAAGCATGCTTTTATCAAATGAGCTTATCGAAGGTTTATTACCTAATAGTCGCTTTAATTCTGCATGGCTGCGTGCGTATTTTTTAATTTGAATATCAAAAGACTCAACCGCACTTCTCGCTTCCAAAATCAGTTGTTTCTCTAATCTTTGTTTACTTACTTGGATTAAAAAATCTTGTAACCCTGCAATACCAGGTAAATAACATAAGACCTGCTTACCGTCTTTACTTTTATTAATACCGTTAAGAATGCGTTGACAATTAGAGCGATTAAAATCGAGCCAATTAGACATACCAGTAATGGTATGAGCTGAATGAGGAAAATCGGTAACTAAGTTTCGTAAAACGTTTTTTAAATTTTCACCGGTGCGGTTTAATGAAATTAAATCTTCTTTTTCTAACAACATAATAATTTATAATTTTTTTTATTTATTTAGCTAAAGTCACTTTATCATGAGTATTAAGTTTTAATCACTCTTATTATTTAGGATTTTGTTATTGTGTACAAAAAAAATGGCGATTATGAAAAAATCATAATCGCCATTTCCGTTTTATCGAGATAAATTAGTCGGTGTTATAGTTGCCATGCATAGCTGAACTTAGTGAAAACGGTTCGTTGATTTCTTTCTAGGCGATCTAAGCTGTCATCCTGAAATCCTCCATCTGAATAACCAAGAAAGAAAAGAGTTTGAGGGTTAATTTTGTAAGAATAAATAAGTTGTGTTGAAAAATAGTTACTCTCATTATCAGGAAGATCATCTATATCTTCATAATCATATAAGCTTGGATCCCTATCTATATCAGTATATTGAACAACAAACTTCAAAATACTGTGCATATCAAATTGATAACCTAAACGAATATCATATTGATTAGCACTAAATAGCTGACCACCATCTACATCTAATCGGCTGTAATCGTAGCCTACATTCACATTAAAATGGTCATTTACGTCCCACTCAGTAAATGCATGTAAACCAAATACATCACCTAATTGCGTATTCGCATAATCAATTTCTTTACCAAAACGAAAGAAGCTACCGACAGTTAGGTTGGCTATAGGATTAATTTTCGCAAACATCATAAACTGATTTTCATCAAAGAATTCGTCATCGTAAAACTTTTTACGGTGCACTACGCCAAAATTAGTAAAAAATTGTTTTTGACCTTGTAGGTTACCGTGTATTTCATATTCTTCTTCAAGTACATTTCCCTCTTGATCAAACGTTTTATCCCAATCACCAAAATAGCCCCAACGAGTAAAGGTATCATCGCTTTCTCCATAATAGTGTCGACGCCCACCTAAAACTACACGTTCAATATTACTACGAGATTGAAAACCTAAATCGGCTCGAAAGTCTTCACCGATATTATTATAACTTGCCTTTAATCCATAATCTCGAGTGTTGTGATTGTAATTTACACTAAAAGCATTATCAGTTTGCTCTTCATCAACTTCAAAGTCGGTAACAACTGATTCAGGGTTATCTGTTTCAGAGCGCGCGACTTGATAGCTCACTTTGTCATTTTGACCAAACCAATAAGTGCCATCAACCGATAACAATGTATTGTTGTAATCTTCAGCATTTCGATGAGTCATCAAAACACCAACATTATTACGCTCACCAACATCCATTTTATAACGTGCGATGGCGACATCAGATTTTTCATCGAGCGTTGCAATGCTTGAGCCTTGATTACCCGGCATTAAAAATGAAGTATTATTATCGTTAGCCAACATTACACCATAACTGTGTTCGTCGGTTTTTCCTGTTAGCTTTAAACCAACATCTGGTTCAGCTATATTACGTGTATGAACAAAATTAAAGTTACTAGTATCAAAATATGACGCGCCATCTAAAAAGAAAGGACGTTTTTCAGGGAAAAATAACGAGTAGGTACTGTTAACATCGAGCTGCCCTGAATCGGCTTCCACTTGAGAAAAGTCAGGATTAATTGTTGCGTTTAAGACCATGTCTTGGGTGATACCCCAACGAAGATCTAGACCAGGCTCCACATCAGCATCTCCACTTTCCCAATCACCAGGTACATCTATTTTCTCATCTTGCCTTTTAACAGTTAAAGTTGGTGTCATCTGAAAGTTATTACCAGCTTCAATATTTTCCAAACCTACAAGTTGTTCAAACTGACATAAATTACACTCAATATTTCGATCACTTTTATGTGTCGCCATTTGAGTTCTTACGTCACGAGGATAATTACGCCAGCCAGCAACATTCCAAATTAATTCTCCATCAGTTTCAGGAAAACGCAATGCGTTAAAAGGAATACTCATTTCGACAACATAACCTTCATCAGTTATTTGCCCTGCGCTATCCCAAATGGCATCCCATGAAGGGTCTTCGTTCCAGCCATTAGAGTCATCCATGCGCATATCGGCTTGAGCTCCCATTGGATTAACGAAGAATTCGTAACCGCTACGTTCATCGTTAAAAGTATCGATAATAATACCAACATTATCATCTGACCACAGCGCATCGCGATCACGTAAAGAAGCTCTTATTTCTTCTGGATTCGGATCATAAGCCTTAATTGCCACATTCAATGATGTACCATTTTCATAAAAATAAATTTCAGTTTTAACTTTTGCTAGCGTACCTTCACCGGGATTATTTTCATATTTCAATTCCATTTTTGTCGCACTTTTCCAAACGGCTTCATCCATATTGCCATCAACAGTAATTGATTCTTTTACATGTGAAAGTTGGTAACGATTTCGCTCTGGTTTTTCCGTTGAATTGATTTTTTCTGCTGCATTACTCATTGGGCTGATAAATAAAGCCCCAAACAATGCTAATTTTACGGCTGTTTTACTGCTAGATAGAATTAACTGCTTATTATGTTTATTTGGCATATTCATTTTTATCATGGTTTTAGTCAGTTTAATTATTTAAGACAGTTGTATTGTCGCGTGAACGTCGCAAATAGTTTATGTCTAAATGTAAGAAAATGTAAATAAATCAAAATTAAACATCATTAAATTGGCTAAAACTCAACCAGACTACGTAATACTTCGTAGGTAAATAAATTGAATTTATTTTTACTTATTTAATAAAACCGTCATATTTATCGATAAATAACTGTAATCGTTCTAACGTTTGACACAAACTTTTTTGCCCTAGCCCTAATCTAAAATATTGTCCTGACAAACCAAATAATGAAGCAGGTAAAAGCAAAATACCGCTTTCTCTTACCAGTTTTTTAGAGAGTTCATCAATTGGAAATTCAAAGTGACATTCAACAATAGCGAGAAGGCCTGCCTGTGGTTGATGCCAACTAAATAAATCAGAATTATTGTCAATAAATTTTTGAAAGTGCTCAATGTTGCTCTTAATTATCTGGTTATTCCTATCAATGATAGTTCCATTATGAATAAGTGCAATTTGAGCTAAGTAAAGATCTACTGCTGAACAACATATTGAGCTATAACATTTATTTGCTAGTAATATATCAATCAGCTCTGCATCTCGACACACAGCCCAACCAACTCGAATACCCGCTAAACCAAAACTTTTTGATAGCACTGAAACAATAATCGCTTTGTCATAAGTTAAATAATTATGACTAAGCGCTAAGTTATTATAATTACTGGCTTGAGATACATCGTCAGCAATAAGGTAACAATTAAACTGCTGTGCCAACGCAAGTATTTGTTCCGCTAGCTTAGTATCAATAATACTTCCTGTCGGATTATGAGGAGAGTTAACAATAATTAATTTTGTTTTATCACTGATCACTTGCTGAAGCTGTTCAATAGACAATTGCCAGTTATCTTCAGATGATAGCTCAACAGTTTTTAGAATACAGCCTCGCTGTTGTGCCATTGTTACCAGTGAAGGATAACAAGGAGTTATTACAATAACTTCATCATCCGGTGCTAATATCGCTTGATATATTGCAGCTAAAGCTTCTTGGGCACCACAAAAAGTGAGTACATTATTTTCATTTAAAGTGGGTGAAGTGCTCTGATTAAGGTTTTGATGAAATTTAATAATCTTCCGCTTTAAAGAATCGCTACCAGTTAATGAGCCATAGCTCAATGATAAGCCAAATAAGCCAGTCTTATCCAATGCACAAAGCTCTTCTAATGTAATAGTTTGAGCGGTTGAATCACTTAAATTATATTTAATATCTCCCTTTAGGTTTTGACTAAAATTAATATGCGCAGGTAATGCATAGTTTGATTGATTCGAGGGTTTAGTCATTAAGCCGCCAAATACTAATACTTAATTTTTTAGATATTGAGGTATGCGCATTCAATCTCAAAGATTGGGTTAATTCGTTGGTTTCAAGTAAGCTAAAATTAAGGGTAAGCTGTTGGCACAAACCGTCGAAACCAGTAACATTTTCACCATTAACTTTAATCCCCCCAAGCCAATTATTTTTATCAGTAATTTTTGTATCGAAACAAAAGCTTGAGACGACAATTAGCAAACCTTCATCATTAAGCCTTTGGTGAATGTTAGCTAATATTCTCTTTGGTTGATAACTGTTTTCTAGAACCTGCTGCAATAATATAACGTCGTACCCCGTTAACATTGGCTTTAAGTTAACAGCATCGCCTTGGATAAAGTTTATATGCTCAACAGGATAACTGAGAGGCAGACTTTTCAATGATACTTCATTAAACGCGACAATATCGCCTTCGACAATACTCTGGTAACGGATGCTTTTTCCTTGTTGTAAATTCACACCGTATTGGATGGTGCGAGCAGAGAAATCAACAGCATCAATTTTATCGAAATAAGGTGATAATTCAAAAGCAGTACGACCAACACTACAACCTAAATTCAATAATTTGCTATTTTTGACGTTATACTTTGTGATAAACACTTCTAGATAAGTTGCCAATTTTATTTGGTAGCTATTATTACTCTCTTTACCGAATTGCTGATCGAGTTGCTGGCAAATATCAATATCGGTTTCATACAAGTTAACTTCGGTAACAGGAGCATGCTTGCTCTCACTCTCAACATAGCGAAAACCCGCATGTTGTGAAAAATGTCGCCTAAAAGCGTAACGTGATGATTTAAGCAATTCATTGCCCGTTGATATCCAAGAACCTCCTTTAATCAAATTGTGTTTACCATCAAACGTTGGCGTAGAAAAATCATCATATAATGGGTGAATTTCAAAACCAGAAAAACCATCAATAGCTGATTCTGTCCATTGCCAAACATTTCCACACACATCATAAAACTCTTGTGCCGAAAATTGATCAACGGGAGTTGATGAACAAAAATAATCTAAATTGCTATTGGTAGGATTCTCGGCTTGCTGAAGTAATTCACTAGGCAGCTTATCTCGTAGGCAATACCATTCCGCTTCCGTTGGTAAACGGATAAACGTTTGGCTCTGTTTACTTTTCCATGCACAGAACGCTTTTGCTTCAAGGTAATTTACTTCAACAGGCCAATTAAGTGGTAAGGGGATAATACTCAGTAAATTTCGTTGAAAGTATTCATCATTTTTAATCAGCCAGAATCTAGGCATTTCAACCTTCATATATGATAGCCATTGCTGACCTTCATCACTCCAATACTCTGTACATTGGTAGCCGCCCGCTTTCACAAACGCTAAATACTCATGATTTGAAACTAAAAATTTACTGGCATTGAAGTTACCTACATTAACTCTAAGCTCCCCATATTCATTATCCCAACCAAAGGTTTCATCACTTTCTTTCTTACCTAAAACTTGTTCTTGAGAATGCACTGAAAGTAATTCATTTTCAGGAGCAACGCCAGTAAAAGGACATGTTTTCCAGTTATCACCCTCAGACAAATATTCAAGAGGTAGCATGCGCATTATCACCGACGATGTTTCTAAATGAATACGTTCATGCTCACAGCCCATTAATATTATCCAAGCAGCTGAATTTGGTTTAATTGGCAAAGTAATGGGCATTTCATCAATAAATCCGTTAACCGTTTGAAAAACTTGCTGCCGATAGTTCTTTATTTCATCAACGGTTGGCCAATTATAATGGCTGCTATTAAGATCATCCCAGCTCATTTCATCTACACCAACGGCGCAAATGGCTTCTAATTTATCGTTTACCCGCTGAGCGATATATTTTCCTAACATCATTTTATTGATAAAAAATGTCGCTGTATGACCAAAATAAAAAATTAACGGATGCCTTAATGGCTCAGGACGAAGAAAGAACGCTTCATCGGTATTAATTAAAGCAAATAAGGCTTCGTAAGATTGCCAAGTATTTTTAAAGTAATTCTTTATTTCATCGCGCTTTAGATCAGCACAATCGCCTGAAAGTGAGGGAGGAGCTAACTGTTGAGGTAAATAAGTCATAAGTTGTTTTCTAAAGTTAATGTTTTAAAATTAAGTAATAATTTCAGGGGTTTGATAAGGTTTTAATATAGCTTGCTTCAACTGCTCACCAAGTTTTTCATCACATCCCATTAGTTGAGCTATATGATTCCCCTTCTCTGCAAACCAGTTTTCTCCCTTAAATAAATCAATTGCACCTAATGTACTACCTTTTGTATATAAGGAGGTGGGTAGCTGAAAACGTTGCTCAGTCAAATACGTAACTTGTTGGCAAGAACCTTTAAGATAAACATCTAATGCATCAATAACATTCAACAGGGTAAAAATCACATTAACATAAGCATTATATAAAAGGCTCGAAGCGCCTAATCTGTGTTCAATTCTTGCTGACGTTTGCCAATCTTGTTCAGTCACCAATACACGATGCTGATGATCATAAAGCAATGTTGTCTCCCCCATTGCTTGATTATGTTTTCCAATTTTTTTATACAAACCGATACTGCCTTGATGCCCTCCTGAAATGTCAATTGGCGAGCATAACTCTTCGGCCAAACCATAAGTTGATTTCAAAGCGAAACGCTCAAAAGCCTCTTCTTCAGGTAAATATAATAAACTGCAAGGTAAGCTATGAATCAATAAACGCTGCTGTAAGTATTCACCAAACCCAGCTTGGCAAATAATATTTTCTTGCTTATTATTTCTAACACTGACATTTAACTGTATCGCGTTAGGGATATGCACAGCCCGGCTATCACCACTAAAAATATTGGTACAACCAGGAGCGAGTTTTCCACGATCTCCAGCCCATACTACAGGTTTGATCAATGTTTTTACTCCTGCCTGCTGTTCGAGTAACTTAGGTAAACAGCTAATAACCTTGGTTAAATTATCAGCCTCTTCCAGAGGTAGTTGACCGTCAAAAGACGAAACAAATTCCCATTGGTTATTCCAATACTCAGAGATAAGCTCACCATTAATATTCAACTTCTTTAAAGCAGAATTGATCAACGAAAAATCGATGTATTTTTCAGAAGCATGGCTTGGATTAAATTGAAAACAGCCTTCTAGTTCGAAATGGATAGCAGGCGTAAAGCCAATAGATTGAATATATCGTTGCAGCAGAATAAGTAACTGTCGAGCAATGTCGTTAGTACTTTTCATTATCTAATAATATTGATAGCTAAGATGTAGATGCACAATTTTTACCTTTACTTTTAGCTTGATATAAAGCTTTGTCAGCATTTATATACAAGGTTTTGCCATCTATATCCTCAGTAGATAACTCAGCAACACCGATGCTAATTGTGACAAAGGTATTACCCCCCTCGTCATTTTTGATTGCTTGTTTACTGATATTTTCAACCAAACGTTCAGCAATACCTCTACTTTGCTCAAGATTAGTTATTGGTAAGATACATAAAA
>Ga0105356_10006577_pt1 | contig 10825 bp, 5 predicted proteins | sample GOMGulsemesocosm_3_FD_83502 | JGI IMG/M metagenome (GOLD analysis project Ga0105356, IMG submission 83502) | Methane-oxidizing microbial communities from mesocosms in the Gulf of Mexico - GOM9D Gulf of Mexico | ecosystem: Environmental > Aquatic > Marine > Cold seeps | place: Gulf of Mexico...
CTATTCGTCATAACTTCCTCGAATACGCTGAGTTGTTCTTCTTCTTGATGGTCGCGATGACCTACATCAATGCCATGTTAGAGCGTGGTGTATTTGATGCGCTCCGTAGCTGGCTAGTCGCAAAAGGTTTTAGTTACAAAGCACTGTTCTGGTTAACGGGTATCTTAGCGTTTTTTATCTCTCCCGTTGCCGACAACCTAACCACCGCATTAATTATGTGTGCTGTTGTTATGGCCGTAGGCGCCGATAAACCTGCTTTTATCAGCATATCTTGTATTAATATCGTTGTTGCCGCTAACGCCGGTGGTGCCTTTAGCCCATTCGGTGATATTACTACCCTAATGGTATGGCAAAAAGGCATCTTAGATTTCACAACCTTCTTTAACCTATTCATTCCTTCCGTGGTTAACTTCGTTATTCCAGCAGCGATTATGCATTTTGCTTTACCAGAAGGTACGCCGACACCAAATGATGATGAAGCGGTTGAGATTAAACCTGGCGGCCTACAAATGGTTGCCTTATTCCTGCTAACAATCGTCACAGCTGTAAGCTTCCACAACTTCCTACACTTGCCTCCGGTATACGGCATGATGTTTGGTTTGGCTTATCTTAAACTTTATGGCTTTTATATTCGCCAGTTCAAAGAAGGTGAACCAAAAATGGCAGCTACCGATTTACCCCCAAGCAGCGAAGAAAATCATGATGGTTTTGATATTTTCGACAAGATTGCAAAATCCGAGTGGGATACCCTGTTCTTCTTCTATGGCGTAATTTTATCGGTTGGCGGACTCGGTTTTATTGGCTATTTAGGCATGTCTTCTGCCTACATTTATGGCGAACTAGGCCCTGATATTGCTAACGTACTTGTGGGCATTATGTCAGCCATCGTCGATAACATTCCGGTAATGTTTGCCGTATTAACCATGAACCCAGATATGTCTGAATTCCATTGGTTATTAGTAACCCTTACCGCTGGCGTTGGCGGTAGTTTATTATCGGTAGGCTCTGCTGCAGGTGTTGCACTAATGGGGCAAGCCCGTGGGTATTACACCTTCTTTGGCCACCTTAAATGGACCCCTGCCATTGCCTTAGGCTACGCAGCCAGCATCTATGCCCACTACCTAATTAATGGTTAAAGAGCACGGTGCTAAATGAAGAGGGAGGCTTTTATTGCCTCCCTTTTTTGTGCCTTCCGTTTAAGTTGGCTGCTTGTTTATATTTAGGATTACTTAAAGAATATTAACCACAGAGGTCACAGAGCCGCTGCGCTACACAGAGGTAAGAGCAAAATAAAAGGGCAAAGCAAAGCTACTAATTTAAAGATTGAAACCTGGAGACAGCAACTAAATCTACGTACCGACCCCAACTCTTTTTCTTAACCCACTCCATGCTATGTTGGGCTCTTCTCTGTGCTGCGCAGCGGCTCTGTGACCGCTGTGGTTAGCCGCTTTTAATCTCTTTCTTATCAAACCCAAAGCACAAAAAAACCCGCTAACGATCACTCATTAGCGGGTTTTCTTAATTTAAGGCTAGTAAGCTAGCCTTAAGCTTCGTTATACAGTGTCTTAGCGACGACCTGCACGACGTAGTGCTGCTGGAGTATAGTCACCAGCGCTACGCTCAAAGCCAAACTCATAAGAGCCTTTTTCTTCGTTATCAAGACCTAGTACTAAGTAACGACCAGAGTTCAAGTCATACAAAGTTTCAACAGCATACCAAGGCACTAACTTATCATAAAACATGATGTTATGAGCTTCAGCTACACGCCATAGTTGACCACGGCCATCGTAGTGATCGATCTGAGTTGCCTGCCAAGTATCTTCATCAAGATAGAAAGTACGCTTACCATATACGTGGCGCTTACCTTCTTTCAACGTTGCTTCTACTTTCCAAACACGGTGCAATTCATAGCGCGTTAGATCTTGGTTGATGTGACCTGCCTTTACGATCTCATCATATTTAACATCGCCAGCATTTAGCTTGTAAGAGTTATATGGAATATACATCTCTTGCTTACCCATCAATTCCCAATCGTAACGATCTGGAGCACCGTTAAACATATCGAAGTTATCAGCAGTACGTAAGCCATCAGATGCAGTACCTGGACCGTCATAAGCTACCTGTGGCGCACGACGAACACGACGCTGACCAGCGTTATAAACCCAAGCTTTACGAGGCTCTTTAATTTGGTCTAGTGTTTCATGAACCAAAAGAACGTTACCCGCTAAACGAGCTGGAGATACAACATCCTGCTTAAAGTAGAACAATACGTTCTGATCTTTAGAAGCATCAAAGTTTTTCAACTTATTACGGAAGGTAAATTCATCTTTAAAACGTACAAGTGAATAAGCACCGTTTGCTTGTGGAGTCGCTTGACCAACAACACGAGAAACACTACCACCACGATAACGCACAATGTGATTCCAAATTGCCTCAACACCCGTTGCTGGGATTGGGAAAGGAACACCATCAACGAAATTGTTCAGGCCATTTCCGCCTTCAACCAAACTTGTTTCTGTTGCGTTTTTCTTAGTCGCATCATAAATCTCTTGCGGATAAGCAGAAGAACGATGGGTTGGATAAACTGGCATGCGATAAGTATCAGGATACTTCTCAAACATAGCCTTTTGGCCGTCGCTCAACTTATCAGCATATTTTTTATAGTTTGCTGAAGTAATCGTATACTTGATTTTATCAGCAGCATACGGATCAACATGCTTATCACCAGCATTATAGCCTGCAGGAGGAGTCGTAAGACCCCCTTCCCAAGCTGTAATCTCAGCACCGTTACCGGCTTTTTCAGCACCGATTGGAGTTAAGCTTTTACCAATTTTTGCCGCTTCAGTAGTTGAAACTCCTGCATTCGCGGCTGCGACCATCAAGGAAAGCGCAATTGCGCTTCCCACTTTCTTATAATTCTTAAGCATTTATATGCCCTCTATGACTCTTTGAACACGACTGGTTAGAATGAATAACTTGCTGACAATGCAATGTTGTCACGATCTTTTGTAGTATGGTGATCGCCGCCACTAAAGTTAGTATAGTCCACGCTTACTTGTGTTCTGTTTAAGTAAACAAAGTTAACACCAACACTCGAAACCAAACGCTGATCAATAAACTGAGAACCAGGCTCTGGACCATTACCAATATCATAAGCTAGTGACATTTTAGGTGTCATATTCACACCCGCAAATGCGTTGTTGTAATCGATACCTGCACGAACTCGGATACCGCCTGATAGCTGATCAACATAACCTTCATCAGTACAATTATTTGTATTTGAGTTAGCACCAGAAGCAGAATCACCATAACCAACAGAACATGCATCAGCGCCTGCAGCTTGAGCAACTGGATCAACGTTAACTGCATCACCTAAACCAAAGGCACCAGAACGACCATAACGAGCATCATCTAAGCTTGGAAGATCAGGAACATACGTTGCGCCAATTTCAGCAGCAATCGCTAAACGATCGGCACCTAATACTTGGTCGAAGAACTTAATCACAGTCATCTGAGCCTGCCAGATGTCCAATTCATCGTAGCCTTCAAGAACAGTACCCGCTAGTTGAGCACCATTTGAATAAGGTGTTGCAGTAGCTTCAATACCACCAACTTCAGCTAAACGATCTTGATACAAACGGCTAGAAGGTAAAGCTAAACCAGCCAAGATTAATTCAAATGCATTCCACTGAACTGGAGCATCTGGACGATAGCTAATTTCACCACCAATTGACGCACCATCGGCAGTAGAGGTCGCAAAACTAACACCTAGCTGTTGCTGATCTTCAGGATAAGCAATTTGATACAAAGGGTACTTGCTATCGTAATCCGAATCAGCATTGATCTGGCCTTCTGGAGTACCAGTAATTAAGCCTAACGTATCGTAGTTAGTTACTACACCGTTAATAAACGGAAGGCGACTATGAAGGTTGGTGTAATAGAAACCAAATTCTGTATCACCTAACTCTTCAGAGTACCAACGTAATGCGACACCATACTGACCATCATCACGCGGTTCATCATCTTCTAAACGCTCAGTTGCTGGTGAAACACGATCAGATAATGGAACACCTGCAGCAATTTCTTCATCACGTAGTGCTAAAAGAACACGCTCATCAACTGTTCCGGCTAGCAATACTGGACCACAACCGTCAGCAACAAAGTCAGTAGTCGAGAAGAAAGTACCACACGGATCAGAACGAGTTTTTTCCCATTCTAGCTGGTAAAACGCTTCCAAACTTACATCTGCGGTAAGACCAATAGAGGTATAAAGCATGTTGACAGGCAATAAACCATCTTTAACTTCAGCACCAGGGCGGCGGAAAGCTGCAGCATCTACAGGGTTGATACTATTAATACCACCTTGGATGAAAGTACTTTCACCCCAGCTTAATACCTGACGACCCAAACGGAACGTTACTGGCGTATCACCAAATTCATAATCAGCCCAAACGAAAGCATCAAGAAGGTCATAACCTTTACCCGCGGCATCGATTGTCGCGTCATTTAGCTCTTTAAACTCACGGTCGCCATCAACTAATTCAGTATCGTAAAAAGCACGAGCACGAACGAAAGCACCGTAGTTTTTATAGTTGATTTCTAAATCGGTAGAGTATTTGAAAACATTGGTATAAACCGAGTTTTCTTTAAAGTTCAAGGTTCCATCATCGTAGTTATACGAAGAACCTTCTCCCGTCATACCCAATGCAGCAGCACTTCCTGGGTGAATAGCTTTAGAATCAGGGGCTTCAGTACGCCAAGCGACACCGTAGCTTACCGTGTTATCCCACTGAACAGTCAGGTCATCACCGAAGTTGAATTCGGTTGCGGTTGCGCTTGAAGCAGCCCCCGCTAGTGCAATTGCTAAAGATAACTTGCGTACCTTTAACAAACTGTCTTTTGTTATTTTCATATGTGACTCCAAAAACTTTTTATAATTCTTTTCATAATCTCTGATCACAATAATCTGATCAGAGATTTGGATTCAATCTTATTCTGCGGCTTCTAGCAGTGATGTATTTTCAACAATAAAACCCTGCTGATCACCAGGCAGAGTTAGAAGTTTAGTTACACCATAAGGGTCAAAGTACGTAATGATCTGCTGATACGTTTCGGCAAACACATCTTGAGGGTCTGCTGAAGAGAAAGTGCTATGGGTGCCTTTTGCAAAGCGAACATTGGCACGTACCACGGAGTCATTGATAGCATTCGGGAAATAATACTGAGGATCGGCATTGATTGCACCACCGTCAATAGCAGTTCCTTGATTAACGATTGATGTAATACCCATTTCTGTTACTAAAGGATCAGTACCAGCTAAGAAAGACTTAGCAGATGGCGTTACAGGAGTAAGCGCGTTATTTGGCACTACCTGATCAGATAAACCACCATCATCATCTTCGCCTTCTTCTGCAAGTAGTCCACCTACATCGGTATAAACGATAACAGGCAGCGCCGTGGTATTCGGTGCGAAGTTGATAGGATCAACAGAATCTAAAGCTGCCTGAAAAACCGACAAGAATTTTTCGATACTCTCAGAGCCTTGAGGAACACCGCTTGCAGCAAGACCTGCAAGAACCTGAGCACCAATTTCAGGTGAATTTTCTAATAACTTAGCAAAACCACCACCTGGGTTACCTAGTGCGGCTGCCTTGATGCTTGGTAGATTAGAGTTATAAGTTCGAACGTCCGCGTTATTGTTAACCGCTAGGAAAGTCGTTCCTACGATGCCACCTAGAGAGTGGCCAATAAAGTAGACATTAGCTGGATCAAGATCATCAGCAGTACCATCTGCATTTACATCCATATCACCAATAGATGCGCTTAAATTCAGCATATCTAACACAGTCTGGCTAATGCCATCGCGTGTGCGATTGAAGTTTTGCAAGTTGATGTACAGCTGACCAGAAGTACCGACTGAAGCCTCAGTAACCGCGTTACCCTCACTGTCTAACGCGCCTTGGAAAACCATGTCGATATTTGACTGATCAGCAGCTTTAGCAACATTATTATGGCGCTCTGCTAACGCAACCAACTCAGGAACGGCCTCTGCTCCGAATGCCGCAATGATACCTGCACGAGCGGCAGCGAATGGGCTATTAGTCGCCGCATCTACTGCTGCGACTTGCTCAACATTAAATAAACGAAGGCTATTTGCTTCATCATCGCCATTTAACGGAGCAATACCGTGCATTGCATGATCGATTGCAACCATCGCGATACAGTTATCAGCTAAAGTATTACCTACTAATAAACCTGCAGTACGATCAACCGTAATACCGTGTTGATAGATGACTGTAGGCCAACCATCTGCAGGTTTGCCACTCGCAGGGCCTGCACCATCTGCATCACAATCTGATTTTGGTAAAGTAACCATTACAGGAATTGTGTTATTACCTAGTTTATCAGCGAACGGAAAACGATAACTTACGTTAATCTCACCATCAACATCTTTTGGGGCAGCCGGTAAGCCTAGAGCAAGAGCAGCGTTATTGCTGCCGTGCACAGTACCTAAGTCCTTATCAGCAACACCTACTTCTGAATCAAGCAAGAAGTTAGGCGTGGTTAAACCGCCTTGATAAATCGCACCACCTGAAGAAAGAGCTGCTACTTGAGCCGCTACTCCAGCATCTAAATTAGCAGTTAATGCTGCATCAACCGCTGCTTGAATCGTAGCTTCATCAGCATTTTCAAGTGCTGGGTCTGCTCTAACTTGGGCTTCGATACCCGCTGCTACTTTTGGCGTAAGCTGAGCAGTTAATAGTGTATCGTAAGGCACAGCAACGGGTGTAGCTGGTGCAGAGATAATCGGTGTGTAAGTACGTGACTGAGGAAGATCGACGATTGTATCTAAACCTTCACCTGCTCCATCAGCAATCACACCAATCAAACCGGAATAATAGCTAGGGGAAAAAGTTTCACTTGCTAATAAAAAATCACGGGTATTAGCATCAATTGGAATACCCGCACCAGTGCTTGCATTGATTGCTGTTGCTACACCCTGAGCGATTTGTAACAAAGTAGCAGCTGCTGCTGCCTCTGCTGCTGCTGTTTCGTCATCAGTTGGATTTTCTGGGTCAACAGCTGCTGCCGTTAGATAACCAGCAATAGTTTTCGCAGAGATAGCACCTTCAGCATGTGCAATTGTTGGAATCTGACTTGTTAAGAATGTGCCAGGCGCTGCCATAGCATGCAATATGTCAGCCGTTCCTGTCGTAGTGAACGCATAACTCAAGATGATATTATCTTGTGTTACCGCACCTTCGGTAGCACTGCTTAAGAATAAACCTGATAAATATTCCCAAGGCTGAACGGCAGCACGAACTGGAGCTAATGATGCTGTAAACAATTCATCATCACCACTTACAAGCTTATATTCAGAAGACGAAACAATAGTTTCGCCGCCCGATGATTTTAAGCTATCCGTAAGCACCACAAGATATTTAGACTTAGCATCTAAAGGTGTTTTCGGCAAAATCTGGATGGTATGAGTAGCGCCATCATCTAAGGTAATATAATTTGCTTCATAAAGCGGAACGGGTGCACCATCAACAATTTCAATAGGTTGATTAGGCGAGAAAGGAGAGGCACCGCTGTTAGCAGGATCTACAATAGTCGCTAGGTCAAGCGCGTCAATAGCCCCACCAGCTTCAGCTTCGTTATCATTTTTTAATTTGATTAGGAAAACTGTTTGACCCGCAATAACGGTATCTGAATCAAGTGCGGTATTGAAATTAATATAATGAGCAGCAACAGTAGAAAAACCATCCAGTCTATTGATTGCTGTTGTCACTGGTGGAGTTGTATCAGCAGTATTCGCAGTGCCGTCGGTTGTAGGGGCATCAGCAAATAATAAATCAGTAGCAATAGGTATATTGCCACGCGCCGCTGCAAAGATAACAGCTGGAGTACTTGCTTCAAATCCTGGCTGGCCTGCATTGATTGGATCAGTTGCGACGTCACTGGAGTCACTCGTGCTACTAATATTACAAGCGGTTAATCCCGCTGTACTCGCTGCGATTGCGAGACTGAGGAGGGTCTTCTTCACCATAGGTCTACCTGCTACTTTGTTATGATTATTGTTCTCAACTGAAAATGAGCGATAAAAACTCATCCCCAATATGGATAACACGACTATAAACGCCAACGCCATCAACCTCATCACTCTTTAGTATGATTCGGGAAAGTTATTAGTCGAGTTTTTGTTTCATAACGTAACTAAACACACTCAAGACCTAACTTTACGATCAAAAATTAATCATTTCTGCATTTTGTTGCCATCCTGATCAGCATTTAACCAGCCTTATCCTTTTTTGACTCATGCTTATTTATTAATCATCTGTTTAAGCCTCTAAAAACACAGCGACTACACCCAAGGCGCTATATCGCATACAATAGCGCCCTAAATTTTATCTTCATTTAAATTAATCCGTTCGAGGAAATAGAAATGGCTAAGCAAGATAACGTAGTAATCGTAGGTGCAGCACGTACTCCAATGGGCGGCTTCAACGGCAGCTTAAGTTCTGTAAGCGCAACTGACCTTGGTGCAATCGCTATTAAAGAAGCGGTATCACGCGCTGGCATCAATGCCGCAGACGTTGAAGATGTTGTTATGGGCTGTGTTTTACCTGCGGGCCTAAAGCAAGGCCCAGCTCGTCAAGCTATGCGTAAAGCAGGCCTTGAAGATGCAACTGGCGCGACTACAATCAATAAGCTTTGCGGTTCTGGCATGAAAGCCACTATGTTTGCTCACGATGCAATTAAAGCGGGTTCAGTAGACATTTCTGTTGCTGGCGGCATGGAATCTATGTCTAACGCGCCTTATATACTAGAAGGCGTTCGTACAGGTTTACGCATGGGTGCTGGTAAAGCCCCAGAAGATCACATGTTCCTTGATGGTCTGCAAGATGCTGAAACAGGTCGCTTAATGGGCTCTTTCGCTCAAGACGTTGCTACTGAAAAAGGCTATACCCGCGAAGAGATGGATGATTATGCCATCATGTCTTTGAATCGTGCTAAAGCCGCAATTGAAGGTGGTTTAAATACTGCTGAAATCGTTCCTGTTACGATTAAGTCTCGTAAAGGCGAAACGGTTGTAGAGAATGACGAACAGCCATTCAACGCTAACATCGAAAAAATCCCAACTTTACGCCCAGCATTTGCTAAAGACGGAACGATTACTGCCGCTAACGCTTCTTCAATCTCTGATGGCGCTTCTGCATTAGTATTGATGCGTGAAAGCACTGCTGAAGAAAAAGGCGCTACGCCTTTGGCTCGTATCGTTGCACACAGCACACAGTCTCAAGCTCCTGCTGAATTCACGATCGCTCCTTGTGGCGCGATTGAAAAAGTTTTGGCTAAAGCTGGCTGGGCTAAAGCAGATGTTGATCTTTTCGAAATCAACGAAGCATTCGCTATGGTAGCAATGATGCCTATTCGCGATCTTGAATTGGATATCGAGAAAGTAAACATCTACGGCGGTGCTTGTGCTCAGGGTCACCCTGTTGGTTCTACCGGTTCTCGTTTAATCGTTACTCTAATCAATGCACTTAAGAATACTGGCGGCACTAAAGGTGTTGCGGCTCTTTGTATTGGTGGTGGTGAAGCGACTGCAATGGCAATTGAATTGGTTTAATCCAAACAATAGTTAATTTGTAGACATTAAAAAGCCGCTGTTACTGTTTTAAATTTCAAACAGTGACAGCGGCTTTTTTGTGCACCAACTAAAAGCAAAAACCCTAAGATAGAAAAAACACCTCAAAGCCTTTTAAATTTATCGCTAGTAATTAGTTATAACCAATCGCTAACGGTAAGAATGCAACGATGATCAATGATATTCCCATTACGGTTAACGGTAGTAAGAATTTCTCATAGCGATACCAAAAATTATGGCCTTCTTGGGATGCCAGCGCAACTTCTCTTTCACCCACCACTTGCCGGGTTAATAAATGATTCAAAGCCACAGGCGGACTTAAATAACCCAACTCAAATGCGACTAAGGTAACCATCCAGAAATGCACTGGATCAATTCCGCTATCATAGGCAATAGAGGCGATCGTTGCACTCACCAAGATCACAGCGCCATAAGGATCCATGACCATGCCGATAACAACTAATATAACCACTAACAACCCCATTGCTAGCCAAACTGACTCAAAGCTTCCAGGCACTAAGTCCATTATATGAGAACGTTCGATAACACCACCAATACTCACAGATAAACCCATCAGCATCAATAACGCACCGATGTGACCTGTTGTTTCTGTCGTCGCTTCACGTAACGTTTTCTCAATTGAATCATTGCCAGTTTTTAAATCCGTCCAAGATTCTTCTAAGCGGTTCTCAATGTGGTCGATATTCATTTGCGCACGACCCATTTTTTCTTGGCCTAGGCGCTCGTAAATCAAAACGACTAATAACATAACAGGAAGAATGAAAGGTGCTGAGAACTCATCGAGATAAGCATTTAGAAATATTGCATAGAAAGCTAACGTTAAACCAATAACAATCGCATATGGCACGAGCTTCCATAGCGCTTTTTTCGTTTCCGGCCAAGCAACAGACGCTTTCTCAATACTAATCGTGCCTTGCTTGGTTAGTATGGCCACCGCGGCAAACAATGCTGCAGTTAATAAGAAAACATTAAGACCCCAGCCAAATAATTGATCCGTAGTTACTTCTTTATTTAATGCCGCAATAATCACAACTAATAAACAAGGACGTAAAACAACACCCATACTGCCCGACATGGCGGTAGCCGCTCAGGCAAGTTGACGACGAGCCCCCGCGCGACGTAATTCGTTATAAATTAAACCGCCAATCGCGA
>Ga0105356_10006579_pt1 | contig 10820 bp, 8 predicted proteins | sample GOMGulsemesocosm_3_FD_83502 | JGI IMG/M metagenome (GOLD analysis project Ga0105356, IMG submission 83502) | Methane-oxidizing microbial communities from mesocosms in the Gulf of Mexico - GOM9D Gulf of Mexico | ecosystem: Environmental > Aquatic > Marine > Cold seeps | place: Gulf of Mexico...
ACACCCTCTGCTGCGGCAGAATTACTGAGCCCGGACAGCGACGAAATGGCCGCGACGGTAGCGGGTTTTGAACAACAACTGCGACGTTCCATCGAACAGCGCATCAGTGCCGATAAAACACAGCTGCACTGGCTGCAAACCCATCTTCGCCATCCTGGAAGCCGACTGCGCGAGCAAGCCCAGCGCCTCGATGAACTGGAGACCCGCCTGACCCTTGCCCGGGCCAACAGAGCGCGACTGAACGATCACCGCCTGGCACTACTGGCAGCGCGGCTGCAACAACAAAACCCCGCCCGGGATATCGAAAAGAGTCAGCTGAATGCGGCGGGATTGTTGCGGCGCCTACAACAGCAAATGCTGCAGCGCCTAGCACAGCACAAGCTACAATTAGCCAACAACGTACAGCTACTAAATACCGTTAGCCCGCTGGCTACTCTCGATCGCGGCTATGCTATTGTCAGTGACGCCAAGCAGCGGGTGCTTAGCGATGCCGAACAGATTAGCCCTGGGCAGCCACTGACTATCCGACTGGCCAATGGCAGCGTCGAATCGACTGTTGATCGCATTGTCGGCACTCCCAGTCAGGGCCAGTTGTTGTAGTAATGACCCGTCACAGCGTTGGCGCAGCCAGACTCTAAAGCTAATAACAAGATCTACTGCTGACGGCGCATATGGGGAAATAACAATACGTCCCGAATGGACGGCGAATCACTAAACAGCATCACCAGTCGATCGATGCCGATACCCTGCCCGGCGGTAGGCGGCAGACCGTACTCCAGCGCCGCTATATAGTCCGCATCATAATGCATGGCCTCGTCATCTCCCGCCTCCTTCTCAGCCACCTGCGCCCGAAAACGCTCGGCTTGATCTTCGGCATCGTTCAGTTCGGAAAAGCCATTGGCGATCTCCCGACCACCAACAAAAAACTCAAAGCGGTCGGTAACAAAGGGATTGTCATCATTGCGCCTAGCCAAGGGAGACACCTCAGTCGGGTACTCGGTGATAAATGTGGGCTGCTGCAGACGGTGCTCCACGGTCTTTTTAAAAATCTCGATCTGCACTTTGCCCAAACCATAACCGTCTTTTAACGGAATATGCAAAGCTGTGGCCACCTCTCGGGCCGCCGCAGGTGTATCGATCATCTCTGCGCTCAGCTCGGGATTAAAATGTAGAATCGAGTCAAATACACTCATGCGGGTAAAGGGCTGTGCCAGATCGTATTCGAAACTCTCAAGCACCTCACCGTGCTCGTCCTTGCGAGTATTGATTACGGTGGTAGTGCCGAGCACTGACTGCGCCATTGTCCGCAGCAGATCCTCTGTTAATACCATCAGGTCTTTATAGTCGGCATAGGACTGATAAAATTCCAACATCGTAAACTCGGGATTGTGCCGGGTCGACAAACCCTCGTTACGAAAGCTGCGGTTGATTTCGAACACCCGCTCGAAACCACCCACTACCAACCGCTTCAAATAAAGCTCCGGCGCGATGCGTAAAAACAGGTCCATATCCAGTGCATTGTGGTGGGTGACAAAAGGGCGGGCAGTGCCACCTCCGGGGATAAGCTGCATCATCGGCGTTTCCACCTCCATAAAGTCAGCGTCGATAAAATAGTCGCGAATAAAACTGACCATTTTTGAGCGCAGCTTAAATACATTGCGTGAGGATTCGCTCATAATCAAATCGACATAGCGCTGGCGATAGCGCAGCTCCTGATCCTGCAGGCCGTGAAATTTGTCTGGCAGCGGCCGCAGCGACTTAGTCAACAGCTCGACCCGATCCATATAAACGTACAAATCACCTTTGCCGGACTTGTGCACAGGCCCCTCACAACCGATGATATCGCCAATGTCCCAGCTTTTGATTTCGGGTAGCTGTGCCTCTGGCAGCTGCTTTTTATCGACGTAGGCCTGAATGCGGCCACTCACGTCCTGCAGCACCAAAAATGGCCCGCGCTTGGCCATAATACGTCCCGCCACCGCCGCCCGCCGACCCAGCTGTTCCAGCTGTTCTTTTTCCTGTCCGCCCAACTCTGTCTGCAGCGCCTGCGCATAGTCACTGCGCCGAAAGCTATTGGGGAAGGCATTGCGCTGGGTTCTGATCAGAGCCAGCTTGGCCCGGCGCTCCGCAATCAACTTGTTTTCTGTTTCGGTATGATCGTTCATAGTGGCGGTCATTCTCTTTTAAGTTCTGGAGCTAACTCCAGCTGTCATGTTGTGCTGCGGTAAATAACGCAGCCCTTATCGATTAGATTCAATAACTGTCGGTCAATAGTTTAGTGTTAGCGAGCCTTATAATCCCATTTTTAGTGAGGCCTCAATAAAGAGATCCAGGTCACCATCGAGTACCGCGTTGCAATTGCCTGTCTGCACATTGGTACGCAAATCTTTTATGCGCTGGTCGTCCAGCACATAGGAGCGAATCTGGCTGCCCCAACCGATATCGGACTTGGTATCTTCCAGCGCCTGGGAGGCCTCACTGCGTTTTAACATTTCCAATTCGTACAGTTTTGACTTCAGCTGCTTCATCGCCGAGTCGCGATTCTTGTGCTGCGAGCGTTGACTTTGACACTGCACTACCACGCCGCTGGGCTCGTGGGTAATGCGAACAGCAGAATCGGTTTTGTTGACATGCTGGCCACCGGCACCGCTGGCGCGATAGGTATCAACACGCAGATCGGCGGGATTGATATCGATGTCGATATTGTTGTCGACTTCCGGGGTCACAAACACCGAGGCAAAGGAGGTGTGGCGGCGGCTGCCGGAGTCAAAAGGCGACTTGCGAACCAACCGGTGCACACCCGTTTCGGTGCGCAGCCAGCCAAAGGCGTAGTCACCGCTAAACTGGATGGTTGCACTTTTAATGCCCGCCACATCGCCACCCGAGGCCTCCATCAGCTCGGTCTTAAAGCCCTTAGCCTCGCCCCAGCGCAGATACATACGACAGATCATCTCCGCCCAATCCTGGGCCTCAGTGCCCCCCGAGCCGGATTGAATTTCGAGAAAGGCGTTATTGGCGTCCATTTCACCGCCAAACATGCGTCGAAATTCCAATGCTTCAAGGTTCGACTCCAGCGCCGTCAATTCTGACTCGACTTCGGCGACGGTGTCTTCATCGTCCTCTTCTAACGCCAACACAAGTAGTTCAGCTACGTCTTCAAGGCCCATATCCAGGGTATCGATGGTGTTAACTACAGCTTCCAACGCTGCCCGCTCACGGCCCAGCTCCTGCGCTTTGTCCGGATTGTCCCACACCGTTGGCTCGCCCAGCTCCAGTTCGACTTCCGCTAGTTTGTCCTTCTTCACAGCGTAGTCAAAGATACCCCCTAAGCACTTCGGTACGCTCAGTCAGGTTCTTAATCAATTGCTTCAGCGAGGCGACTTCTAACATGATGACAAGCTCTATAGTTTTAGCGGATGGGACCTAATAATGGGGGCGGCATTCTACCGCAAGCCATGGTTTAAATCTAATCGGGCACCAGCGCCAGTGTCGTTACAGCGGCTGCTTAGCTTTGACTATTATTTTGTTTGTGCATTGCTACTTCGCAGTCGCCGCAGAGCACCTTTGTTTTTCAACAAAGGATTATTCTTATCGAGCGAATAGCTGCGCGCGCGACCGCGATTAGACTTTAAGCATCGCCAATACCGATTGGCTGTGCTCCGCCGCCTCGCGGCCGGAATGGGTTAAATAACCACCGTCCGGCTGAGTTACCAGACCCTTCTGGTGCAGACGCGTTACCGCTGCAATCACCTCATCGGAGGCATCGTGGCTGTGAACCTTAATGCCCTCTTGGGTGGTATCGAGATTGTAGCGCGCGAGAATATTCAACTCTGAGATCAACTCGGTATTAAAGGGCATAACACTTCCTTCTAGTTCGTCATTAGTTAATCAAGCCCCCTAGGAGGCGGATCGCAGCCCAATCAACGTGCTGGCAACAATCAATCATTGTGAAGAATAGTCACAGTCCTATAAAAGCACAAAACATCGGGTCTGGGCACTAAAAAACGCCTGTCGCAATAAAAAAACCGCGAGCTGTTTAAATTATGTACGATGCGCTAGAAAAACATCGCTGCACCACAGCCGCAGACCGTCATCAGCAACAAAAACCATTTCAGCGTCGACGGCTTAGCACTGATAGCAAAGCGCACCGCAAAGTGGGCTCCGGCCATGGTGCCACAGGCCAAAATAAGTCCCGGCAGCCACAGTACCTGGCCCTGCCAGGCAAAGATGCCCAGCGCGATGGTGGTAAAACAAAAGGCGCAGACCACCTTCAGAGCATTGGTTCGCACCAGATCGTAGCGCAATGTTCCCGCCAGCGCTGTAATCAAAATAAATCCAACCCCAGCCTGAACAAAGCCTCCGTAGAATCCCGCGACTGTCAACCACAGCCAGGCGGAGGGCGTTTCCCGCATCGATCGCGACACGGTGCCCGCTGGCACCACGATCACCTCGGGTTTGATAATCATCACCAAGGTCATGCCGATCATCGCGCTCAGTAGCATTGGTTTTAACAGGGTTACCGGTGCCACCGAAGCAAAGGCAGCGCCAACGGCACTACCGATCAGCGTGGGTATTAAGATCGGCGTTAGATCATGAGTCGGCAACTTGCCGTATTTTTTAAAACCCAAAGAGGCCACCAGTGACTGTAATACCACCCCTACGCGATTGGTGGCATTGGCGATGTCAGCCGGCATACCCATAATAATCAACGCCGGCAGTGTCAGATTGGAGCCACCCCCGGCCAGAGTGTTGATAATCCCAGCGGCAAAGCCCGTCACCAGTAATACCGTTACATGCGCTATCGTTATGTCCACTGCGGGTCTTTCCTGGTCGATTTGAGGGGTTTTATAGGGCTGTGCCGAGCGCGGATGATAGCAGCAACTGTTCAAGCCGCAACCAGCTTTTAAGTTGGGCAGTTCTAATCTGGTGTTTTGCAGCCAAAATAGAGTACCCTTTTAACGGCTTCGCCTAACAACCCTCGGCAACACTGGGCTGCCCATGGATTTTTACAGCCGCAGCTACATTCAATCGACCAGCGACGGCCATGGCAGAAATCTTGCGTTCAACCATGAAATTATTGTTGGCAGCCCAGCTGGCTAACGACTAGGCACAGCACGAAGGTAATAACAAAGTACCAGTACCATAATCGACACACTGCAATGTCACAGCACAGGAAAAAGACCATGGCAACATCAGCGGGTATATTGGCTATCGATCAAGGCACTACGAGCAGTCGCGCGATCGTATTCGACACCCAGTGCAACATTATCGCCACTGCCCAGCAAGAGTTTGAACAGCTATTCCCGGCAGACGGATGGGTGGAACACAACCCCGAGGCGATTTGGCAGAGCACCCTAGCCACCGCCCAACAGGCGCTCAGCGGTGCCGCAGACAGTGGCATTGAAGTCAGCTGTATTGGCATTACCAACCAGCGAGAAACCACGCTGGTATGGGATCGTATCACCGGCGAGCCGGTCTACAATGCCATTGTCTGGCAGGACCGGCGCACCCATGCCTTTTGTCAAGAACTGGAAAATCGCGGCCTAGAGGCGGATATCCACGCTCGCACCGGCCTGTTGATCGACCCCTATTTTTCAGCCAGCAAGCTCGCTTGGATTCTCGACCATGTCGAAGGTGCGCGCCAGCGAGCTGAGCGCGGCGAGTTACTGTTTGGCACCGTTGACTGTTTTTTGATTTGGAAACTGACTGCGGGCAGCAGCCATGCCACTGACGCCACCAACGCGAGTCGCACCGGCTTGTTCAACATTCACAACCAGCAGTGGGACGATCAGCTGTTGACGTTGTACCACGTGCCGCTGGCAATGATGCCAGAGGTCAAGGACTCCTCAGATGACTTTGGCTTCACCGAGTCATCGCTGCTGGGCCGGCCTATCCCCATTCTGGGAGTGGCGGGCGATCAACAGGCGGCGGCCTTTGGCCAGTGCTGCTTCGAGGCTGGAGCGATTAAGAGCACCTATGGTACGGGCTGCTTTGTACTAATGAACACCGGCGAGAAGGCGGTGGACTCCGCCAACAAATTGCTGACCACCGTTGCCTACCGCCTGCACGGCAAACCCTATTATGCCATCGAAGGCTCCATTTTTGTCGCCGGTGCCGCCATGCAATGGCTACGGGACGGACTCGGCGTTATCGACAGCGCCGCACAATCAGCAGCACTGGCACAAAGCCTGGAAGACAATCGCGGCGTTTATTTCGTGCCGGCACTTACCGGCTTGGGTGCGCCCTACTGGCAAGCCAATGCCAGGGGTGCCATTTTCGGCATTACCCGAGACACCGGTCCCGCCGATTTTGCCAGAGCGGCGCTGGAGGCGGTGTGTTATCAGAGCGCAGACCTGTTCGCCGCCATGGCAGCCGACGGCATATCGCCGGCTTCTATACGTGTTGACGGCGGCATGAGTAACAATAACTGGCTGCTACAATACCTCGCCGACATGTTAGATTTAACCGTAGAGCGACCCAAGGTAGTTGAGACCACAGCCCTGGGTGCTGCCTATTTGGCGGGCTATCGGGCTGGTATTTTTAGCTCTCTAGAGGACCTCGCCGCCAGTTGGCACTGTGATGCAAGCTTTGAGCCGGCCATGGAAACCGGCAAACGCGAGCAGTTACTGGCCCACTGGCATCAGGCCGTCGAGCAAGTCATCAATATTGCCTAACACCGCAGCGATAGTGTGAGTCAGGAGATTACCGTGAAAAATTTAGACGCAATTAGAGCCCAGGGCCATATACATCACGGCTTTTTATTGGGGCTGCAACTGATGGTGGCCAGCCGCCGCGGCCCAGAACTGATCGAACAGTGGATGTTTGCTTTGTTTAGGCGTCAGCACCACGAAAAATTCCTCTCCAGTTTTGCCAAGTTGGGTCTGTCCACCGAGCCCGATGCGGTGGCCTGTGCCAAATACCATGTGCTGTCCAATGCCATCGGCGGGGTGCCAGTAGAGTATATCGCAGAAAGTGATAACAAGGCTTGGGTGCGCTTTCGCTATCCGCGCTGGATGTATCACGGTGCTACGCTGTGCGGACTGCCCGACGGCGTCGGCCGTGGGTTTATGCGCGGGTGGTACGCGCACAATGGCGTCTCCCTCAACAATCCGCGACTGGGTTTCGTCTGTGTATCGGAAGATATGACCGGAGAGTTTGGCTTTTGCGGCTATTTTAAGGAGTTTGACCACGATCTGCCGGAGGAGGAACGCCTGCAATTTTCCAAGAGTGAACTGCCACCGCCTTTCCGTGCCGAGGATCAGCCGCTAGCCCCCGCTGCGCACTGGAGCGATGAACGACTGGCAAAGGCCAACCGCAATTATGCACTGGAGTATATCCGCAATGGCCTAGGCGAACTGACTCAGCTGTTAGGCGAGGATGAAACCCGGGCTCTGGCCGGACAGGCGGCGCGCTTGATCGGCCTACAATATTATGCAGAAACGGCGGTATTATTGGGTGCCATCGACGGCTCGATACTAGATGCGGGCCACTATTTGGCCGCCATGTTTCGCGGTATGGGAGACACCGTTGAACTGCTCAGCGGCGATCAGCAGCAACAGGTGCAATTGCAACACAATGGCCTGCGTATCGTGCGCGGTATCGAAGGCAGCGAACGGCGATTGTTACTGGCCTGCTGGCACCAGCTGTGGTTGGGGGCTATGCGCTCACAACAGCTGATACTGAATTTGGAGATGGAACAAACCGGGCCTGACACACTACTGTGGACTATCACCCAATGTCGCCGCTGAACCGGGGACACCCATTGCCAGTAGCTTAACGCCGGGTTAACAGTGGACTTATAGAGCGTTCACCTCTATTCTTCGCGCTCGAATAAGTTGGCAAAGCCAGCCAAGCCACCCCTGCCAAAGGTTTTGCACGCCTATTATGCGCGAGTATTTTTTCAGACGATTACTGTTGATTCCACCGACGTTGATCGGAGTGACCATTATAGTCTTCGCCATCACCCGACTGGTGCCAGGGGGACCTCTAGAACGTGCCATCATGGAGTCACAGCAATTTAGTGAGGCCGCCGGTGCCCAGGTCGGACAGGGCATGGCACTGTCAGCAGGTCAACTCGAACAACTGAAAAAATACTACGGCTTCGACAAGCCACTGCTAGCCAGTTATTTCGACTGGCTGAGCAAAGTGGCCCGGGGCGACCTAGGCTCCTCCTACCGTTACAACGAACCGGTGTGGGACGTTATCAAGAGCCGCTTCCCGGTGTCATTATACTATGGCCTGGCGACCCTGATCATCACCTACGCGGTCTGCATTCCGCTGGGGGTACTAAAAGCCATACGCCACCGCACAGCAGTGGATAATATCTCCTCGCTGCTGATTTTTATCGGCTACGCAATCCCCGGTTATGTGTTGGGGGCTCTGCTATTGTTGTTTTTCTCCGTGCGTCTAGAGTGGTTCCCTATGGGCGGATTTGTCAGCCTGCGATTCGATGAACTAGGGTCTTTCGACCAGGCACTGGACATCATCAAACACTCGGTGCTGCCATTGATCTGCTATTTAGTGGGCAGTTTTGCCTTTTTAACACTGCTGCTAAAAAATCATTTGATGGACAATCTGGCGGCGGACTATATGCGCACCGCAGTGGCCAAGGGACTGTCTTTTAACCGCGCGGTAACCCGCCACGCTATGAGAAACTCGCTAATTCCCATCGCAACTACCTTTGGCCAAAATGTGGTATTGCTGGTATCGGGCTCGTTTCTGATCGAGAGCATTTTCGACATTAACGGTTTTGGTCTGCTGGGGCTAACCTCGATACTCGATAGAGACTACCCAGTGGTCATGGGAGTCGTCTTGCTGGCAAGTTTGTTACTTCTACTAGGCAATATTATTTCAGACTTATTAGTCGCTCTGGTAGACCCGAGGATTCGATTTCAGTAAATGTTCTCACTCAACCCGCAATCGTTAAAAAAACTACGCCGCTTCCGCGCTATCAAGCGCGGCTATTACAGCTTTTTACTGCTGAGTCTACTGTTGTTGGCGCTGTCGGTGGCAGAGCTGTGGGTCAATAGCCGCGCGCTAATTGTCAGTTACGAAGGACAGCTGTACTTTCCCAGCTACGGCGCCTTCCACCCCGGTACTGATTTTGGTCTCGACTACAGCTACGAGACCGATTATCGCGCCCTCGACGAAGTATTTGCAAAACAACAAGGTGACAATTGGCTGTTAATGCCACCGGTTCCCTACAACCCCTTCGAGAGCCACAGCAGCGGCGAATACTTCCAGCCCGAAGCGCCTAGTCTCAGTCAACTACATCTGCTCGGCACCGACACCACCAGCCGGGATATTCTGGCCCGTCTAGTTTATGGCACTCGCATCGCACTGCTGTTTTCGATTGCCTTTATGTTGGCGGTATATTTGATAGGCATAACCATCGGCTGCGCCATGGGCTTTTTTGGCGGGGTGTTTGATCTGGTGTTTCAGCGACTAATCGAAATATGGTCCAATATCCCGTTTTTATATATGGTCATCATCGTATTTTCGGTGGTGCCCGCCAGCTTCGATACCGGCGCCCGTATCGGCCTGCTGCTGGGGGTTATGGTGTTGTTTTCCTGGACCGGTATGACCTACTACATGCGCACCGAAACCTATAAGGAAAAATCTCGGGACTATGTCGCCGCTGCACGCATTATCGGCGCCTCGAATCGGCGTATTATTTTTAAGCATATTTTGCCCAATGTAGTGTCGACCCTAGTCACCTTTATGCCCTTTACTATCGTCAGCGCTATTAGTGCCATCACCGCGCTAGACTTTCTCGGCTTCGGCCTACCGCCGCCAACCCCCAGCCTCGGTGAGTTACTAAAACAGGGCACCGCCAATTTACGCACCGCCGAGTGGATAGTCAGCTCTGCCTTCGCCACCTTGGTCATGTTATTGACCTTGGTGACCTTTATCGGTGAAGCGGTGCGAGAAGCTTTTGATCCCAAACAATTTACGGTTTACAAATAAAACTTACTGAGCTCGGCCACCCGACCACCACTGAGGTATGTTATGCGCCCACACACTCTAAACAAGCTCCGCCCGCTACTGCTAAGCCTCACTCTAGCGCTGCTGGCTATCGCCTGCAGCGACGATAGCGATCCTGACACTGCCACCGAGGTGCTGGACAACAGCCAGGAAGTACTCGACTATTATGCGTCAAAACCGGACTTTTTCCGTTTCAAAACCGCCGCAGATCTGCCCACCAACCTACAGTGGCAAGACGGCTCACAGCTCACCGAGATAGGCTCTGACAAAGCACTTAAGGGTGGCACCGAATACGGACGTATCGCTGATTTCCCCCGCACTCTACGACTGGTGGGACCAGATTCCAACGGTTCTTTTCGCCGTCACTTACAGGACAATGTCAGCCTTTCACTGGCCCACCGCCACCCCAACCAGTTCGACTTTTACCCGGGTTTGGCGCGGCAGTGGGCAGTCGATATCGACAGCAGAACCGTCTACGTCAAGCTCAACCCCGCCGCACGCTGGTCCGATGGCCAGCCGATTCACAGCGACGACTTTTTCTTTATGTTTTTCTTTTACCAGTCCCCCTATATTGTCGCGCCCTGGTATAACAACTTCTATAATACCAAGTACAGCCATATCACCCGTTTTGATGAGCTGACCTTTGCTATTTCTGTACCCGAGGCAAAACCGGACCTAGACTCGAGAGTGTTGGAACTGAGCCCGGTGCCGCGGCACTTTTACCGCGAGCTGGGAGAAGATTTTGTCGAGCGCTATCAGTGGCGATTCCAGCCCACCTCCGGGGCCTATATTGTTAAGCCCGACGATATCAAAAAGGGCAGTTCTATCGCCTTCAC
>Ga0105356_10006585_pt1 | contig 10816 bp, 8 predicted proteins | sample GOMGulsemesocosm_3_FD_83502 | JGI IMG/M metagenome (GOLD analysis project Ga0105356, IMG submission 83502) | Methane-oxidizing microbial communities from mesocosms in the Gulf of Mexico - GOM9D Gulf of Mexico | ecosystem: Environmental > Aquatic > Marine > Cold seeps | place: Gulf of Mexico...
TCAGAACAGCAATCAGAACAGCAATCAGAAGATGCGTTTGGTGATGAGCAAAGTCAACCGAGTAATAAAGAAATTGATTTTTCTGAAGAAGAAACAAGTGCTTCTTCAAGCTCAAGCTCTGAATCAAGTTCAAGCTCTGAATCAAGTTCAAACTCTGAATCAAGTTCAAACTCTGAATCAAGTTCAAACTCTGAATCAAGTTCAAGCTCGCAATCGAGTTCAAGCTCGGAATCAAGTTCAGGCTCTGAATCAAGTTCAGGTTCTGAATCAAGTTCGGGCTCGCAATCAAGTTCACAAAATAATTCAGGACAATCAACTAGAGGGGAAACAATAGCAAAACTTGAAGATAAACTTAATAAATCAATAAATGATTATGATGGCATGATATTAAGCGAAAGAGCCTATATTCAAAACAAAGGAAATGAAGAAGGCAGCGAAGAAGAAGTAGAAAATGCAAATAGTGGCAACAATGGCAATCTTTATGATGATGTCTTAAATGGAGAATCAGATTCAACTCAAGTAAATCAAAGAGGAATGAATAATGATTCAAACTCAGGAGGCGGCTCAATGCCTATGCCTAATAGGCAATCACAAGGCGACTTTAAGCATTCTAAAAATCAACAGATATACGCACCACCTACTGATATTCCCAGTGGTGAAGATGATGATATTGTAGCAAGACAAATAAGAGAAGCGGCTTTAAAAGAAGGCGACCCTATTATTAGAGAAAAGCTATGGCAAGAATATAGAAAATATAAAAACCAAGGTAAGGATTAAAAATTATGAGTACATTTAAAATATATATACCGGCTTTAATATTTCTAATATTCTTGCAATTAGGCTGTGCTACGACAGAGGTAAAAACAACAAAGGTGACACCAGTCATTCTTGAGACAAACGAAATACCAGATTCACAATTATTAGATATTGGAATACAAGTATTTGATCCTGGACTAGATAAACTTCAGGAGTTAGACGATGACGCGATATACTTTCCTGAAATTAGGGTTGCAGAGGCAAGTTATTTTCCTTATCTATTAATGGAAACTTTGCAAACAAGTGCTGCATGGGGAGCGGTGAGAGTTGTGCCTTTAGAGCATGACTCAGTTGATGTTTTAGTGACTGGAGAAATACTAAAATCTGATGGCGAGTTACTGACTCTGAATATAACTGTTGCAGATGCAACAGGTAAGCATTGGTATACCAAAGAATATCAGCATAAAGCGAGCAAATATTCATATAATGAAAGAATGCAATTACCAAAAGAGCCCTTTCAAAATGTCTATAATAAAATAGCGAATGATCTCTATTTATTTCAAAAAACACTACAACCAAATCAATTAAGTAAAATAAGACAAATATCAGAATTAAAATTTGCCAAGTCCTTCTCCCCTAATATGTTTTCAGATCACTTATCTCAGGATAAATCAGGTAATTACACTGTAAACCGGCTGCCGGCTGATGGGGATCCTATGATGGTTCGTATTAGGCAAATAAGAGAAAGAGATTACTTATTTGTAGATACCTTGCAGGAATATTACGGAAGATATGTAAAAGGCATGAAAAGTCCTTATCAGACATGGAGAAGAGAAAGTTACCAAGAAGTTATCGCGATGAGAACAATGCAAAGAAAAGCAACTAATCAAAAATTAATCGGTGCGGCATCGATCATTGCAGGTATTTTTGCTGCCGGAAACTCAAGTGGTGCAGCACGTGCTGCAGGTACAGTTGCTGTCGCTGCTGGTAGCTATGTTATAAAAGATGGTTTTGATAGAGATGCTGAGTCACAAATACACATTGAAGCGCTACAGGAACTCGGTGACTCTTTAGAAGCAAACTTAGAAACACATGTAATAGAACTAGAAGATCGTACGATTACATTAAGTGGCACAGTTGATAATCAATATGAGCAATGGCGAGAAATATTAAAAGATATTTATAAAATAAATGTTGGAAAGTAACAAATATTACGGCTTCGAAAATCATAAAAACGCATCTACATGGAAGTAGATTATAAATGAATAAAATTTAAATTTAAAAATGCAATTCATTCATTTTTAAACTATATATTAAACATAGGCTAGATTATAGATTATTTGTTAACTTAGGAGGCTGGATGACTCATAAAGATACTTCCCAACCGAAAGAACAGGCATTAACTGACTCTATAAATGTAAGCTTAAATTCAAATAACCAGCGTAAAGGGTCAAGCATTCACATAAATTTCTATTATGCTGTTGGGCTGCTAACGTTGATTTCAGCTTTGATTTTTGTGATTTTTTACTTACCTAAAACCATATCGAAACCTGAGCTTGAAACAAGTAATAAAGTGTTTATGGAAAAAGAGCTGAGCAAGCCCATTGATGAATCTCCATGGCATGAAGCACAGTTGGCTAAACATAGAAAATCATCGCAAGAAATATTAGCTAAAGTGCTCGAAAAGCAAAAAAACTTAGAGATTCACCAGGTCTCCTTATGGGGGCAAGAAAAATTTGAATTAGCCTTTAATAAAGCAAAAAATGGTGATTTATTTTATCGAAACCAAGAGTTTGATAAAGCAATTTCACTATATTCAGAGTCACTATCTTCTTTAACAAATTTAGAACTAGATATTCCCCGCCAATATGAAATTTACTTGAAACTTGGAATTGATGCTTTAAGCAAAAATGATGCGTTAGAAGCAAAAAAACAGCTTAAAATAGCTATGTATTTACAGCCCAATGAAGCGATAGCACAAGAAAAATATGATCGTGCACTTGTATTAGATGAAGTACGCTCTTTAAATAAAGAGGGGCAAGTTTTTATGAAAAATAAAAACTTAAATACCGCGAAAGAACGCTTTTTAACTGCATTGTCTTTAGATAAACATGCTATGCAAACAAAAGAAAACTTAGTCATTGTGGACAAAAAAATAACGCAAAGAGACTTCTCAAAAGCAATGTCTAGAGGTTATATCAGTTTAAATAAAAATGAGTTTGATAGTGCAATAAAATTCTTTTCTCAAGCTCAGAAAATCTCACCTGAGTTACAAGATCCTAAAACAGCAATTTTGCAATCAAAAAACCAAAAAACACAAAGTAAAATATCTGAAATATTACATACGGCTTCTTTACTTGAAAAACAACTTAAATGGCATTCAGCATCAAAACAATATAATAAAGCTTTAAAGATAGATCCAAGCCTTACAGCTGCACGCATCGGTTTAATAAGAAGTGGTTCAAAAGCAGAACTAGAAAATAAACTCAATTACATTATTAAAAACCCAATGCGATTATCAAATAGCAATGTATTCCTAGAAGCACAAAATACTTATAAAGAAGCGATTAAAATTCAAAATCCAGATGAAAATCTTATTAATCAAATTTCAAAAGTTAAAAATATTTTAGCGCTAAGTAAATTACCAATTAATATGGAAATTTCATCAGATGATCTCACTTCAGTATCTATATACCGAGTGGGAAATATTGGTCACTTTACTAGCAAAAACATGCAATTAAAACCCGGTGAATATACTTTTGTTGGCTCAAGAAGTGGTTATAGAGATATTAGAAAAGTAGTCACATTAATACCTGGAAGCAAAAATAATAAAATTCAAGTTATGTGTATTGAAAAAGTAAATAATGGGTGATGATATGGATAAAAATTTATCTGAAAAAAGTAGCTCAAAAAATATAATAGAACCTTTAAAGTTTGTGCCATCTGGCGACACGATAACAAATAAAAAGTTTCACCTTAAAAAGCAGCATGTTGCTTTCATATTTTTCTTATGCATAAGTTTTATCGCATTAATATATGTATTTACTGCAAAGTCAGTCACATTTAGTACCAGCCCATTATCAAGTCATATAAGTGTAACAGGTGGCTTATACATTAAAATGTCTGATTATTATTTAATACTACCTGGAAAGTATACCTTTAAATCTCAAAAGCAAGGGTACTATTCACTTAATAAAAGCTTTGAAGTGACTCAAGAACAAAATCAAGAATTTGACTATGAATTTACAAAACTCCCGGGAAATCTAAAGTTACTAGTGCAGCCAAACATACAAGTTGATGTCACAATTGACTCTGAAATTGTAAATATTAAAAACGGTATCATTAATAATATTCCGGCGGGAAATCATATATTAGCTGTATCTGCAAATAAATATTTTGATTCACAGATACCTATCTCTATCAATGGCAAAAATGAAACACAATCATTAAGTATCGACTTATCTCCTGCATGGGCAGAAATATCTTTTAGTTCAACACCCACTCAAACAAAAATATTTAAAGAGGGTGAACTTGTTGGTACCACGCCTGTATCGGTAGATTTACTTCAAGGAAACCATTCCTTGGTATTTAAAAAGAAAGGCTATCAAGATGTGCAAAGAAATGTGGATGTTAGGGCATTAAAACATAAAGCAATTACAGATATACATCTAGAAAAACTATTAGGGGTTTTAAATATAACAAGTACGCCAACGGGTGCCAGTGTCACATTTGGTGATGAATTTCTTGGTACAACACCTATTTTAGCTAATGTTATTCCTGATATCAGTACGCCATTATTAGTTTTTAAAGAAGGCTACAAACAACATAATCAAATATTAACTGTTAATTCAAATACTAAACTTAATAAACGCATCACCCTATCCCCTATTCTTGGTGAGGTTAAATTTAAAGTTGTGCCATCAGATGCGCTAATTTATATAAACGACAGATTAATGGGTCGCGCATCACAAGCGTTAACTTTGTCAGTTAAGCAGCAAAATATACGAATTGAAAAAACGGGGTATGTTAGTTACCAAAAAAGCATATTGCCAAATCCGACACTTGCGCAAACATTTAAAATAAACCTTAAAACATTAGAGCAAGCAAAGTGGGATAATATTAAACCGGTTATTTCAGATCCATCTGGCGGCAAGTTAAAGTTATTTAAACCTAAAAAAACATTTTATGCAGGGGCATCACGTCGAGAGCAAGGTCGTCGAGCAAACGAAATCAAACGCACATTAAATTTATCGAGGCCTTTTTATTTAGGTTTTACTGAAGTAACAAATAAACAATTTAAACAGTTTGAAAGTGAGCATTCATCAGGTCATGTAAAAGGGAAAAGCTTAAATGGCACCCAACAACCAGTTGTAAATATAACGTGGATACAAGCAGCTTTGTTTTGTAATTGGTTATCAGAAAAAGAGAACCTTAAAAAAGTATATGACATTAAAGACAATAAGCTCATTTCTTTTGATCAAAATGCCAAGGGTTATAGATTACCAACGGAAGCTGAATGGATTTGGTCATCAAGGTTCATTGATGATCAAATGCTAAAATATCCATGGGGAAATTCACTGCCTCCTACTCAAAAGTCCGGCAATTTTGCTGATATTTCTGGGGCCGCAATCTTAGGTAATGTGCAACCTAAATATAACGATAACTTCCCTGTTTCAGCGCCTGTAGCATCATTTAATAAAAATAAAAAAGGCATATTTGATTTATCTGGCAATGTGTCTGAATGGAGCCATGATTTATATGAAATTCAAACAGGGTTATCAACAAAGGTTCAGCATGATCCTATGGGTCCGCTTACAGGAGATTATCATGTCATTCGGGGTTCAAGTTGGGCACATGGCACTCGGACTGAATTGAGACTCTCATTTAGGGATTACGGCAATGATAAGCGACGAGATCTTGGATTTAGAATTGCGAAATATGCAAATTAAGAGGTGAATTATATGATTATAAAAATAAGTGTATTTTTATTGTTAATTTTTACAACATCAACTTTGTCTAATGACAATATAAAAAATTCAATTTCAAGTAAACAGTCTCAACCAATAATCAATCCAACCAAGGTGATTGATAAAAAGCCTAAAAGGATTTTTAGTTTATCAGACAATACAACAGATCAAAAGAAAGTAAACAAGAGTAACAAAGATAAAAAATTTATTCCGACAGAGTCAATCTCTGAAGATTTATCTGTTCCATTCCCTGTCGATATTTAAGGAAAATTATTATGAAAAGAAGCTCTGGTAGTGAATTTATATTCCAAATATTTTCTTTGTTAATTTCAATACTGATAGTACACGCAGTTTATGTGGCTGTGATCAGACCTAATGCCGAAGCCCTTTTACAGCAACAAGAAGCACAGCAACAAGCTGGCAGTGAAATAACTACTCAGAGATCTCTGTATATTGTTTTAAAAGATTACGAACAAGAAACCTGTTTTATATTAATGTTTTGGGTTTTAATGATCATGGCATATAAAGCTAAAATAACTGTTCATGAAACCTCAATGCTCAATCTATCTGTTTTAAATATTCAACAAGGTACAAAAATACTTCCTGAAGATGCTAATGGTTTATGCCGACCGATTGAGAATATGCCTCATAATAAACAAATATTATTATTACCACGAACAATTTTAGTGGCATTAAAGAGATATATTGCAACAGAGAATATTGCGGCAGTTGCAACGGCGATTAAAGATACCTGTGATTCTGAAGCTGACAGATTGGATAGCGAACTGGCAATGATCAGATATATATCATGGGCCATCCCTTCAATCGGTTTCATTGGTACTGTACGAGGCATTGGCGAGGCATTAGGACAAGCGCACAAGGCCGTAGAAGGAGATATTATTGGTGTAACAAATAGTTTAGGCGTTGCATTTAATTCTACATTTATTGCCTTGGTCATAAGCATCTTTATTATGTTTTTTACGCATCAACTACAACTTTTTCAAGAAAGGCATGTTCAAAATACACAAGATTATTGTGATGAAAATTTACTGAACCACTTAAAAACTGAAGCTTCACAGGAGTGATAAATGAATTTGATCATAATAGAGATAAATGACTTTGAACTAACAGTTCATGATCATAAATCGAGTGAACAGTATAATGCATATGCGTTTATCGAAAAAGGCAGCGTCACTTTTGGTGATCAGGCATTATCAAATATTAAGTTATCTCCCGATGACTTTTATTCTCATTATTGGCAACGACTGGGCTTTGAAGAAATAAATAGTAAAAATGATAATATAAAACATTATGCTGATTTAGCTTACAAACAATTAATTGATATTACTGCTAAATACCCAAATGATATTAAAGTCATATTTATCACTCCTGCATATTATAAAGAGCAGCAACTAGCATTATTGTTAGGATTAGCCGAAAGTTGTAACTTGAATACCCTAGCCCTTATCAACCAAGACATCATTAATATTGAAAATGTAGCGTTCTTGGGGAAATATCGTGTTGCTCATATGGGGCTACATCATTGTAACTTAGCAAATATTGCTATTAAAGAAGATATAAAACTTAATCAAAATGAAATTTTTAATGAATTGGGGCTTCTCGAATTAGTATCTTATATATCAAATTGGTGTAATCAAAGCTTTATAAAGCATTCTCGGTTTGATGCTTTTCATAGCGCTGATACGGAACAGGCTTTATTTGACCAAGTATATAAAATGCTATTTCAAATAATAAATACGGGTGTATTAACCGATAATGATATCAGCTTAAATGAAAAATCAATTAGCGTTAAAAAGGTTGATTTACAGGATAAAATAGCATGTTTCTTTAGAGCGTTATTTGAAATTAATGACAAAAACTCATTATTACACTTAACGCCTGCACTTTATAATTTAATTTCTAATACACACTTTAAGGATCAGTGTGAACGCATAACAAAACCGACTTTTGTTGATTTTATACAAAATCGACTCCCCTTTATTGAACAACAAAAAGGTATATGTTTACTCGATACACTCCCTATATTAAAACAATATCAAAACAATGAACTTAAAAGTAATAACGCGGCGACCCATATTGTATTCAGTCATTATTGTGTCGCATTTAAAGATAAACCAATTTACTTGAATGATTGTGTAGATATAAAATTTTCACACCCATTTAGCACACAGCAAACACCTGAATCCTATGCTGCTCTTATCTCAGATGGTAAAAAGATTAATTTAACTTTACTAAAAACATGTGATGTATCGGTTAATGGAGAGTGTATTAAACACAATACAACATTAAACAGTGCTGACAGCATTTCTAATCAAAAAGACCAGGACTTTAAATTAATTACTGTTATTGAGGAGTTTTAATTTATGCCTAAAAAACGTCAGTTTACGACTTTTAGCTTATCATTCCTAGATATTATGTCTTGTGGATTTGGCGCTGTAATCCTCGTATTTTTGATTATAAAACATGATGTAGATACCGTTATTGAAGCACAGAACATGACATTGAAAGCTGAGGTTAATTTATTAGAAGAAGAAATATTAGAAGGAGATGAAAATTTAGTAAAGCTTAAAAATACAATATCTATACTCGATCAAACTTTAGTAGAAACAAGTGGTTTAGCACGTCGTATTAATGATGAAATTGACGCCATAAATAACAAGGTAACACAATTAGATGTACCTGATGACGATCAACAAATTTTAGACTTAAAACAAAAAATAAAGACCTTAATGCTAGAAAAAGAAAAGCTTGAGGATGATCAAGCTAAAGGCAATGATGCCAGAGATTTTGCAGGTCAAGGAAATAGACAGTATTTAACGGGACTAAAATTAAGCGGAGCCAGAACATTAATCTTAATCGATACTTCTGCGAGCATGTTAGATAATTCTATCGTTAATATCATTCGAAAAAAATATATGCCGGATGATCAAAAAAGAGCCTCTTCAAAATGGTCAAGGGCCATTTTAGCTGTCGAGTGGCTAATCGCCAAATTTCCCGTTCAAAGTCAATATCAAATATATACTTTTAATACAGATGTATCTGCGACATTAAAAGAGAGTATTCATAAATGGCATTATATCTCAGATAAAGAATCACTTAATTCAAGTATAAAAAACTTGAGATCACAGATCCCCACCGGTGGTACAAATCTTGAAAAAGCATTTCAAGCTGTAAACTATCTAAACCCATTACCCGATAATATTCTATTGATAACTGACGGTTTACCTACCCAAAGTAATTCAACAAATAACAAAGCGACAACAATTACAGGACCGCAAAGAGAAGATTTATTTGAAAAAGCAGTAAATAGTTTACCTGAAGGGATCCCTGTAAATGTTCTATTGTGGCCTATGGAAGGTGATCCTATGGCAGCATCGGCTTTTTGGAAGTTAGCGCAATATACTTCAGGCTCTTTTATGAGCCCCTCTAAAGATTGGCCTTAGGAGAAAAATATGGCAAGAAATAAAAGGATACAACAAGAATCAAGCATTGCTTTTTTAGATGTGATTTGTTGTGGCTTTGGTGCCATCATTTTACTCTTAATGATCACAAAAACTGTGCAACCCATAGTGTTAGAGCAGTCTGAATTAAATATGGATGCGCAAGTTGAAAACTTACAAAAAACCTTATTTACCATTAGAGGTGAAACTACGATTTTTAATAGAAATTTAACTGCAAAACATGAACAAATAGATGCTGAAAAAAAAAGAATTGCAATTTTACGTACGCGACTGGCAACTATTGAAGCGCAATATGCGCAAACATCAAAAGCAGCAACTTATATGCAAAAAGAAAAAGGCAAGTTAGCGATTGCACTGCAATCACTGTCAGATGAAATGGCAAGGCTTTTAGGCGCAAATTATCAAAATAAAAACAATTTGATAGGTGGGATCCCAGTCGATAGTGAATATCTGGTATTTATAATAGATACATCAGGCAGCATGTATAACTATGGTTGGCAACGATTATTAGAGGAGATCATTGCAACATTAGATATTTACCCCAAGGTAAAAGGCATTCAAATAATGAATGATATGGGAAAATATATGTTTACTAATTATCGTCGTAAGTGGATCCCAGATACGCCAGGCAGAAGAGAAGCGATTATAAAAAGACTCAGAACGTGGAACCCATTTAGTAACAGTAGTCCTGTAGAAGGTATTCAAAAAGCAATAAGTACGTTTTTCACGCAAGATAAAAAAATTAGCTTATATGTAATGGGTGACGAATTTTCAGGACGCTCTATACAAACTGTTCTCAATACAATAGAGCGAATTAATAAAGTAAATGAAGCCAATGAAAGGTTAGTAAGAATACATGCGGTGGGTTTTCCTGTTCAGTTTATGAGGCCAACCCACTTACAAACAACAGGAATACGATTTGCAACTTTAATGAGAGAGTTAACCTATCGAAATGGAGGAACTTTTGTTGGGTTAAATGATTACAAAACAAGGTGATAGCTCTTTTCTATATTAAATAAAAAAAGGACACATTAATGATAAATAACATTATAAAATTCATCTGTTTTATTGTGGTTATTGTTGTTTTTACTGGATGTAAAAGTACTTTAACTGTTAAAGGCAAGTTCCCTACCCCTGTCGTAAATAAAATGCCCTATACCTTAGGTGTAATATATGACAAAGATTTTAAAGATTATCAATATACAGAGCAGGACAAAAAACGCGAAGAATGGGAAATTGACGTAGGTGATGCTCAGTTGCAGTTATTTAATACTGTTCTACCAGCGATGTTCACTGATGTTGTTAAAGTAGATGACCTTGAAAGTCAGCCAAGTAACACAATAGATATCTTTTTTAAACCTCATGTTGATGAACTGCAATATAACGTACCAGCAGAAACTAAACTGAATATGTTTGAAGTCTGGATCAAATACAATATGAAGGTATATGACAATCAAGGGCAGTTATTAGCTGATTGGATATTAACCGCATACGGAAAAACCCCAACTGCATTTATGCAAACCCAAGAAAGCGCACTCAACGAAGCTATGGTAATAGCATTAAGAGATGCAGGCGCAGGATTAACATTAAAATTCAGTCATATACCTGAAA
>Ga0105356_10006587_pt1 | contig 10814 bp, 4 predicted proteins | sample GOMGulsemesocosm_3_FD_83502 | JGI IMG/M metagenome (GOLD analysis project Ga0105356, IMG submission 83502) | Methane-oxidizing microbial communities from mesocosms in the Gulf of Mexico - GOM9D Gulf of Mexico | ecosystem: Environmental > Aquatic > Marine > Cold seeps | place: Gulf of Mexico...
ATCCATTACAGGCATCATAACATCCATCAAAATCAGCTCAAATGCTTGCTCAGCTGCGTTAATCTTGTCTATTGCAACTTGTCCATTTTCAGCCTGTGATACCGTTAGTCCTACCGACTCAAGCACTTTCGTAATGGCAAATACATTTCTCATATCATCATCAACAACTAAAACTCTGCGGTCTTTAAGCATCGCATTTTCATCATGTAACATTTTTAACGTTGCTTGCTGTGTATCTGTGTACCTTTCATCGATATGATGCAAAAATAATGCGACATCATCTAATAATCTCTCAGGAGATTCAGCCCCTTTAATAACAATAGAAGAAGACAATTGCGCTAATACATTTTGTTCTTGGGCTGTAATTGTTTGACCGGTATAAATAATAATAGGAATGTCAGTTGCGTTTGGTTGCGCATTGATTGTTTTCACTAATTCAGTGCCACTGATATCAGGTAAGCCAAGATCTAAAATAATACAATTAAACTGATTACCTGCAATAAAATCACACGCCTGTTTCGCCGTAGATGCAAAACTCAATTGAATCTCACTAGTTTCGATTAATTGCTTAATTGCAATTTGGTTAGCTCTATCATCTTCAACAACTAAAACTTGCTTTATCAATTGATTTTTTACACCTTGAGAGGCATTAATCGTATCAACAATAGTGCTTGTTTCTGCCGGTTTTTGTAAATAACTTAAAGCACCTAAATGTAAGGACTCTAGCTTTTTATCACTACCTGAAAGTACATGAACAGGAATATGCCTTGTATGTAAATTGTCTTTCAATTGCTCAAGGACTTGTATGCCATTGATATCAGGCAAACCTAAGTCTAATAAAATGCCTTTAGGTAAAAACTCATTAGCTAATAACACTCCTTCTCGACCTTTATTAGTTGCTAAAGCTTTAAAATCCATTGAATGAATAAGGCTAATTAAAGAACTTACAAAATCAGCATCGTCTTCAATAATCAATAATGACTTATCATTTTTTTGTAAAAGAGACCTATCATCATTAAATACATTATTTCCTATCGCAACTTCACTTAAGCTCTGTTCCTGCTTTTTCATTTTTTGCGTTTGTTCTAAAACGATATCTTGGTTAATTAATAAAGCTTCTTTAGGCGCTTGTTTATTATCTTCAAAAGATTGAATAGGCATTAATAAAGTGAATGCACTGCCCTTACCTTGCTCACTTTTAAGCTCAATAACACCACCTAATAAACTTGCCAACTCGCGAGATATACTTAGTCCAAGGCCTGTTCCGCCATATTCACGACTTGTTGAACCATCAGCTTGTTGAAAGCTTTCAAAAATAGGCTTTTGTTTAGAGCTTTCAATTCCGATCCCCGTATCTATTATAGAGAAAGCAATCAGAGGTTTTTCACTATTTCCATCTAATTTAATGCTGATCGTCACTGAGCCATGTTGCGTAAACTTAAATGCATTAGATAAAAAGTTTTTAAGAATTTGCTCAAGTCTTTGTTGATCTGTCTGTATTTTTTGAGGTAAATCTTCATCAAAATCAAGTAATAATTGAAGCCCTTTCTCATTTGCTATCGGAGTGAATAATGCAACTAAATTATTACAAATACTTGTTGGATTAAACTGCTCTAAGTTAATATTTAGCATTCCCGCTTCAACTTTAGATAAATCCATGATGTCATTAATTAAACCTAATAACGACTGACCCCCTTGATAAATAATAGAAAGATCTTCAACTTGTTCATCGGTTAAATTTTGCTTTTTATTTTCAGCTAACAGTTTAGATAATATTAATAAACTATTTAATGGCGTTCTGAGTTCATGAGACATATTCGCTAAGAATTCTGACTTATATTTACTCGCTAAACCCAGCTCTCTAGCAGTTTCTTCAATCTCTTTCTTAGAATCCATTAACTCTTGTGTTTGTAACTTTAATGACTCTTGTTGTTCTTCTAGCTCTTCATTACTGGCTTTTAACTCTTCGCTTTGCTGTTTTAACTCTTCTTCAGAAACCTTTAACTCTTCTTCCGAGGCTTTAAGTTGAACCGCTTGATCTTTTAATTCTATGTTTGTGATCTGTAAAGTTTCTTGCTGGTTTTTCAAATCAATCACATGTTCTTGATTAAGTTTTAATAGCGTATTAGTGCTCTGCCTTGATTTGGCTGTTTGAATTGCAATCCCAATAATTTCTTCGATAGCCAAAAGGAATTCTTGCTTTTGAGCACTGAATGCCCCTAATGTAGCAAACTCTAAAACAGCTAGCACTGCTCCCTCACGTACAATCGGCAACAGTAAAATTGTTTTAGGGTTTGTTTTACCTAAGCCAGAGTCTATTGTGATGTAATCATCTGGAATATTCTCAATAAGCATGATTCTTTTATTTAATGCACACTGACCAACAAGGCCTTCTCCAAATTGAAAATTCAACAATGAAATTTGCGCTTGAGACCTGGCATATCCGCCAGTCATCACAAGTTTGTTTTCACTGTTCACACTGAAAAAGGCAGCTTGATGCGCGCCAATCATAGGCGCTAAGTAACTTAAAATGCCTTTCGCTAATTGCTTTTCGTCTTGTTCGCCTGAGATTAAATCATTTAGCTTATTAACTCTTTCTTTTATGATCGAGCTTGTTTCTATTAATAAGGTTGCCTTCTTAACTCTCACATTAAAATAGCTAATAGTAAAAATACCTAAAGCTGAGATCGCTAGTAATAACCAAAAAAGAGACTGTAAGCTTTGTTCTGAATATTCAACTGTTTCATCATAAGGAATGATCACTTCAAGCACCCCACGTACATCACCTAACTGCCAATCATCTTTAGGGGTTTGTGGGTGAGAATTGTGACAATTTACACAACTTTCTCTAAGAGGATCTGCTTTTGCCAACCTAAGTACTTTACGGCCTTTATATTCTGTAAATTCAGAAAAGCTTTTACTTGGGTTGTCCTTTAAAAAATCCCATGCCTTTTGAGCAAACTCATCAGTTAATCCACCCGTTTTTTTACGCCAAGGAAAAGGATACGGACTATATAATTTACTATGAGCACCATTACTATGCTCGCCAATTTTTTCACCTAGCAGCATACTAAGGGTTGCAGGCAAAGGAATTGAATCTGATTTACCTTGATAGTCATGGGTTATATTTAAGCCATGACCCTTTGCTGTACCTACAACTTCAGAGGTATACAGACTTCTAAATTCTTCTAACGCGATGGCATAAAGCTCTGCATTATTTTTTGTAGATTTACGGGCAAGCTCTGTACTTACATTAGAGGTATATGAATACAGTCCAGCACAAACGACTGTAAATATAACAATTAAAAAAGCAACAAACCTCACAATATGAACTTTATCATCTTCGTTGAAATCATTAAGATCATTGCTTCGCATAAAACTCACCCAGTAATTATTATTGTTTTGGTATAACTTAAAGCTTTGAATAACTTAAGTTTACAATTGTAAATGCATATTAACATTTGTTGCCAAATAACATAATAAAAACTTAAAAAGAGATTTTAATTTAGCAAGTTTTAGGTGAATTGAACAAGTGGCAGTAATAATGTTTAAGGCTAAATTAATTGTACAATCCAAATTAGCCTGCTGTTTTAAAATCGAGTTTAATACCCATTTAAGTGGATTAAATTTTTAGCTCATTGGCGACCACATATTTTAATATTTCAACTATTTGATCCGGCGTTTGTGCCCAAGCCATCGCCGATGCATCTACTTCTTTTAAAGGATGAATTAACTCTTCATCATGTAATGTGATATATGGCTTAGCTAAAGCAGCACAATAACCCGCTTCAAATGCTGCATTCCACTGTTTATATTGATTACCAAAACGTACTATCGCAATATCACATTTTTCTATAAAGGTTTTTGTTCTTATTGCATTTATCTTTGAAGATTTGTGATCTCGCCAAAAGTTATTATCTTCCGCTCCTAATACATCACCAGCGGCATCGCTGCTATCGTGTTCTGTAACAGGTGAAGTAAATGTAATAGGTAAATCATTTAATTGACACCCTTTGATTATTTTCTCTCTCCAATCTGAGTGTATTTCACCCGACAGATATACATTCCACATTTTATTTCCCCTTTGCGTTTTTGAAATTTTTATTAGATATAAATAAGTGGCTAAATATTGGTCTTAAAGCCGATATTCTCGGCTTTAACTTTTATACATTATTGATTTAAAGCATCTTCTAAAGCCGTTAAACATAAAGCCACATTTTCATTTCTTGCAGCATAACCCATTAAACCAATACGCCATGCTTGACCGCCAAAGTCACCTAAACCCGCACCTATTTCAAGGTTATAGTGATTTAACATATAACTTCTAATTTTGGCATCATCAGCACCTTTTGGAATATATATCGCGTTTAACTGAGGTAATCTTTCCTCGATAGGTACTATAAATTCAATACCCAGTTTCTCTAAACCTTTTGCCAAATTTTGGTGCTGTTGTTTATGACGCGCCCATGCATTTTCGAGCCCTTCATTATGTAAATGTAATAACGACTCATGCAACGCATATAAAGAGTTAACAGGTGCCGTATGGTGATAACTACGTTTGCCATCACCTGACCAGTAACTCATTACCAATGATTGATCTAAAAACCAACTTTGAACGGGTGTTTTACGATTCTTAATTATTTCAACGGCTTTATTACTAAATGAAATAGGTGATAAGCCCGGCACACACGATAAACATTTTTGTGAGCCAGAATAAATCGCATCTATGCCCCATTCATCTACTTTTAGCTCCACCCCGCCCAGAGAAGTCACCGCATCTACAATCGTTACACAGTCATGTTTTTGTGCCATAGCACATAAGGTTTTAGCATCAGATAGCGCACCAGTTGAGGTTTCAGCATGAACAAAGGCTAAAAATTTTGCATCTGGATTATCTATTAAAGCTTGCTCAACTTTGTCGGTTTCAACAGCTCTACCCCAAGGAGAATCAACAACAATTGCCTCGGCACCAATGCGTGTGACATTTTGGATCATACGATCACCAAACACACCATTACGACATACAATTACTTTATCGCCCGCTTCAACTAGATTTACAAAACATGCTTCCATGCCTGCAGATCCTGGTGCTGAAAGTGCGATTGTAAATTCATTTTTTGTTTGAAATGCATATTGAAGCAGTGATTTCACTTCATCCATCATGCCTACAAAAAGCGGATCTAAATGACCAATAACAGGACGGGATAATGCGCTTAATACTTCAGAGCTGATATCTGAAGGGCCCGGACCCATTAAAATCCGGCGTGGCGGGTTAAATGATTTATATGTCATAGTATTGCAACCTATTGTTTATTTGTTATTTTAGCTGTGTTCAGTACCTGTACTACTTTTAATTTTATAATTATGCACTGCAGGTATAGACAACAAAGTGCTTTCAGTAGATAACAAGCTGACACAAGTGTCAAGTAAGTGTTTTGCTCTTTGATTTTAAACATGGTTAATTAAAAATAAAGTAAGATTTTAATTTTAAACAATAAAAAGCTATTACTTGCTTAATTGTCTTGACCAAATTAACCTAAACATCAAATTTTAACTATAGAACTTTATGCTATCGCAATTCCCATAAAAAAATAAAAAAGGAATTTTATTAGTGCACATAAAAAAAATTACAACGAGTATTTTTGCGACAACCTTTGCTTTAGGGCTGATCACGGTAAACTTTTTTAATCATTTTTATGCTGAAAAAGCATTACATAAAGATGCAGAGCAACTGTTATATCAATTTCATGATGCCATGTTAGAAGCCCATGAGATTCTAGAGAGCCTACCTGAACCCGATGCTTTTAAATGCTCTGAAGCAGACATAAAAACACTTGCGATGATGGCATTTGAGCACCCAGCAGTGCGTTTAATTGGTGTATTACATGATCAAGAGCAACATTGCGCTAGCGAGAATGTTCATATTGATTTAACGGATTATCATCAAAGAACCTTGAATACCGATAAACATGTTTTAAATGATGAACTCTCCTTAGCCACAGTGACACATGGCGATGAACACTTAGACTTATTAATGGTACGTTCACATGATAATTCACGTTATTTTGCCAGCATAAACCCTTTTATGGTGAATTACTTAACAGAATTTGCCTGTATGGATTGTTTAGAATATGACTTTGTCATTTCTGGATTGCCTAAACTTGAGTTTAAAAGTAAAAGGATCAGTGAGCCGAGCTATATTGAATATACCGCTAACAGAATGGAAGGTGATGTAAAAGTTACTCTCAGCGTGAGAGGCACTAAAGAGTTTTACACCTATTACCAAGAGCTGAGCTGGATAAGCACGGTTATTTTTTCACTTTTTATTGCATCACTTATCGCTTTGTTATCGTTTAAGTTGCTCACAATACGTCAATCTATGGATCGGATCATAAAAGATGCTATAAAATATAAAGAATTCACCCCGTTTTATCAGCCAATTGTAGATAGCAGAACCGATGAAGTTGTTGGTGTAGAAATGCTTGCTCGTTGGGTACATAAAGATGGGGCGGTTGTGCCAGCTTATCAATTTATCCCTTTTTCGGAAGATACAGGTTTAATTGTTGATATAACAGAACAATTAATCAAAAAAATGGCTAAAGATATTAAAACTCTTAAATGGGATCAAAGCGAGAAGTTTGTCAGTATAAATATTGTGCCCGATCATTTTAAAGACAGAGACTTATACTTATTGCTTGATGGTTTAATGAGTCGCTACGAAATTGCACCATCAACTATTTCATTAGAAATTACCGAACGTATGAAAATAGACAACTTACCGCAAGCGAGAGGTTGCTTAAATGAATTTTATAATAAAGGCATTGATTTAAAACTTGATGATGCTGGCACCGGTTATGGTGGATTTTCGTATATACAAGAGCTTGGCATTAGCACTTTAAAAATTGATAAAATGTTTGTTGATACTATCAATAGCAATGACTTAAAAAGTTCAGTATTAGATGCCATTATTTCCTTTGCTAAATCATCAAATTTAAAAATGATTGCAGAAGGCGTTGAACATCAACATCAAGTTGAATATCTCAAAGAGCGCGATGTATTTATGATCCAAGGTTATATCTACGCTAAACCTATGCCTATAGAACAGCTACAGAAGTGGTTGCAAAAAAGAGGTTAAATTTTATTATCTATTTTAAGCTGGGGTAACCAGCTTAATTTCCTATCTCTATTTATATCTATTTCTTAATCACTTATATCTATTTATTCAAATCAATGAAATACAATGTTTTAAACAATGATTATTAAGAATTTTCACTATTCATTAGTTACTTTTTGTACTACTTTTATGACTGGAGTTTTTTTAACCTGAAAATAGGTTAAGTTTTTAGAATAAGGATATTCATGTTTAATGGCAGTTTGAAAAAATTTCGGATTTCAATTCACCTTACATTGCTAAGTATATTTATCTTAGCGACAGGTTTAACAGCTACAATAGCCATTGGATTAAATTATTATTTTAGCATGTCTATAGCAAGCGATTCAGCTCGAAATAGCTTTCAAATGACAGCAAAATATACACGAGATTATTTATCAAATATTGATGATAGTGCCACTAAAGTAACAAGTGTTTTAGCACAAAATTCTTCATTACTAGCACAAAATACCTTAACCCCATCAAGCTACCAAGCCTTTGCACAAATAATGGCAACTAACCCTATTTTTTACTCCATATATATAGGGAAAAACAATGGTGACTTTAATCAGTTAATTAATTTAGATGCCTCACCGCTTATAAGAAAGCAATTTTCAGCCTCAATAAAAGATAGATGGTTAAAAGTGAGCTCTAGTGCTCAATCTAAAATACAGACTATAGAGTACTTAGATAAATCATTTAAAGTTAGACATATTCAAGAAAACCAAACCGATTTTGATCCTACGAAAAGAGTATGGTTTCAGCAATCAAAAAGCGACGAAATATATAAGTCTGAACCTTATCAATTTAACTCGTTGCAAGCGCCTGGGCTTACATTTTCTACAAAGTTACCCAATAGCAAACATGTTTTAGCCTTAGACATCGCACTATCGAGTTTATCTAATCAATTACAAGAACATCAATTACCTTTAGGAAGTGAAATCTACCTCTATCAAGGCAATGGTGAGCTAATAGCAACCAGTAAAAGTAAAACAGCGATGCTAAAAGTGCCAGGTTCTCAGCCATTAAATTTAACACAACAAGAAAAACAGCTTATAGCTACAAAACCTGTTATTACAATTTCAAACTCTAAAGATTGGGTTCCTATTGATTTTGCAATTTCAGGCCAACCTAAAGGGTATTCTGTCGATGTTATAAAGCTTATCTCACAAATGACAGGCATTGAATTTGACTATGTAAATGGCTTTGCTTGGTCGCAATTAGTTGATATGTTTAAAAATGATGAATTAGATGCATTACAAGCGGTATACAATACGCCTGTAAATCAAAATTTAGGGCTAATGAGTGAACCATTTTTAGGTTTACCTTTTGCTTTAGTAACACAGCCAAGTCAAATGCCAATCACCAAAATTCAATCTCTTAATAATAAAACCTTAGCGATTTCTCAAGGTTGGTCAATTACCCCCATTCTCAGAAAACAATTACCATTAATTAATATTATTGAATTTGAGACACCTTTAGAAGCAATAAATTCAGTAAAAAATGGTCGCGCCTATGCGGCACTTGATAGCCGAATTATTTTAAAAAATATTCTTTCGCAAAATTTTATTGATGGCCTAACAATACAACCTGCTATTAGCTTTAAACCTCTTAACATTCCTGAAAATTTACATATATTAATTCATGAAGAGCATAGTGATTTATTGCCTATTATCAATAAAGCGATCAGCCATATTACCACTAAACAAAAAACAGCATTACACAATAAATGGCTAGAAACCGATGTAAATAATACAAGTTTTCAGTCTATTAATGTGCCCTATAAATCACTTATTACTGAAGCTAGAAAACTTGGGGTGCATAATAATTTAATAAAAACTACGCTTGCTGATACCGAATATTATATGTTTATTAGCCCTGTAAATATCCGAGATAAAGTACAAACTTACTTTGCCGTTGTTACTCCTTATCAAACCATTATTGGCAAAAGTTTAGAGAAAGTAAAAGTCTCTATGCTGATCACCGCGTTATGTCTCTTATGCATGCTGCCTATTTCATTTTATTTTGCGCGTTTCATAGAGAATCCAGTAAAACAGCTGGTTAAGCAAAACAATTTAATTAAACACCGAAAATATGATGAAGTTAAAACCTCTTTAAGCCATATTAAAGAGCTTGATGAATTAGCAGAATCCCTCACAGATATGGCGAGCTCATTGCACAAACATGAAGAAAGTCAAAAACAGTTGATGGAGTCATTTATTAAACTTATCGCTCAAGCAATAGATGATAAATCCCCATACACAGCCGGTCATTGTGAAAGAGTACCAGAAATTGGCATTTTATTAGTTGATGAAGCCAGCAAAAGTAAAAAAAATTGCTTTGCTGACTTTTCATTAAAAACGGAAAATGAACAAAGAGAGTTCAGAATAGCTGCTTGGCTACATGATTGCGGAAAAATCACCACACCTGAACATATCGTTGATAAGGGTACTAAACTTGAAACTATTTATAATCGTATTCATGAAGTGAGAATGCGTTTTGAAGTATTGCATAGAGATGCAGAAATTGAATATTACAAACAATTATTATTAGAACCTGATTCTGGCGCTTTTTATCAACAAGAACTAAAACGTAAACATGCAAAACTACAAGATGATTTTGCTTTTATAGCGCAAACGAATATTGGCGGTGAGTATATGGGCGAAGATAAAGTCGAAAAACTAACCCAAATCGCCAACCAAACTTGGTTGAGATACTTTGATGATAGCTTAGGCCTGTCTCCTATTGAGTTCGATAAACATTCCAAAGAAAAGCCAAGGAAGCTACCTACAGCAGAAAGGTTATTATTAGATACTGAAAAGCATATCGAACCTCGTACGCGCAATAAAGAGTACGATCCTAGTTTTGGTATAAAAATGACCATACCTGATAGGCTTCATAATAGAGGTGAATTATATAACTTATCAATTTCGCGAGGTACTTTAACTGATGAAGACAGGTTTAAAATCAATGAACATGTGATCAGTACCATAAAAATGCTTAACAATTTACCCTTCCCTGAAGAGCTTAAAAATGTGCCGCGCTATGCTTCAACTCACCATGAAACTTTAATTGGCACTGGATACCCCAGAAAACTCACCGCTAAAGATTTATCTATTCCTGAACGCATCTTAGTTTTAGCTGATATTTTTGAAGCATTAACCGCTGCCGACAGGCCGTATAAAAAAGCAAAACCGCTTAGTATCGCCATAAATATCATGCATAAAATGGTGCTAGATCAACATATAGATAAAGATGTATTTGAACTATTTTTAACATCTGGCGTGTATTTACAATATGCACAAAAATACCTACCAAAAGAGCAGTTAGATGCTGTTGATATTAATAAATACATCAAAATTAAAAAAGTAGCTTAATAAATAATTACTTATCTAATTCATTAAGTAAATTAAGAACTGTGCAGAATAGTTTTAGACTATTAATTTCAGTATATATATTAAACTAAATGGATTTGTTGGATATAAAAAGTTCAAAGCTTCCTTATTTCCTTCACATTTACCCTGTAAATTTAATATATATTACCCATAGATGTATTTAAAAAACAAAAAGCACAGTAAAATTAACTTAGTTACACTTACTTGCGCAACTAAATAACCTAAAGTAACAGTTAGCAATAAAATACAATGTGATTTAGCGGTATTTA
>Ga0105356_10006588_pt1 | contig 10813 bp, 6 predicted proteins | sample GOMGulsemesocosm_3_FD_83502 | JGI IMG/M metagenome (GOLD analysis project Ga0105356, IMG submission 83502) | Methane-oxidizing microbial communities from mesocosms in the Gulf of Mexico - GOM9D Gulf of Mexico | ecosystem: Environmental > Aquatic > Marine > Cold seeps | place: Gulf of Mexico...
GTATCGCTTCCAGGAAAACTGGGAGCAGTATCGCACTACCAGTGAATCTCTCAAGCACGAAAAATTCCTCTATCTCACCAACGCTGACCCCTACGATCAGGACGAACCTTTTCCACTGTTTGTACAGCGAATAGAGCGGCTGATCTCAAAGGAAAACAGCAGCTGGTCGCAAACCTTTAAAGTAGAGAAAAAGAAGGCAGAAGAAACTTCCTGACCTGAGTACATGTTGTAATACCGAGAGGCGAAGGATATGGCCGATATTTTTATTAGTTATGCGGGCGAGGATCGGCCTTGGGTCGAGAAATTTGCTCAAGCATTATCAGACCAGGGATGGTCTGTTTGGTGGGATCGTTCAATCCCCTTTGGACAGTCCTATCAGACCGTTATTGAGCAGGCGCTGCGCGACGCGTCATGCGTATTTGTGATTTGGTCTGCACACTCCGTTGACTCCAGTTGGGTGTGGGCTGAAGCCGAGGAGGCACGCAGTCGTAATATTCTGATTCCTGTTGCTATTGATGGCTCGCCGCCGCCGTTGGTGTTTCGACAAATTCAAACGGCCGATCTAAGCCAATGGCAAATTGAACCGCCAGCACCATTGGATGCCAAGCTGTTGCGTGATCTTGAGGCGTTGGTAGGTAAGCCTGCGTCGCTGCAATCAGAACCTGCTCAGTCTGAACCTAGCCCGCAACAAATTTCGTCCGAACCTGTAGAACCTGAACCGGCTGTTTTTGATTCACCGCAACCGTCGGTTCCGGAAAAAGGGGGCGATAATGGACAACCCGCCCCCTCAGAAACTACCGCTAAGCAAAGCAAAAAGGGGGTTTCAACGGTTCACCTGGTGGGTGTTTCTGCGTTGTTATTCGTCGTTTTGGCGATTGTATTTATGATGAATAATGGCCAGCCAACGGCGCCAAAAATTCATGACTTTTCAGTACAGCCGCAAGTCATCGATGTCGGTGATGTTGCGACGTTGAGCTGGCATACGGAAAGTGCTTCAAAGGTTGAGCTGCAAGGTTTTGGTTCTTTGGCTCTCAGTGGTAATAAGTCGATAAGACCTGAAAAAACAACCATTTATACCTTGGTTATTAGCAACCCTGAGGGACTGTCGATACAACGAGAAGTTGAATTGTTCGTTAATGTTAACCCTGTTGAAAATAGCAATGATGAGGTTGTTAATGGGCTACTGTCGGCGGCAACGCAGGCCATCAAAGCCCGGGACTTTGGTCAAGCAGAAGCACTTATTAAAGAGGCTCAGAGTATGGCTCCCGATAGTGAAGCCGTTCTGAGAGTCATTGATTATTTTTCTGCTGAGGGCGTACAGGAGTTATTGCGATTGGCTCGACAGGCAATTAAGGCACGTGATTTTTCTGGCGCCAAAGAATTACTTGTTCAGGCACGAGAAAACGCCGCTGATGAAGCGAGTGTTCAACAGACGTTAGATTACTACGAGGCGAGTAAAACTCTTTATGAACAGCGTATTGCTGCTGAGAGGCGACTAATGGCTTTGAAGGAGGCCGAGGAAAAAGCAGCTTTAGAGGCAGCAAATAAAACTGCCGCAGCAGATAAATGGCGGTTGGAGCAAGAGGCCAAAAGTCGGCAACAGGCCTATGAATTACAACAGCAACAATTAGCGGAAATTAAAGAAAAAGAGCAACAGGCTGCTGAGCGACGAGAACAGGAAATGAGTGAGCTTGAACGTCTGAAAATTGCGGAGGAGGAAAAAAACCTATCTGAACAGGAGTTAAAAGAAAGACGTGAGCAGAAGGAAAAATTCCTCAAGAGAGTTTTTAAACTTATTCGCTGATAATTCTTCGATAGAAGGGAACGGAATAACGCAGCTTCTTGAAATGAAAATCATTATCTTCTAATTGTTAAAAAGCTGTGCTAATAATAGCCGAGCTAGCTGATCGACATGGCAGTAGTTCTCAACCCACTATCCAGGAAGGAAAAAGGGAGTGATGACCATGAACATACGATATTTAATAGCTATTCCTGCCTTATTCCTGTGCCTTGGCACGGCCAGTCAAACCTACGCCGATATAAACTCAACTGACATAACCTCAACTGACATAACCGCCTGTAAAGAGATGGTTAAAGGTGGTCTTTTGCCGTTAGCGAATGACCGTTCGAAACGATTTATGGGCAAGGTGGAGACTGCTACAGCTAAGTGCCGTGGCGGAGAAAAGCCCCTGAAATTTTCAGATACCCCCTGGGTTGATTGGGGTAATTACTGGGCGGCCGGTGATGGCAGCACTTTAAAACAAGGCTCAGAGGCCATTACCAAATTAGGTGAGCACCTTAAGCCCAATGGCCGAGGTATTGATGGCTCGCTGATGGATCTTGAATACCAGCGCATGGAGCTGATTAAATTCAACCTGTTTGATAATTACACCTACGAAGATTACATCAAGGGGGCGGCTGGCCGTCCCGGCGATACGCTTAATCAGTGGGGTGAAATGCGACTGTCTGCTGATCATCCGGATTTTGACAGAGTTGGTGGCGAAGGCTCACAATTATGTCAGGGCGAATTGATTCGTTACCGTACCCTGACGGGCATTTGTAATGATATTTACAATCCTAAAATGGGCGCTACCGGCACCTACTTTTCCCGCAATGCGCAGTTTGAAGCGACCTTCCCGCGTCTGGCTAAAACACAGCTGGTGAAGGCGCGCCATAGCGACGCTGAAAATGGCATGCGTATTGGTATGCTTAAACCGGACCCCCAGTTAATCAGCCGCAAGTTATTTACTCGTCAGCAATCATCCGGTGCGGAAAACTGTAACGCAGGTTATGGCTCCGGAGATTATTCAGCCACTGATCAATGTGATTATCAAACTGCGCCATTTTTTAATGTGCTGGCAGCCTACTGGATCCAGTTCATGACCCATGACTGGTTCGCCCATAACAGAGAGGGCCGTAATAAACCAGGATTGAGGGCGGTCGGTTGTGATTCTGAGGAGGCGAAAGCGTTAGGTTGTCGTGTTGGTGACCGCATGGAGGGTGCATTGATTGCGGATGACAGTGCGCCGGGCAGCTTTCGTCATGAGGGTGTTAGCCACCTGAAACGTGCACACAAGGTCACCAGTAATACGGTTACTGCCTGGTGGGATACCTCGCAAATCTATGGCTATGACGACATTTCAGCGACGCGGGTTATTCGCGACCCTGACGACCATGCCAAGCTGTTGCAGAAGGATGGTTATTTGCCCGTGTTCGAAAATTGTGATGTGGCGAGCGACCCAGATTGTACGATTCAACCACAGTGGCTGGCGCAGGAAGCGGCTGCATTTCCTGGTAACTGGAGTATCGGGACGAGTTTTTATCACAACCTGTTTGTGCGCGAGCACAATTATTTTGTCGAGCGTTTCCGCGAAGCCCAGCAGGCGCAACCTGACGAAGACTCCGGTTTACGCAATCCTGAACAGCCAAAACAGGTGATTGCCTACAAAGATGTCTCCGATGAGGAGATATATCAGGCTGCACGTCACGTGGTTTCTGCTCAAATTGCCAAGATTCATACCATCGAATGGACCACTCAGCTGCTCTACGACGAGCCGTTGTTTCGAGGTATGAACTCCAACTGGTTTGGCCTGTTCAATCTGGAGGAGGGCAGTAGGGTTTCCCGGGTATTGCGCAAAATTCTGGGTAATGATGAAAACCTGCTTAGCCGTTTATCAGACGACGCTAGCGTCAAACTGGCGCAGTCAGATAACAGTAAAAAATCAAACTCGCTGTATTCAATCACGGCCTCCGGCGCAGGTATTTTTGGTCTGGGCAATAAAAAGCAAGAGGGCAAACTTTGGTGGAAGCATGATGCCTGGGATGTCAGTAACCCTGAGCACGTAAATGGCGGAATTAACCACTTTGGTTCGCCCTTTAACTTCCCGGAAGAGTTCACCACCGTGTATCGGCTGCACCCTTTACTGCCGGATTTAATTGAATACCGCGATTGGCAATCGCCCAACGCAATTCAACAGAAAATTCCAATTATTGATACCGTGCGTGGCAAAGCCACCGAGCACATGCAATCCAAAGGATTGGAGAACTGGGCGTTGAGTATGGGGCGGCAGCGTTTGGGCCTGCTGCATTTGCAGAATCATCCGCTGTTTTTACAGAATTTGGATATGTCTCATCTGCAAACGCCCAGCAATAAGCTGGACATTGCAGCGTTGGATATTATTCGTGACCGCGAACGAGGTGTGCCTCGTTTTAATGAATTCCGCCGTCAGATCGGTTTAAAAACACTCAGCAGTTTTGATGACTTTGTCGATCAACGTTTACCTAAAGACTCAGCAGCCCGCAAGCAGCAGGAGCATGTCATTGGTTTGATTCGCGATATTTATGGCACCCATACCTGCGATGCCAGCAAGGTGATTTCCGTTGTGCAACGAGGTGGTCAGGGAGAATTTATCAATGATTGCCTGGGCAATCCGGATGGCTCGGTGGTTGATAACATTGAGGATGTGGACACCGTGGTCGGCTGGTTGGCTGAATATACTCGCCCCCATGGTTTTGCCATTTCCGAAACTCAGTTCCATATCTTTATCATCAATGCCTCGCGCCGCCTGTTCAGCGACCGTTTCTTTACCTCCAGCTTCAGACCAGAATTTTATTCTCAACTAGGTTATGACTGGGTACTTAACAACGGTCCGCTTAATGAATGCCCCTATGCGTTGCAGGAGGGTATTGATGATAATCCGGGCTGTTATGAGCCAGAGCTTTCCAACGGTCATCAACTTCAGGTATCACCACTCAAACGGCTGTTGTTGCGTAATACGCCGGAGCTAAAAAACGAGCTGATGCATGTGGTAAATATTTTTGACCCATGGGCGCGTGACCGAGGCGAGTATTACAGTTTGCAATGGACACCTCGCGCGGATGCCCGTTCGGATAGTGCGTTTAATGAATAAGATTATTGATAGGAATTTTTAATAGGGAAACAATTAAGAATTGCCGGCATGGAACGGCTAGTGACATTCCGCTAGCCTGCAGTGGAGGTTGTGATGAGTATCTCAACAGCAGGGAAAGGAGATTTGGCAACGCAGGAAATAGCGATTGCTGACGAGATGATTGAGTTGATCAAAGCCGTCAGTGATAAACGCTACCCTGATTCCCCTGTAAAACGTTTTAATCAGGTTAAAAGTCTGGGCTGCTTTGAGGCGGATTTCGAAGTTTTGGAGAATTTGCCAGCAGTGCTGCGCCATGGATTATTTGCCCAGCCTGGCTCACACCGTGCGCGTATTCGTTTTGCCAATGCTAGCGGTGAAGACGATAGCAAAAAAGATCTGCGTGGCATGTCCATTAAGGTTTTTGATGTGGTTGGTGAGCCTTTATGGGGCGAACCGGGCGTACAGGACTTTCTGCTTAACAGTTATCCCGCGTTGTTTGCGGGCACTCCCGAAGACTTTTTAAAATTTATCCGCGCCACACACCGCGGTAAAATCCTCAATTATTTTATCAACCCGCTCGATCCTCACTTTGGTGCTTTGCGGCTGCTTATGAAAGCGCGCAAGAAACACACTAGCCCCTTTGATATTCGTTACTGGAGTACCACACCATCCCAGCTGGGTGAAAATGAAAGTGTGGCAGTGAAGTACTCGGTACAGCCTACCTCGGGCTATCAAAGCGAGATGCCTGATAGTTTGAGTAAAAACTATTTAAGCGAGGCCATGCAGGCACATTTAAAACAGGGACCTGCATGTTTCGACTTTATGGTGCAGTTGCAAACTGACCCGTCGAGTATGCCGATTGAAGATGCATCGGTGATCTGGGATGAAGATGTTTCGCCCTTTATCAAAGTCGCCAGCATCACCATTAATTATCAAAATTTCCGTGACGAGCAAGCAATGTGCGGATGCGAGCGAATGAGTTTTAATCCCTGGCAATGTCTCAGCGAACATACTCCGCTGGGTGGTATTAACCGCGTACGTAAACGGGTTTACAGTGAAATTACCAGCTATCGAGCACAACAAAATCAATCTCGATAGCCGGTGAACCGAGAAGTTAAAAATAATAAATCGAATAGACACAGGGTGATAACAGGGCCAAAGGAATGCCTTGAGAGGAGAAAGTGTCATGGATCAATCGATCAGTAAGTGGTTAAACATGGACCGAGAGCAGCTTGACCGGATCTATCTAGAGGCACCGGCTGGAGCTATTCCCACCGGAGAGGCACGCGGCACAGCCATTGTTGCAGGCGCAACTCTGGCAAGACTTTATGCGCGCTTTGCTCGCCTGTTTGCCTGGCAAGGTAAGGTTTTTGATATGTTTCCGCCTGATCAGCAACAGGGTATTTTGATCAACAAGATTAGTGCCTGGAGCCTCACGTTTATTGTCGCGAAGGTATACCGCGGCGAGAGCTGGATGGATGGTAAGGAAACCATCATCATCGATTATTCTTCAACCTCATTTTTTGCCAAAAAAATACGCGATGAAATCCGTGAAGTCGAACCGGGCATTTACCTCGGTAAGGTGTGGTGGGGTAAAACGCGTATTCTGGATTTTGCGCTTAATAGTAACGGTCCGTTCTAGACCTATTTGCTGAGGCTAGCGATGACTGATCCGCAAGCAAAGAAAGGCATCTCAAAAACCCGCAAGTCGCACCATTGCTGGAAGTATCTGTGCCTGACGCTCATTCTGATTCCGGTTGTCGTGGGTATTTACCTGGCATCACGTTTTCTGACCGATGAACCGGTGCGTTATCAGACTATCGAAGAACATTTCAAATATGGATCGCTGGGTGGTGAACGTAATCTGGGCATTCCCTATTGGATCTGGCAGGCCATGCCTGAGATGTGTGCAGACATGCTACCCAATAAAAAACTCGATGATGTGGGTTATGAATCGGTCGGTATGATTTATGAGGGTGATAATAAGCTGCCGGTGGGCGTTTCCAGTCGTCGTCATCTGGGCATTGACCGGGTATTTTTGAACTGTGCCGTTTGTCACACCAGCACTATTCGGCAGACCGCTGATAGTGAGCCTGAACTGGTCTTGGGCATGCCTGCACATCGCTTTAATCTAGCGGCCTTTGAGAAGTTTGTTTTCCAGTGTGTTGGCGATCAAAGATTCAATCGCAGTCATTTGATTCCAACCATTGAATCACTGGGTGCGGACCTTGACCTGCTTGATAGATATCTGGTTTACCCGTTGGCGATCTGGTTGGTGAAGGAGCGCCTGCAGTTTGCGGAGGACCGATTGCAGTTTGTTTATTTGCAGCCCGATTGGGGCCCCGGACGGGTTGATACGTTTAGTTCGGCGAAGGCTATTTTTAACTGGAATTGGGATGAAACACCCTGGCGCGAAATGATTGGTACTGCTGACTTACCCTCTATCTGGCATCAAGGCCCTCGCAAACAGCGTGATGATGGTTTGCCTATGGAGCTGCACTGGGATGGCAATAATGACAGCATGGAAGAGCGCAACCTCAGCGCTGCCTTTGGCGCTGGCGCCCAGCCACCCATCATAGATCATGATGAGCTGGCACGTATTGAAAACTGGTTGTTGGATTTGGCTCCTCCTGCTTTTCCCTTCGAGATTGATCAGACTCTTGCCGAGCAGGGTAAGCCGATTTACGCAAAATATTGTTCGGCTTGTCATGGTGTCAGCGGTACTGATTTCAGCGGTGAAAAGGTGGGTACGGTTGAGGACATTGAGATGATCGGTACGGATCGCTGGCGTCTTGATAACTACACACGTGAGGTCGCTATAAATCAGGCCATGTTGTACGCAGGCGATGAACGCTATCGCTTCAAGCGTTTTCACAAAACCAATGGCTACGCCAATATGCCGCTCGATGGTATCTGGCTGCGGGCGCCGTATTTACATAACGGCTCGGTACCAACCCTGCGCGATTTACTGAAACCGTCCGAACAACGGCCGCAGACTTTCTATCGTGGCAATGACCTTTATGATCCCAAAAACGTGGGTTTTGAAGCCTCGGTAGCTGAGGAAAATGGCCAGCCCTATTTCTATTTTGATACACGGATTGACGGTAACGGTAATCAGGGTCATGAGGGTTATGAGTACGGTACGACGCTATCGGAAAATCATAAACAGGCGATATTGGAATATTTGAAAACCTTTTAGTGAGCAGCTGTGAAACCTACATTAACAGCTGACAAATCGAGCCGCTTGACGTGAGAGTGGAGAAGATCATGACGCAAGGTAAAGACAAATCATCAAAACTGAAAACCTGTCTGCTGATACTACTGGTTGTTATTGGTGCCGGTGCAGTGTTTGGCTGGTACAAGTTTTTCCGCGAAGAGCCACAGCCTGATTGGGTCACCGCAACACCGGAAATGCGTTTCAAATATGGATCCATTGGCGGCGAAAATGATGCTGGCATTCCCTATTGGATTTTTATGGTCTTGCCACGCCTGTTTCCTGAGCATCTGCCGGGCAATGGTGGTTATGCGTCACTGGGTGCCTCCTGGGAGGAGGGCATGGAATTGCCCATTGGTTTTACAAAAAAAGTGATCGGTTTTCCTCGCGTCGGCAATAACTGCGCAGTTTGTCACACTGCTCCTTATCGTAAGCAGAAAACAGACACACCAATCTTTGAGGTGGCGGGGCCATCACATACTCTCAACATTGAGGGCTTTTTCAAGTTCCTGGTCGATTGCGCCAAGGACCCGCGTTTTAACGCCGATAATCTCATGGAGGAAATCGCTACGCTGCATGAGTTTTCGCTGATCGATAAACTGATCTATCGCTTCCTCATTATCCCCATTACTAAAAAAAGCTTGTTGGAACGCGAAGCGCAATTCCAGTGGATTTATCGTGAGGATTTTCCTGACTGGGGCCCCGGTCGCGATGATGCCATGAACCTTACCAAGTACTTTATGATTGAGCGGGAAATGGACGATAGTTATGGCCCTACGGATATGCCGGCTGTTTGGAATCTGAAAAAGTATGATTCTGAAGCAATGACAATGAACTGGGATGGTGCCAGCCATAACTCTCGTTCCGTGGTGATGGATTCTGCGCTGGGTTTATTGGGGGCGGCGCCTAAAAGTAATGCCGAATTTGAAGCGCAAATTGATTGGCTGGTCGAGTATCTGCGTAATCGTCCTGCGCCCGCTTACCCCTTTGCTATAGATGAAGCCCAGGCGAAAGCAGGGCAGACTGTTTTTGCTGACAACTGTGTCCGTTGCCACGCTAGTGAGCAGACCGGTAAGCCAGTGATTCTGGCTGAAATTGGCACCAGTCCAGAACGGCTGGCGACTTGGGATAAGGAGGCTGCTATCGAAGCGAATGACGTGGTTGAGAGCATGGGGCTGCAACGCAAAGGGTTGGTTGAGGAAACCATGATTGGTTATCTTGCTGTGCACCTGGATGGCATCTGGTTACGGGCGCCGTATCTGCATAATGGCTCAGTGCCATCATTACGAGACATGCTGAAACCGGCACAGAACCGCCCCAAAGTTTTTTATCGGGGTTATGATCTTTACGATGCGGATAACGTTGGCTTTGTCAGTCAGGGCGCCGATGCTGAAGAGAGCGGAAGTAAATACGACACCGGCTATCGTGGCAACAGCAACCAGGGCCATGAATATGGCACTGGTTTGTCAGCTACTGATAAAAATGCGTTGCTTGAGTACCTGAAGACTTTATAGAAAAAGTGGGTAGCTAAAAGCTATTCACCTGTGTTTTTTGAACAATCTCCGTGTAACGTCGCAGTTGGTCGACGATGCGCCGATTGATAGAACCGGTCTGAAACTGACCTTCGGCATCTTTTTCGCCAGGGTCTTCGCCTGCCAATAATGCTAACGCTTCATCTACCTTGCTGACGGCGTGGATGCTGAAGAGACCAGCCTTAACCGCCTCAATAACTTCGTTAGAAAGCATCAAATTACTTTGGTTGCTGGCAGGGATGATGACCATCTGAGTGCCGGTCAGGCCGCGCATTTTGCAAATATCGAAAAAGCCCTCAATCTTTTCGTTTACACCGCCAATGGCCTGCACTTCGCCGCGCTGGTTCACGGAACCGGTCATGGCGATATCCTGCTTGAAGGGTTGAACAATCAAGGCCGAGAGTAATGCACATAGCTCGGCCAGAGAGGCACTGTCACCATCGATATAGCCGTAGCTTTGTTCCATAGCGATCTTGGCAGAAATTGCCAGCGGGAAGTCCTTGGCGTAGCGTCCGCAGAGGTAGCCGGCCAATAACAGTACGCCCTTTGAATGTACCGCTTGTCCAAGTTCCACTTCGCGTTCAATATCCACAACACCGTTGGAACCTGGGTGCACGGTGGCGGTGATACGAATGGGCAAACCAAAGCTGCTTTCGCCCACCTGAATGACTGACAAGCCGTTTACTTGTCCGACAGCAGTATCTTCAGTGGAAATAACGATTTTGCCGCTGAGAATATCTTCCTTAATCAGGTCATGGATACGTGAGTTTCGGTGCGCTCGGGCGCTGATAGCGGTCTCAATATGTTGTTTATTGAGAATTGTGTACGAAGTTTGCAACAGAAACTGATTGGCTTCAGTGGCTACCTCCATGATGTGGTCGATACAGGCTGTGAATTTGTTTTGATGTTCGGCTAGACGGCAGGCGTGTTCGGCCAGCCGCGATAAAGCGGATGGACTGAGTTGCGCAAGTTCCAGATCATCGGCGCGGCTTTGTACCAAATTAGCAAAGCGGGTCAGGTTACAGTCGTCAAAATTAATGTCGCTGCTAAAGTCGACAAGGATACGGAATAGCTGATCAAAGTCAGGGTCATGCTCCTCGAGTGCGTAATAAACCTCTCGAGGTCCTATTAGTATCACTTTGATATTTAAGGGAATAGATTTTGCTTTAAGAGCCTGA
>Ga0105356_10006591_pt1 | contig 10811 bp, 6 predicted proteins | sample GOMGulsemesocosm_3_FD_83502 | JGI IMG/M metagenome (GOLD analysis project Ga0105356, IMG submission 83502) | Methane-oxidizing microbial communities from mesocosms in the Gulf of Mexico - GOM9D Gulf of Mexico | ecosystem: Environmental > Aquatic > Marine > Cold seeps | place: Gulf of Mexico...
AATTATACGTGTATTAACCCATGAAATTCGTAACTCTTTAACACCTGTATCTTCGATGGCGGAAACTTTAGCAGATAAGGCCGATAATGAGCGTGATAAAATGGTACTTGACGTTATTACTGAACGATGTAGTCATTTGCAGGATTTTGTCAGCCGTTATTCTTCGTTATCTCAACAATACCAGTTAAATTGTCAGTGGTTATCGGTAGATCATGTTATGAAAGCTATTGCCCATATGTATGATAATCTCGATGTTTCTATCTCAGGTACCGCAAAGCAGATTTGGGCTGATAGTGAGTTTTTTGAACAGGTACTTATCAACTTAATTAAAAATTCACAAGAAGCTGGCGCAAATAAAGTTTCGTTGAATTTTGATCAGCAAGAGCAGTTTACAGTCATTGACGTTATTGATGATGGCCATAGTTTTAATAATTTGGAAAACCTCTTTGTCCCATTATATACAACTAAGCCTCAAGGGCAGGGAATCGGGCTTAGTTTTTGTCGTAGTATTATTGAACAGCACCAAGGTGTTTTGGAGTTACACAATAATGAAGAACAAGGTGTAACAGTCATGATCATTTTACCTGTTCCTGCTTCAAAATAATCAAAATAATCAAAATATTATTTATATTTTTGGCTTTATAAAACGCGAAAACATGTCAAATAAACGTGGTGAAAAATGGCCTTGACTGTACTCAAATCCTTTTGATTGTCTGCCACGATTAATCTAAATCTGTGTTGTTATCCACCTTTAATCTTAGATAATTGAGCAAGCGCTATTCACTTTTTGTTGATATGAATTACATCAATAATTGTCATCTTTATTAGTTAATTTATAATCGTTAATCTTAAAAGTAGCTGGGTAGTATCATTTAAATAAAGACCAATCTTTTTGATCTTTTTCGAAGATTATTCTCCCAGTATTTTCAAATTTATTTGTAGCAACTATTTCTGTTTTTTGTTAAAAAATCACATTTTCATATCTTCATTTGTTCTTTCCATTTTTTTATTAAAATCGACATAATTCGTCCGATACTGAACTTTTATGAGTTCATTATCGGACTTTATGTGTTTTTTAACAGATGTTTATTTTGTATCTAATTGTTTTTGTTGGCTTTTTGTTTTTGGCATGAGAATGGCAATGTAAAAGGGCAAGACGTAATGAATTTGAGAGAGTTTTATGGACATTGTTAAGAAGAAGAAAAATAGTAGGCTAATGAGTAGCAAAAATGTGAGTATCGTTATTGGTTTATTCTTATTCGTTACGTTAATTTTCTTTGCTAAATCGACTCTTAATAAAGTGAGTATAGCCAAAAAAGATTTGTTGTTTGCAACGGTAAAACAAGGAGATTTGGACGTAACTGTTGAAGGCTATGGAAAGTTAACTTCTGATAAATTACAACTTATCACAACACTTACTCGAGCAACGGTGCAAGAAATTATTTTGAAACCAGGTGCTGCTGTTTCTAAGGAAAGTATCATTGTAAAATTAGCCAATCCTGAACTGCTACAGCAAGTCGAAAATGCGCAACAAGAGCTGTCACAAGTGAAGGCAAATTTACGACAATTAAAGGTTAATCAAAAAAGAGAATTATTAGATGAAGATAGCCGATTAGCAGAACTTGAAGCACGATTTGAAAGTGCAAAATTAAGACGAACGGCTGAAGAAAAATTAGTCAAAGATGGCATTGTTTCAGAATTAACCTATAAAGAAAGTTTACTTAATGAAAAGCAATTAAATAAGCGTATAAAAATATTACTTCAAAGAATGGAACAATTGTCTTTTGTGCATCAAGAGGGAGTGAATATTCAACAAGAACGTATCAAGCAACAGCAAGGTAAGTTAAATGTTGCTCAAGACAGATTAAATAAACTTAATGTCAAAGCAGGTTTTGATGGTGTGCTGCAAAGGTTATCAGTAAAGCTTGGTCAAAGTTTAGCTCCCGGACAAGAAGTGGCGCTTATTGGCAGCGTTACAGAGTTGATCGCCTTGATACGTGTACCTCAAAGTCAGGCACAACTTATTTCCGTTGGCCAGAAAGCGGAAGTTGATACTCGCCAAGACAAAATTATTGGCAAGGTTGTTAGAATTGACCCTATTGTCGTAGATAACACCGTCGAAATCGAAATTTCATTACCGCCATCATTACCAAGAAGCGCTCGACCTCAGCAAAATATTGATGCCACTATCACAGCGACTACGTTAAAAAATGTTAATTATATTGAGCGTCCAGCGAATACCAAAGCACAAAGCAACGTTGAACTTTATAAACTTAATGATGAGCAAACTCAAGCCAGTAAAATATCACTTAAATTTGGTGAGAAAACTGGACGATTTATTGTGGTACGCAGTGGTGCACAGGCTGGTAATCAATTTATCATTTCAGATTTAAGTAACTACACAAATCAGCAAATAGCTATTAATTAATCAATGGCGCTTAATCAACAAATAATGAATTTATCAAGTAAGGAAGACAAAATGTCACAAGTAATATTAGAGATGAAAAATATATCCAAAGTATTTGAAACAGAAGAATTAGAAACCCATGCTTTAAAAGACATTAGTTTTAGCATCAATAAAGGCGACTATGTTTCAATTTCGGGCCCTTCTGGCTGCGGTAAATCGACGTTGTTATCCATTTTGGGCTTATTGGATGTTGCTACGGGGGGAGAATATCTTATAGAAGGGCTCAATGTTACTGACTTGAGCCTAGATCAAGCCGCAGAAGTACGTAATGCAAAAATTGGGTTTATCTTTCAATCATTTAATTTGATTGATGAGTTATCTGTTTTTGACAATGTTGCTTTGCCGTTACGTTATCACAGCGACAAACCTAATAATCAAACGATCAAAGACCGGGTAACAGCATGTTTGGAAAAAGTGGGCTTAGCTCATCGCATCGCTCATAAACCAAATCAACTGTCAGGTGGACAACAACAGCGTGTTGCTATCGCACGAGCTTTGGTTGCAAACCCTGCGGTTTTACTTGTTGATGAACCGACAGGTAACCTTGACTCAAAAAGTGGCGACATGGTGATGGAAGTACTTGAAAAGTTAAATGACTCAGGTACGACTATTTGTATGGTAACTCATGATCCTCGTTATGCAGACATGGCAAAAATCAAAATTCAGTTACTTGACGGCACAATTTTACAAGCGCCAAAAGCGAAGTTGGTAGGTTAAACAACAATAGTTTTCCAGAGACAATTTTATTAGCAAGAATTAATGAGAGAGCCTGAGGTGGCATTAAACGCCTTTGGCCATAGTAGGTAAATAGTATGAATTCACTTTTTTATCAAATAAAACAAGCATGGTTGAGTCTCAAACAAAAACCAGGGTTTGTTTTTAGTGTCGTGACAACAATGGGTATTACTCTTGGTGCATTGTTGTGTGTTTTAACATTAGCTTATGTGATGTTGGTAAAGCCGTTACCTTATCCTGATCAAGATAGACTTTATCGAGTAGAGCATCAGTTGATCAGCAATGAAAATAAAATTGATGGTCGCTCATTCACTTATCCAAATTTGATGCATTTATTTAAAAATCAGACAACATTTTCAGAAAGTGCATTATCATATTTTGATGCCGTCGTACTTACCTCTATAGCCGATGAACCTATGGTGGCGATATCGTATGTTACACCAATGTGGTTTGAAATATTTGCGACAAAAATGGCTTTAGGGCGAACTTTTGACAGTACTGAGAAAGTAGATACTTATAACCCTGTGGCGATCATTAGTTATCAAACATGGCAGAAAGAATATGCAGGGTTAGAAAATATTCTTGAAGAAAAAATTGAATTTGGTGGTAAGAGCTATCGTATTATTGGTGTTACTGCAGAAAATAACATTGAATTACCACTTGCTGGCCCTGGTTATAAAACACAAATATATGTGCCTTGGGATTTTAATCCTTTTAGTGAAGACCAACGTTTATCGTGGGGGGATGATGACGGCGGTTTGACTTTCATTGGAAAATTAAAACCTGAACTTGTTGCCAATTTCTCTAGCGTACAGGTAAAACAAACTCTGACCAATTTAGTGAATGATAACTGGCAAAACCAAGTGGCCGATAGAGCATTTTTTAAAGGCTGGTCTATTCGCCTTGAGGTTAGCTCATTAAAATCATTTATTGTTGCTGATGGTGAAAAAAGCGTTTATTTACTTATTCTAGGTGCGCTAGGTTTGGTATTAATTGCTTGTGCAAATATTGCCAATCTATTTGTTTCTCGTACCGCTGAACGTCAGCAGCAACTCGCAATACGGGCTGCTGTTGGAGCATCAAAAGCGCAGTTGTTTCGAACAATAATGGCAGAAATTGGCCTTATTATGTTGCTATCCATTGTTGTTGCACAAATATTCACTTTCATTGGATTTAGCCTGCTTACTTACTATTTAGCAGACTTTTTACCTCGCATTGATGAACTTAATTTAAATAGCTTTTCTGTCCTTGCATCTTTGTGTTTATTACTACTACTTACGTTGTTTTTCTCCCACCTCTGTAGAAAAATGATTAATTATCGTTCTTTAAATTCCACGTTACAGTCAAGTGGTAAGGGCAATGGTATTCAGGTTTCTAAGAAGGTTAGAAATATACTGATCAGTAGTCAAATTGCGATAGCAACATCATTAATTTTTATTAATGTCGTGTTATATAAAGATGCTAATGCATTAGTAGAGCAACCTTTAGGCCATGAGACTGATAACATCGTGGCTGTGGTTCTATCTTTAGCCAATATAGAACGCGACTCTCGCGCTGCAAAACTTACTGAATTAAAACGAAATTTATTAAGTTCACCTAAGGTTACTAATGTTAGTCAGGCAATGAGACCGTCAATTTTTGGTACTTTAGCACTTTCTGATGATGCATCAACAAAACGTTATACGGCAAAAGGCAAAGATATCGATGATAGATATTTTGATATGATTCAACAACCAATCATTGAAGGCGATAACTTTAGTGCTGCAGATATTAAAGACAATAATAGGGTAACGATCATTAATGATGTTTTTGCACAGCGACTAGCTCCAAATGGCAGTGCTATTGGCATGATGTTTAATGGTGGTCTACGTGTTATTGGTGTTGTTAAAAGTATCAATATTCCTGGACAAGAAACTATTGCGGCTCGCTTTTATTATCCGGCAAGTCTTGCTAGAAATATGCTCTTGATAAAAGTAAAACCAGAGCAAGAGTTGTCAAGAGAGGAGCTGATCAATACATTAAAAAATGTCAGTCCAAGTTTAAGTCTCTTTAGTTTTTCATCATTAACAGATTATAAAAACGAACGGTTATTTGCACCAATGACAACAGCAATCACTACTGTGATATTGGCCATACTAACGTTATTTTTATCTGGCTTAGGCTTATACGGAATATTGAGTTATTCCAGTCAAATGCGACGTTTTGAAATAGGCACCCGACTGGCGATTGGCGCAAAAAGTAAAGATATCGTAACTTTAGTGTTTAAGGATAATTCTGCAGCGATAATCAGTGGGATTCTTATAAGTTTATTAGCATTACTTGGCTTATATGTGAGTTTTAGTGGTAGTTTGACTCAATACATCAGCATGGAGCTAATTCCTTTGTATATGATGACCTTAGCATTGATTTCTTTAATATCATTTTTCGCCTGTTATATGCCACTACGACAATACATCAATAAACCTGCTATTCATTCGTTACGAGGGAGTGATTAGAATGAACTATTTAATCTCACAGGCATGGCAAGGAATTAAAGCAAAGCCTACATTTACTGCCAATGTGATGTTAACGTTAGGTTTAACCGTTGGCGCACTTATTTGTGCGTTAACATTAATGTATTTGATGTTATTTAAACCATTACCTTATCCCCATCAAGAGTCTTTATACATTATTGAAAATACAAAAGTTAATGTGCAAGGAGAACAGATAAGTAGAGGGTTTTCATATAAGGGTATTGAATATTTTTATAAACATCAAAGTGCTTTTGAACAAACCGCTTTGGTATACCACATCGCTGATGTATTGAGTTCATTAAAACATCAACCAACGATAAATAGTGCCTACGTAACGCCAGAATGGTTTAACCTTTTAGCAATACCCTTAGTGAAAGGTCGAGGTTTACAAGATAGTGAAAATATCGATAAACATAATCCTGTTGCCGTGATTAGCTTCGAGACCTGGTTGCAAGAATTCTCCAAACGAGAGGATATTCTAGAGCAAAAGGTTGAGGTAAGGGGCATTAGCTATCAAATCGTTGGCGTAACGGCTAAAGAGTTTATCGAACCTGAAATTTCAGAAATTGGAAGAACGACAGGTATTTGGCTGCCATGGGATTTTAACTGGACTGCTCAAATGGGGTGGGGCGCATGGCAAAAAGTAGATGATGCGGTGCAATTGCTAGTCAAAACCAATCAATCAACTTCAATAACAAAAATTGACCAACAAATTAATGTACAAATGAACGATATTTGGCAGCAGCAAACATCTGATCTTGCTGTCGCTAAAAACTGGCGTATACAACTACACTTTAAGCCTCTTATTCAAGCTATTTTTGGTAAACAGCAATCACTAGTAGTCTATATTTTTTTAGGATGTTTGGGCATATTTGTTATTGCGATAGCCAATATAGCTAATTTATTTATGTCACGCACCATAGAGCAACGTCGGACGCTGTCGATTGTTGCAGCGATGGGAGCAAATAAAAAGCAGCTTAGAAAAATGTTATTTGTCGAGTCATCGCTATTAATGTTGTTATCACTACCTATAACATTAATTGTAAGCCAATTAAGTTTTTTACTTATGCAGAAGTATTTAGTCACTGTGATGCCTAGAGCAAATGAGCTATCCGTTGGTGCTTTTTCTATATCAATCGCGGTAATAGTGCTGTTGTCACTGAGTTTAATTTTTACTGTGATTAGTAGCAGTATTATCCAATACCGAGAACTAAGAGCAACGTTAAATTCTGGAGGTAAGGGCACGGGAGTACAAATTAAGAAGAAAATGCGATTAGGGTTGATTATTAGTCAAGTCACAGTAGCAACAGTGTTAATTTTTATAAATATTAATCTATTAACATCTGCATTAACCAAAATCAATCAACCTATAGGCATTAATGTTACAGATGCCTACCAATTACGTTTATCACCCAAGGCACCTGCCCAAAAGGCTCGAGTCGCCATAAGACAAGAGATGCAAGAGATAAAACAAACGCTATTACAACACCCTGCCGTTGAAAGAGTAAGCATTTCACTTTCACCTTTAATTTGGTTTGGCAGTTTTCCTGTTGTAAAGCCGGAAACTAATGAAGAATTTACCACGCAAGCTAAATTTATAGATGAAAACTATTTTGATTTATTAGAACAACCTATGCTACGTGGTGATAATTTTAGTCATCAACAAATTATTGATGGGCAAAAAGTCGTCATTATTAATGATGTCTTTGCGGCTAGCCTCAAACCTGATGGCAATGTTATTGGTGATAAATTAAATTATTTCGGCGGTGAACATACCATTATTGGTGTCGTTAAAGGGTTAACTAGCTTTGAAGATGATGTCGTTCCTTTAAGGCGTTATACTCCTGACCAAGGCGCCCGTACTAACTTTATGATTAAAGTGAAGGCAGGTCAGCAGTTAACTGAGCAACAGTGTATTGATTTAATTAAGAAAACAACCACACAATACAGTATCTTTTCGTTCAAATCTTTAGAACATGATCGTATCAGGCTACTATTTACACAATACACAACATTAGCAATAACAGCGTTATTAACCTTATTAACTATATTCTTAGCATCAATTGGTTTGTATGGTGTTTTAAGTTACTCCACTCAAATGCGGCGTTTTGAGATAGGCACTCGATTAGCCATTGGTGCTAAAGGCAGAGATATCGTGACGCTAATTTTCAAAGATAATGCCACAGCGCTATTTGGCGGCATGGTACTAGGCTTTTTCATTTTAGTACTGTCTTATTTGGGGTTTAGCAATAGTTTGCATGACTATATTAACCTAAACGTTGTTCCACTTTTCTTAATGACATTAACGGCTATTTTGCTGATTTCCTTTATTTCTTGTTATCTGCCCTTGAGGCAGTACATCAATAAACCGGCAATTCATTCACTTAAGTGTAGTGATTAATAAATCATTGTTCATCGCTGATTTTGATGAGTCATCGTATAAATAATAAGGAAATTAGAGAATGAATTTATTCCTCTACCAAATTAAGCAAGCGTATTTAAGCCTTAAACGAAAGCCGGGTTTTGTTTTTAGTATTGTTACCACTATGGGGATAACTCTAGGGGCATTGTTGTGTACAGTTACATTAAATTACTTGTTACTGGTTGAGCCATTGCCTTACCCAGAGCAAGACCGTTTGTTTATTGCTGAGCATCAAATAATCGGTGCAGAAAAGGAAGAGAAAGCTAAAGCTTTAGCTACCCTGGGTTAGTGCATTTATACAAGAGTAAAGCGGCATTTGAGCAAGCAGCGATGATAATTCATGGCCAAGGCGTGATCATTTCACACAATAATCAACCTTTGGTTAATACGGCCTATATAACACCTGAGTTCCATCAAATATTAGTATCGCCATTGGCTTTGGGTCGTAAGTTTGAGGCCAGTGAAGCCTTGGATAGTAACAATCCTGTGGCTATGCTTAGTTACCATACTTGGCAGCAAGACTTTAATGCGAACACTGATATTCTTGAAAAAAAAATTAACTTAAGTGGTATAAGTTATCGCGTAATTGGTGTCTTAGCTGAGAGTTTTACAGAGCCTGAATTGGTTGAAACAGGACGAAAAACGCAGGTTTGGCTGCCATGGGACTACAATCAGCAAGCAAATTGGCGAAGACAAAATTTTGGTGAAGTAGATGAAAATCTTAAATTTATCGGTCGATTGAAAAAAGGTGTTAGTGCAAGTCAAGCAGCACAAATATTAACGCCTTTAGTGAACCCTCGTTGGCAAGAAGGTGTTATTGGTGATGACTTTTTTAAGGGCTGGTCAGTCGATATGCGTATACGGCCGCTGAAAGATGTTATCGTCGGACATAGCGAATCTATTGCGATTATGCTGTTAGCCAGTGTGATGGGGTTGGTTATGATCGCTTGTGCAAATATTTCTAATTTGTTTATGGCACGTACCGCCGAAAAACAACGCCAAATGGCCATTCAAGCAGCGATTGGTGCCACGAAAAAACATTTATTCAAGGCTATGTTTGCTGAAACCACTTTACTGATGTTTATGTCTATAATACTCGCCTTAGTGATTGCCAAGGTGGGATTTTATATTATGCAGCATTATTTAGGCGCAGTATTACCCAGAGTTAACGAGCTATCTCTTAACCCGATAACCTTCGTTTGTGCCATATTGTTCACGATTGTTTTTGCTTGGTTTTTTGCTAAATTAAGTACCCGTTTACTCAATTATCATGCGCTAAATACTACCTTGCAAAGTAGTGGTAAGGGTAGTGGTTTACAGATATCGAAACAGACTCGTCATGTATTGATCGCTAGTCAAGTAGCTTTAGCAACGGTATTGGTCTTTGCCAATATTAGCTTGCTTAAAGATGCAGTAAAAACTATCAATACACCCATAGGTTTTGCCACCGATAATATTTCGACTTTGCTGTTGAATTATTCGTCAACAGATCACCCTAGCCGTAAAGAAGTAATGCAAATTATGGCTGAGATAACGGAAAAGCTCGAAGCACTGCCACAAGTGGAGTCACTTAGTCAGTCGCGATCTTCTCTTGATGGTTATTATGTCAGAGCGTTAACCAATGTTGCTAATAATGAAAGCTACACACCGTATTTTAATGAGGTTGATCAACAATATTTTAGCATGATAGAGCAACAAATATTGCAAGGTGATAATTTTACAATTGCTGATCGCCGAGATGGCACGAAAGTCGTCATTGTTAATCAAGCCTTTGCCAAGCAATTAAAAGCTGACGGCGATGTACTGGGATTGCAATTATCGATGGGAGAAGCAGAGTCGTTTACAGTTGTAGGTATTGTCAAAAACATAGCTATTCCTGGTCAATATCCAACGTACTTAAACAACCTTACATCAGGAGTGCCAATTGCCTATAGTCCAAGTGTACTTTATGAAAAATCTTTTTTGCTTAAACTTAAATCCGGTCATTCTGTTACGCGCGAACAACTTGGCGAGCTAATAGGAAAGGTGGACTCAAGATATTCTGTCTTCAGCTTTAAATTAGCAGATGACATTCTTACTAAAAGTTTGTTTGCTGAAATTACTACAGCGGTGACAACCGCAGCTTTAGTGTTAATCACTTTTTTCCTCGCCGGAATCGGCTTATATGGAATTTTAAGTTACAGCATACAAATGCGACGCTTTGAATTAGGTACACGCATGGCTGTTGGTGCAAAGCGTCATGACTTAATATTATTGATCATAAAAGATAATGTGAAGGCTATTATTTTAGGTGTATTGTTTAGTCTGATTATTTTAATTAGTTTGTATTTATTCTTTAGTGTAGAGCTTTCATATTATATCACCACGCAATTAATACCGATGTTTGTAGCGACTATTTTATTGGTATCTACCCTTACATTAGTGGCTTGTTACTTTCCCCTTCGTCAATATATCAATCGCCCGGCCATGTATGTATTACGTGGTAGTGATTAAATGAAACATAAAGCAAATCAAAGTTTATTTGTAACAATGATTTTCAATAAGCTAGCCAATTGCTTTTAATGCACATTATACTGGTGGTAGTTGTCTTTTTATTTCGGCTTTAGGCTAGTTTTACAAAATAACAAAATAACAAAATAACAAAATAACAAAATAACAAAATAACAAAATAACA
>Ga0105356_10006594_pt1 | contig 10808 bp, 8 predicted proteins | sample GOMGulsemesocosm_3_FD_83502 | JGI IMG/M metagenome (GOLD analysis project Ga0105356, IMG submission 83502) | Methane-oxidizing microbial communities from mesocosms in the Gulf of Mexico - GOM9D Gulf of Mexico | ecosystem: Environmental > Aquatic > Marine > Cold seeps | place: Gulf of Mexico...
TAATTTAGTAATTAAAACAACTAATGATTGAGTATTATACAATTTATAATGCTCAATCAAAGCATTGATTCTCTGACATGATTAAATGTCTTCAATTGTGTTTACTGGGGGTTCACCGACCTAGTAGATCGGATATTAAAATGAATGGGTAAGTTGGTACTCATATCTTTTATAGAAAAACAGGCGAAAATGATGCCAGAAAATGAAGCCACTTGTCGTATTTAGTTTTACGTTCGAATATGGGATTTCACTAACGGACACCAAACACTAACCTTATAATAAAATTAAAATATATTTTTTGATGTCACATATAATAGTAAGCGAAAACACTATAAGTTTAAGCATAACATTCGATAGTAGAAGTATGAAAAAACAACTTCACTTGCTTCAGCAGCCAACAAAATTCATATGATAGTTAGGAAGGTTTAATCTTTTTATTTAATAACCAAATCTTTTATGCTGCTTTTTTAAGTGCCACTTTAATAACAATATATTTATCTTTGGTAAGTAATTTTTTGACTCTGAATTATTATTCTCTTTTTTTACTCCTGGGCTAACTAACTTAGATAACTCAGAAGGATCATTAATTTTGACTCCTAAATAATGTTCCAATTTATCATGAGTCTTTGTATCTTTTAAATCTTCATATCGAACAAGCACACCAGTGCCATCTTGTTCTAAAGCTGTAAATTCATTAACCAATTTTAACCACATGCTTGCAAAATCTTTAGCTGTAAAAATTGGTTCTGTAGGCCAATTTAAAAATGCAGCACTAGGGTAATGATAAAAAGAAGCATAAGCATTTAGTGGATCACGAGATAAATAAATGAATTTAGCATCTGGGTATAACCACTTCATATATTTTACGTGTTTAGAACCCCAACGAACTTCTTTTATTCCCCATTTTGATTTTCCAAATTTTTTTGTTGGTTCCTCAAATAAATTGTTCCAATATGCTAAGTGTGCTTTTCTTAAATACTTTAATGTTGGCCAAGAGTTTGCTATGAACTCATCACTTTGATCACTTTCGCCTTGTGTGAGGTAGTAATCTTTTGGAGGCCAATCACCCTGTAAGGATGTTAACTGTGCAATCATATTGTCTATTATATTAGAACGGTGATAAGGCTCGCCCCACATTATTAATTCGGGGTCTTTAAGCAGCATACGTTGTAATAATGTTGAACCAGATCTCCATCCCGCGGATAAAATAAATATAGGTTTATCAAAGTAGACTGAATCATCACTTTGATTTGCAGAAGGGAGATTTTTAAATGCCTTAGTCGGGTTCTTGACTTCATTCAAGCTGTTTTCTAGGAGCTTTCTCCCCCACACATTTCCTTTATACGCACATATAAAAGTGTTAATTAAATAAACCACTTTAGTGAACATTTTATCTCCTTAATTGACTCTATTGTTAGTTCGTTGATTTCTTCAAATTGCTTTTCACGGAGTTACTCATCCATACCTCCAACTAATACTGTAAAAGCATTCAATTATAAAAATGGATTTGATAAAGTTAAAAGTTCAGTTATTCTGATGCAATACTACATTAAATACTGTGTTCATAACTATATGTACGCTTTATCGGGGGGAGATCACTTCCTTTCATAATAGTTAAAAAGATAATCAAAGCCGATACGCTTGTCTTGAGATTGAATAGATCATATTTGACGTCAGGAACAAGAACATTAACCAGAAATTGCTATTATTGTCGAAGACCTAACGCCAAAATTTATATAGAAAACAACTAAATGTTTAGGTCTTCGTAATTTAAAGTAAAGTATAAAATACTGCTCTATCTAAACTATATGAGTAGCTTTCCTAAATTTTTATTTAAGCTTCACATCAACAACTTGACCAGTATAATCAGAAGAAATAACTGACAACGAAGATTTACCCACTGTTGTTGCGGTTAATAATGTCCCTTCTGGTTCATTGCCAAAATTAGCAATGCGCATTGGTGTTTTAGTTCTTTCTGGATTTATACAATTTATTCTAATATTTTTAGGCGCCCATTCTTCTGCCATTGCTTGCGTAAAATTTACCACTGCCGCTTTGGATGAAGAGTATAGAGAGTAATTAGCCCTTCCTCTAGTATAAGAACTAGAAGTAAAGAGCAACAAACACCCCTTTGACTTTTCAAGATATTCTTCTGCCGCTTTTGCAATATTTATTACCCCAATATAATTAACATTTAAAGAAGTTAAGATATCGTGATGTGACATGTGCTTGAGCGGTTTTTTAATTAACACTGCTGCAGTGTTAACAATATAATCAATTTGCCCCGTTTCAGACTCAACTTTTTTAAGTGCATTTTCTACTGACGAAGCATTTTCAATATTTGTCTCTGACTCCCCGCGACTAAAGGAATATACTTTTGCCCCGTACTGTTTTCCTAGGTCAACAATCTCTTTTCCTATACCGTAACTGCCACCAAAAACAACTAAGGTTTTACCAGAAAAATAGGTTTTATAGTAATTTTCTGTTTTTGCTACATTATCTCTAATGCTTTTTAATTGAAACAACTTATCTGCATGAAAAATATCTTGTTCATGAGTGATTTTAATGTTTTCTTCAGAGCCTTTAACAACATATATCGGCACATCTGGTAAGTATTTAAAAACGACGCCACAATCATCTGTAGTAGTAAAGTTTTCATCCTTTAGAGCAAGTGCGTAAGCATGCTCAATAACACCCAATTTGAAGCCTTGAGGTGTTTGACCACGCATAAGTGAACTACGTGGAGGTATACCTGTTATTAATGAGTTTTCTTGCTTTATGATCGTATCAGCACTATCAATTGCAACATCAACAGCATTGAATTGGCTCAGTGCGTCAATACATCTCTGTATAATTACTTCATTAATAAACGGTCTAACTGCATCATGAAAAAGGATATTATACTTATCAGAATCTTTTACTTTACTAACAGCATTAATAGCGGCTAATGAAGAGTCGCTGCGTTCTTTTCCCCCAGCTAAAATTTTTGTCACTTTTACAAATGAATTATTTGCTACGATCTCGTCTAATGTATGTTGAAATCCATCTTTAACTACAATAAAAATTTCATCAATATATCTAGAATCGTTAAAGACTTTTATTGTATGCTCAATAATGTTCAGCCCTGCTAATTTAGCAAATTGTTTTGGTAAGTTTTGACCAAATCTTGACCCTGTGCCCCCAGCTAAAATTACTGCAATCGTTTTCAAGTGAACCTCATTTTTGCGTTAATGTTCATCCGGTGTTAATCCTTAAATTTAAGTGACCAATATCCGTTGACAAGTGAGTTTAATATTACTAAATCTTCAGCCTATTATGTTAAAGATCGTGTTAAAAAATTTATTACTTCTTTTCAAGTAACTTAGCATAGACATTATCTGCATACTTAAGTATTTCAAAATAAAAATCAATTTTCAATTAACATTTACACTTTAAAGGAAAGAAGCAATAATATCACCCTGCTTATGATTGCATTGCCAATGATAAAATTTATACTAGAGAATTATAAAGTTATAAATAATCTTATAATATCAATGATTTTCACTAATCCGGTTTATGCTTAGAGTATCACCAATATGGAATATATGATGGGTAAAAAAGCACTTCTTAGTAAAGTTTTAGGGACTATCTACAATTTAGTTTTTAGAAAGAGAATTATCATCTTTGATGCGCCTGCCGCATTTCATATAAATCATTTATTACCAGTGATCATCAAATTGATTGCGCAGAATAAGTATAAAATCATTGTAGTTTCACCTGCCACTAATGCAGAGCTTTCGACAAAAATTAAATTTTACGCTAGTGTCCCATTGTATGTATATAAACCTTTATTTATTACAACAGAGTTTGATCGAACACCCTTTTGGTTAACATGCTCATCCATTCATTTTGGACATGGCATAGGTCCGAAGTTAAACTATTTAGAAGGTCACCGCTTATTAAGTTTTGATTATATATATTCTGCTTGCTTGCCTATATATAATGTTCAAAAAAAGATAATAGCCGAAGAAAGACTAATCAAAATTGGCTTACCCATTATTGAAAACGCACCTAAAAACAAAGAAAAGTTTTTAAACTTTTTTAACTTGTCTGCCTCTGACAAGGTTATTGTATACGCACCAAGTTGGTGTAATAACAGTGAGAAAATATCAGACATAGCACAAATACTCACTTATTTAGGCAAGCAGAAAGGTGTAACCATAATTATAAGCGCACACCCACTGCTGCTAAAACCCGAACAGTGTGACGGAAAAGTGTTTTTTGAAAACATCCCCAATAACTTACAAATGAACCCTGCTAATAGTTCGTATACAACACTTGATTTGATTTCATTGTCGGAAGGTTTGGTCAGTGATATCAGCTCAGTTCTATTTGAAGGGATGGCATTAAATAAAGTTGCCTTTTTTGATGGTAATAAAGATATATATGACTACTGCGAGGCTCAAGAAGTATACAATGAGCTGATTAAAGTTTGCCCTATTCCTGATTGGTATGATTCAAATAACACGTTTTTAGCGTCTGCACTTCGCGAAGATGAAAATAAAAACGATAGGCATAATTTCATTAATTCTTATTTATTCAATATTGGCAGCGCTTCAACTAAGTTAATTCAGCATATAAAAGAAATTATTTAAAATGAAAATATCAATAGTAGTCCCTTGCTACAATGCCGAAAAATATTTACCTGCAATGATTGAAAGTGTTTTAGAACAAAGTTATTCAACACTAGAATTGATTATTGTGAATGACGGTTCTACCGATGCCTCTTTGAACATTATGGAAAAATATGCTTCAAACGACGCTAGGATTAAAGTTATTGATGAAAAAAATTCAGGTAAACCCTCTATTGTGAGAAATAAGGGCATAAAAGCAGCGACAGGAGATCTACTAACCTTCCTCGATGCAGATGATATTTATTCACTCGATAGATTAAAATTAATTGTTGAGAGCTTTAACCAGCAACCAAACTGCTCTATTTGTATTCATGATTTTAATCGAGTATCTGAAAACGGTAAAGTCTTCTCATCAGGTTTAATTAAAGAAAAATGGCAATCCAATAAAATGGCCGACCTTTTTGAGAAGAAAAGCAATTATTACTTATCAAAAAAAGATCTTTATCTCAGTTTTTTAGATAACTGGTTTTACATTTGCTCTGACTCCATAGCGATAAAAACTAAGGACTTTACATTAACAGAGTTGCTATTCGATGAATCACTGGTTTACTTTGAAGACTTAAACAAATGGAGCGAATTAGTGGTAAACCGACAGGTTATTTTTCTAAATAAAGTGCTCGCATCGTACCGAGAAACGCCCGGTAGTTTAATGTCACAAGCACTTGATTTTGACATTGCCGCTATTGCTTTTTTCCAACGACACTTAACCTCCCCATTAATTGAACTACCCGAAAGAACAAAACTAAACATTCAACGGCGTTTAATTGGAGAAATTAAAGATTCGTTATACGGTGTTGCCAATAAAGGCCTTATATCCAATACATTTAAATTTTCATTTATGTTATTGAAAATATCCCCTTCTTTAATTCATTTTAAAACAGCGTTTAAAAACATTGTAACTTCAATTATTAAGAGCTTATTTTAATGAGTGTTACCAAAAAAATATTTACCGGCTCTGCACTGCAAACAATTAATATACTGTTTGATATTGGTATCGGTTTTTTTATGATGCCCTTTTTAATTGATGGCCTTGGCGAAAAATGGTACGGATTATGGCTGTTAATCGGTTCAATAATGGGTTTTTTTGGCTTGCTAACTATTGGCCTTTCTGGCGCAGTGCAGCACTACTTAAGCGTTGAAAATACCCCTGATAAAGCTGAAGAATATAATGCAACCTTGAATTCTTCTGTTGCGGTATTTGTCTTTGCCGGTGTTATTGCTATATTGCTAAGTTATATTATCAGCTTGTTACCGTCGGTTTTTATCACTGACATTGCACTTTCTGAAGCTTTCTCAACCTTAATAATACTGATGGGTTTGAATATCGCCATTGCCTTTATTACCTCCCCTTTTAGGGCAGTACTACTGACGAGTTATCAGTTTTCCCTTGTTAGTTTTAGTGAACTCTTTGCCATTATATCGAAAGCCTCTTTAACGTTTGGATTAATAATATCTGGCTACGGGGTGGTAGCAGTTGCAGTTTCTACGTTAATAAGTACCGCGCTTTGCTCGGTTATATTCTTTGTGTTTGCGCTAAAAACACAAAAGAAAATAAAATTTAGTCGTTCTTATATTAAAAAAAACAAATTAGTACTGCTATTTCGTTTTGGTGCTAAAACCTTTATTGGCTGGATAGGCGATATTTTACGATTTTCTATCGATAATATGGTTATAACCACATTTGTGAGCTTGTCGGCGGTTACTGTTTATAATATTCCTGTTCGCTTACTAGGTTATGCGTCTCAATTTATTATAACAGCTCTGGGGGTGTTACAGCCTATATTCTCTCAACTAGCCGGTGAAAACAATAATGAAGATATAAAAAGAAAATTTGAATTTGCTTATGGTGTTTCTTTTGCAATAGCAGCGCTGCTTTCAAGTGGTTTATTTGTATTTGGTTATGATTTTATTTCATTATGGGTTGGTGAGTATGATGAAGTTAAGCAGCTAATGTACATTATTCCATTGATGCTTTTGCTTACAACAAGCCAAAACCCCTGTTTGCTAATTTTATATTCACACAACAAACATCAATATTATGCTTATCAAAATATTGGCGAAGGTATTCTAAACGTCATTATAAGCCTTATTGCCGTGCAATACTGGGGAATAATCGGTGTTGCCGTAGGCACGCTAATACCGACACTGCTAACTAAATTTTTTTTACAGCCTCGCCTTACCTGTGGTGTTTTAGGTTATCCATTAACCAAATATTATAAGCAAATGCTTAGTTGCTTTACGTTTGTTGCATTCGTTAGTTTCGTCGGCATGAATGCAAAAGGTGATATTAATAGCTGGGGAGAGTTAATGCTAAATGTATTGTTTTTCACTGCCGCTTTTATACCAAGCTATTGGATAATTTGCTTGAATAGAAATACGAAACACTTTTTTGTCTCAAAATTAAAAAGATCATAACGGTAATATCTATGGAACCTATTAACGCAAAAGTATCGGTTATCATACCTGTTTATAATGGTGCTATTTTTATATTAGACGCTATTGAATGCGTGTTAAAGCAAACCTATACCAACCTTGAAATTTTAGTGATAGATGACTGTTCAACCGATAATACTTTAACAGTGTTAACGAATACTGACTTACCTATTACTTTATTAAAACTCCCTGTTAACCAAGGCGCGTCTGCCGCAAGAAATATGGGCCTAAAGCATGCGACAGGAGATTATATTGCATTTCTTGATGCTGACGACTTATGGGCTACTAGTTACATAACAACGATGTTAACTAGTTTGCAAGCGTCTCCTGAACATGACTTTATTTATTGTTTGCATAATCAAATAAATATGGGGGCGACTTCTGAAATTTGTAATATTAAGCCACCCGTAGCACAAGCAATAGCCCTTTCGCTATTAGCAGTTTTCAAACACCCCTACATGGCGACATCTGCAATGCTTTTTAAGCGTTCTATGCTTGTACACGTGGCAGAATTTGATTGCAACCTTAAAACCGCAGAAGATATTGATTTTGTGTTAAGAGTTGCCGAGTTCAAACTTATTTTAAAGTTAAATTCTGCCTTAGTTGAGGTAAGAGTAAGGGGAGGCAGCTTAGGACAAGCAGTCGGCTCTTATAAAGACAACATCGATGTTATTGCTCAGTTTCTTCTTAGAAACCCGGAATTTAAAGCAAAGGAAGGAAGTGCTATTACCGAACTATATGAAGAAATTTATTACTGCTGGATAAGAGAATTATTATATATACGTAGTTTTAAATCATTTTATAAACAATCTGCTGTGGCTATAAGAATATCCCCTAGCTTTAGAATTTTACGCTTAATGGTTAAATCTATTCCTGTTTTAATACTTGCAGTATTCTCTACAAAATAGAGTGATGGCTACCTTTAGCAGGACGAATTATCGGCTTAACTCTATTGCTCTGTGTAGCGAACTCATCACTAATTTATCAGGCGATAAATGATTCAAATAATAGTCATAATTCGCTTGCATCATCTCTTCCATTAACGTTCTATTTGAACGTAATTTATGTACTTGTTCAACACATTCGTCGGCTGTATCAAACTGTAAATAATTAATGTCTTTCTGTATATTACCTGCTGTTTGTGCGTGTAGTTTTTCACTCACAATAGCCTTAGAAAGTGCCATATATTCACCAAATTTCCAACCAGTAGAGTTAGCTAATCCGGTTGTTGAAATGCATACTGAATATTTTTTTAATTGAGCAATATAGTTTCTTTTACTTGTAACAGCAGCACTACTAATAACGTCACTAAAGTTTTCTTGTGCGTAGGCTGTTGGTGCTAGCCCGCCGGTGAATTCTTCACCAAACTCTTGTTTTAACTTTCTAATGCAATTTACTCTAACGTTGTTTATTTCAATACGGTCTTCTTGCTGTTCTTTTGTTAGCTGCCAATGGTCATCCTTTTCAGGCTCCCATAATCTACACATAAATAAAATTTTAAAGGGTGAGCCAATATTTGGCTTAGCTTGTAATTCATATATACGTGGTGAATATGTTAGCTTGTTGTAAATATCTAATTCTCTAACACACGATTTAAGTCGCTCATCACCTGAAGATAAATGATATGAACGCACTAAGTTTTGCCAGTTCAACGTATTTGGCTTTACCATGTAATTAAGATCAAGCGGTAAAATTTTCGATGTTATACTGGCATGAATATCGTTGTTGAAACTTCGTTTAAAGTAAAAGTCACACCATGTAAGCTTTTCGTCTTCAATGGTTTGCGCATCAGCCATATCGTAATATATATGAATTGAATTATTTAAAATGAGCTTTAAACCGCCACTTTGAGCACCAAACGGTAATGTTCTATTGGTTTCAAAATGAGCTGCGCTTCTATCAATAGTTTGTTTTAAGTTAATTAAACCACTGTTTTGTAATAACTGAAATCCAAAATATATTTGTTGTAGGTGGTTACTATTTTCACTAACAATTAGCTGACAATTCAACATGTTTAATCCAATTTTCCTGACATGATAATTTTTTGTTTCAATGCCATTAGGCTCGGGTGATTATCTATACCTAATCGACTAATTTTATATAAATCATCTAAAGGGAAGCTATTAATTGTATTAGTGAAAGTAAAGCCCATTTTATAACCTAGGCTAGCCGTCATTTCACAAATATCATCGTTAAAAGTATTGCGCTGCCCTACAGGGTAAGCAACAGAATCAATATTACACTCTAAATGTTGCTCTAAACACTGTTTAGACTTTGATAGCTCTAACAACTGACTTTCTTTATCTATATGCGTTAAAATACGATGGCTACAGGTATGTGAACCAATACTCATACCGCCTAATTTCATTTCTTTAATTTGTGACCAAGTTACAAATAACGATTCATCTTGTGGGTTAACTCTATATTCACATTCGAGTTTTGTTTTTAACTCTAACATTTTCTCATCCATTGAACGTGGATCAGATTTGATAAGGGTTAAAAACTTTCGAATCACTTTATCTCGTTTTGTCGCATTTAAGTCAATAGTATATTTTTGTGCAAAGTCAAACGTGGTTTTGGTGGTGTTTTTCAACATCCATGCTATTTCATCCCACCAAGGAATAAGGTCGGAATCAACATAATCTGTAGGTATGAAAAAAGCGGCACTAATGCTTTCTTCTTTTAAAACAGGATAAGCTTCTACGTAATTATCCCTATAGCCATCATCAAATGTAATTAAAGCATAACGTTTATCTAACGGCAGTTTATTACTTGCAAGTAACGAAGCTTCTTCAAGTGTTATTACTTGAAAATGTTTCTTAATAAACTGTAATTGCTTTTTAAATTGGACTGCTGTGCAACTATATAAATTAGGATCAAATTGCGTACTTGAACAGTCACCAATACGATGATAGTTAAAACAGTACAGTCCATTCTTTCTAGTCAGCCATTTATAGGCTTCATAACCAGAAAATCGAATGACTAATGATTTTAATAACGATTTATTAAACATTATGATTCAAATGCTTTAAACGCAGGTTTAGGTAAGTCAAAGTCACGAAATTCATTAGGGTCTCCAACTTCACCAGCCTCTGCGGCTTTAATGATGTTATATATCTCTCGTGATGAAACGTAATGAAGCTTATAATTTTTCCCGTCGTTATATTTATTATTAAGATATTCGTGCATTTCTTCAACGGGTTTACCCAATAAAATGTCCATATCTTTATCTTGAGTACCATGGGTATGAATCTTGATGAAGCGCCAATTATCTTGGCCTTTAACATGCACATTTGCATTTACCCATAGATCAATACGTTCTTTCGTAGGCGGGTTACTGGTTCTAATATCAGCATTTTCAACTCTCGGCATAAAACCTAATTTACGTTGCTTCCAGTTCAGCATTAATGGGCCATTGATCAACATTAAATCACCCCAAGCTTTACCGCCTACTTTTACATCAATACCAGTATCATGAGATTTTGGTTTAAGCGGGTCATCTTCAACATAATAAATTGAATTGATTGTGCTTGGCTGTGTTGGGCTAGGCGCTGAAGGAAAAGTTAAATCGGCATAACATCCTGTATTTTTAAGTACAATCAGCTCATCATTAACACCGCACCATTCTCCGTTTGGATGAGAGTTATCTAAACACCAATTTCCATGAATAAAGGCATACTTAATTTGACCGGTTTCCGGACA
>Ga0105356_10006595_pt1 | contig 10808 bp, 3 predicted proteins | sample GOMGulsemesocosm_3_FD_83502 | JGI IMG/M metagenome (GOLD analysis project Ga0105356, IMG submission 83502) | Methane-oxidizing microbial communities from mesocosms in the Gulf of Mexico - GOM9D Gulf of Mexico | ecosystem: Environmental > Aquatic > Marine > Cold seeps | place: Gulf of Mexico...
AAAGTCACAAAAAAGTGTGAAGTCTTGGTTGTTTCAGATAGCCAATAACACCATTATTGACCATTATCGAAAAAAAGGCCGTACACAAACAACCGACCTTGAGGACTTTTTACCTATTGAAGAGCCTCAAGAGAACAAAGTTAATTTATCAAACTGTATATCTCCTTTTATTAACGCACTTCCTGAAGAACATGCCAGGCTTTTAACGGCTATTGATATAAACAATCAATCACAAAAACACTATGCTGAGCAATTAGGAGTAAGTTACTCAACACTTAAATCCCGTGTAAAAAAAAGCAGAGAATTACTTAAACAGGCATTTGACGATTGTTGTCATTTTAAAATGGATAAATTTGGCAAAGTTTATGACTATGAAGTAAAAACAAAAGAAACGTGACTTTAAGTTAGGTTTTTCTAAATATGGGGTTGAGATACAAAATTACTAAAAACAGATGGTATAACAGAAGAGAGATCTATAAAAGAATATCAATAATAGCCAAACGTCTGATTATAAAGAAGTAATAGGTTAATATAATTCAGTTGAGAAAAAGTACTAAATCACTTGGAGGAGGAGGAAGTCATCAAAAGTTTTTATTAAATAGTCTAATTTGTAACAGTCTAATTTGTAGTAGCTCATATTCGATCTGACGCTTTTATTTATCACAGCTGAACCAAACCTGACAGGCATCAATAAGCTCATACCCGCCGGTGGCGTTTCATCTTTGGGCGAAAATTATTTAGGTCGTTTCGGAATTGGACAGCAGCACGAAGACTTTTTAATAACTATAAGCCGCCAGACAAATTGATTTGAAGTCTCTTTTTGGTAATTTAGTTTCGCACCAAGAGCAAACTGCCGGGGATCTTTACAATGAATAACAGGTTGACGGTGTGAGCCAATCGATGATTAAGTTGCTCTGATCAATCTCTGCTTTAACACCATCTGCGATGTAATCGGTTGCGTTGACTATATCGGCTATGGTGTTTATATGACTTAAACTCATACCGAACACTGCTTCAGAATGAAATAATTCAGCTTTACTCGGGCTGTTTGATGATTATTTCATTAGGGAATATATGGAGCCAATATTGACTACCGATAATGGCAGACTAAACTTAGATGATGATAAGGGTTGTAGTTTGACAAACCCACTTTTAAATAGTCGGTTACTCTTTCCTAAGGTATTGTGAAAACTTAAGATATTACCGTAACCCTAACACAGCTTTCAGCATCATATCTTAATTAACATGTAGATCGCAGTATCCCAGATAAAATGTATTCGATAGTACTATATAAAATGATAAAAGGGTGTTCCTTAGTGTTTTCGCGAATATGGTTCTTTGTTGGTGACTACACAGGTGTACCACCGTAACACCTTAGGCAAAAACCCTTAAACTTAAAAGTAATAATTATGTTATTAATCATGCGCTTGATAGTGGTTCCTGAGAAGGATTAGGGTGTTTTAATAATTGAGAATTTATTGTTCTGGAAAAAGCTGAATAGAGCATTTGTTTTTATACAAACTAATTTTCAGGGAGATAATCACATGTCTCAAAGATTCAAGCTAAGGATTCGGGCCTTATCTGTCAGTCTAGCCTTGGCAACAACTACGGCATTTGCAGCTGAAGATAGTGAAGCCGGCGCGGATATCGAAAGAGTTATTGTTTTAGGTTCAAGAACTGCGCCTCGCTCAGTATCTGATTCTCCGGTCCCAGTCGATCTGATTTCAGGAAGTGACTTTGTTCGATCTCCTGCGGGTAATCTACTCGATTCTATGAGTAATCTTGTACCTTCTTTTAACGTAAACATACAGCCAATTAGTGATGGTGCCACATTGATACGTCCTGCCAATATGCGAGGATTACCACCGGATAATACACTTGTTTTGGTTAATGGTAAACGTCGCCACCGTGCTGCTGTTATATCATTCCTCGGAGCTGGTTTATCCGATGGTTCACAAGGTCCTGATATTTCAGTTATACCAAGCTTGGCTCTGCAACAAGTAGAGATTTTGCGTGATGGTGCTGCTGCACAATATGGCTCTGATGCGATTGCCGGAGTAATAAACTTTGTACTGAAAGATGACAATGATGGCGGAGTAGTTAAACTCAGACTAGGTCAATATAAAGAAGGCGATGGTGATTCAGTGCTAATTACAGGTAACTTCGGTGTCCCTCTGAGCGACCAGGGGTTCGCCAATATTACTTATCAATTCAAGGAATCTGACGCTACAAGTCGTAGTGTCCAAAGTAATCAAGCAGCGGCATTAGTTGCAGCGGGTTTACCTGTTGAAAATCCTGCACAAATCTGGGGCTCACCAGAAATTACTGACGATATTACTATTTTTGGTAATTTTGGTATTAATCTGGATAACGATGCTGAAGCTTACATGTTTGCCAACTATTCAGAGCGTCATGTTGAAGGCGGTTTCTACTTCCGAAACCCTATCAATCGAGCGGGAGTTTACCGTGGTGAAAGATTGATGGATGGAGAATGGGTAGGTCTTCCAGCTCCAGGTCCTGCTCGTAGTGATTGGTTCCAATTACCAGCGACTATTCTTGTTGGTGATATGGAAGGAGGTGATACTGCACAACGATGTTATGATCTCCTACCCGGAAATGGTAGAGTTAACATAGTTAATAATATACCAGACCAAGCTGCTTTAGATATTTTGCAAGCCAATAATTGTTGGGCATTCAATATGATGTTCCCTGGAGGGTTCACCCCTCGATTTGGCGGTGATGTCATCGACACGGCAATCACTGTAGGTACAAAAGGCTTCTTCAAAAACGGCATAGGTTACGACTTCAGCGGATCAGTAGGAAGAAGTGAATCAGCATTTGGCATATTTAATACTATCAATGCATCTATGGGTTCAAAATCACCTAATGAATTTAACCCAGGTACTTATATTGAATTGGATATATCAGCAAATGCTGACTTCATCCAAGAAGTTCAGATAGAAGGTTGGGCTTACCCCCTACAATTAGCCTACGGTTATGAATACAAGAATGATTCTTTTGAAATTGTTGCTGGCGATTCGGCTTCTTTTGAACAAGGTCCTTTATATCGTCAAGGTTTCAGTCTTGGCTCTAACGGTTTCGGGGGATTTCAACCTGCTGTTGCTGGCGTAAGCAGTCGTCACAACCATGCTCTGTACTTTGACATAGAAGCGCAGGTTTCTGAAACAGTACTAATCGGTGGTGCTGTTCGTACTGAAGATTACTCAGATTTTGGTAGTACATTCGACGGCAAATTAACCACTCTGATTTCCTTAACAGATGACGTTTCATTTCGTGCTTCAACAAGTACCGGATTTAGAGCTCCTACTGTAGGCCAGTCAAATGTTCAACAGGTAAGTTCAGCATTTTCTGATGGTGTGATACTTGATCAGGCAACTCTTCCACCAACCCACCCAGCATCAATATACGTTGGAGGCTCTGCTTTAAAACCTGAGGAATCTACAGCATTTTCGTTTGGATTTGTTGCTGAAATGAATAAGTTATTTCTAACGTTAGACTTTTTCCAAATTAATGTGACCGATCGCATCGGCACAAGTAAACAATTTACTTTAGACGCTGATGATAAGAAAATACTGGATGAACAAGGAGTAGAAAACGCCCTGAGTCTGCAATCTTTAAGATTCTTTACTAACGCTTTCGATACCACAACTGAAGGGATCGATTTGGTAGTAAATTACAGTCTGGATCTTTGGGGTGGCACTAACCGTCTTGCTCTTGTTTCTAGTTACGTTATGACTGACGTAACTAGAGCTGATCCAAATACTGTAGATGCTTTAAGAAAATTCCAACTTGAAAGTACTCTGCCAAAGTATCGAAGCATTTTCACGGTTAACCACCAGCAGGAAAATTGGACTTTGACTGCAAACATAAACTACTACGGTGCTTATACTGAGACCCATTTGGATGAACTTTCTTTATTGATTGAATCTGGAGCAGAAGTTACTGTTGATGCATCACTGGCCTATGACATTAATCCAGAGTTCACTATTACTGTTGGAGCTCAGAATCTATTTGATGAGTATCCCCGGGAAAATATTGACTTTGGTAAATTTGTTGGAGCTCAATATTCTACAACCTCACCAATGGGATTCAATGGTGCATACTACTATGTAGGTCTAACTTACAATTATTAATCAACTACTGATTAGAGAATGTCCATTTTCAAGACAAGTTTTTTATAACGCTTTTCCTGGTATACAGGTTTTAGAAAGGGACTTATTATTATTCTCACAAGTCCAGGATCTTTTTGTTTATGGGCTAAATCAAGCCAATCCAGACACTGTTCAATGTCACCTCGAAAACAATAAGCCTCTGCAATCTGATAAGCACTATGAGCAGCCGAAAGCTTGATGAATGTTGCCATTGCCTCATCTGATTTTGTTTTGTCACCCATCTTTGAATAAGCCATTGATTGTATCATAGCTCTTGCGCCTCCAATTCTAGCTTTTTTGATAGTCAAGATAGCTTGCTCATTATCACCTTTGAGCAGTTCAACACGGGCTTTTAATATCAACATACCTTCACGATCGGGCAAAAATGTTAAAGCATTTTCAATTTCTACCAATGCTTGTTGATAATCACCCTGGAAGAAATAAGCTTCAGAAAGCAGATAGACAACGAGCCAATCCATAGGGTTAAGAGATTTGGCCTTGTGAGCATAAAGCAGTGCTTGCTGATGGTTACCCTGCATGGAATGCAAACTACTCAGATTTGCATAAATCTGTGCAATGTTAGGATTGAGATATTCAGCGAGCTCAAAATCAAGGCGAGAGCCTTTGAAATCAAAATCGAACCATAGTTTGTTAAGCCCCCTGTGTACATAGGCTATGGCTAATTCAGGATCGATCTCTATCGCACGGTCAATGTCCATCCTGGCAATCTGAGGTCCTTCAGTGAGTGAAATTATTGCAATCTTTGTTAATATATTTAAAACTAGACCTCGATAAGCGAGAGCAATGGCATAATTGTTATCCAATTTGATAGCATCATCAAAATATTTCAATGATGCTTCCATCTCATCATCGTTTTTTGCATTATAAAAATAATATAAGCCTTTCAAGTAGGCTGTATGTGCCTCAGGAGTAACATTGTGCACAACATCTTTAACAACAAGCGAATTTACCATTAACTTAATTTTCAATACAGCAACGATTGCATCTGCAAGTTCATCCTGAATAGCAAAAACATCAGTAAGTTCCCGATCATAGGTTTTAGACCATAAGTGGCGGTCTGAACCCGCTTCTATTAATTGTGCTGTTATACGCACCGTTGTCCCCGATTTACGAACACTGCCTTCTAATATATGGTTAACCCCAAGTTGCTTTGCAACTTTTGTTAAATCAAGAGCTTTGCCTTTGAAGGCAAAAGCTGAAGACCGAGAAGTCACATGAAGATTGGGTATTTTCGCCAGAACGTTGAGTATCTCTTCCGAGATTCCATCAGAGAAGTATTCCTGCTCTGGGTCAGAAGACATATTCACGAAAGGTAATACAGCAATGGATGCACCTTCTTGCTCTTGTGTAACTGACTTTGGCATGTCATTATTGTTAGTCTTTTGAACACTCCACCAAATTAATGAAGCTATACCTAAAACAATGACAGACGATGCCATTAACCACGAGGATTTAGCTGCCTTCACCTTTACTTTAGAAACTGCTACTTTATCTGGATAAAAGGAAGGAAACTTATAGATAATCTGCTTGTCTTCAATATTCTTGAGTTTCACTTCACCAATAAGTTCGGGTTTAATCTCAATGTGAGCTTTCACTGATTGATAGACTGCCTGAGTAATACAAATACCGCCAGGCTCAGCTAGTGGCTCAAGACGGGAGGCGATATTAATCCCGTCACCGAATAGGTCGTCACCTCGAATCACTACATCACCTAAATGAATGCCAATACGAATAGCGATCAGATATTTTGTCGGTTTATCGGTATTGTAATCAGTTAGTTTGGTCTGAATATCAATCGCACAATTTACGGCATTATTTGCAGATTCAAACTCGGCAAATATTGCATCACCCATGCGTTTTAGGATACGTCCCTGAAAACGTTCTATTGAATGGTCAAGAATATCATTATGTGTATCAAGTAATTGAAGGGCTAGGTTTTCATCAACGCTCATCTTCTGAGAGAAGCCGACAATGTCGGTGAATATGATGGCTGCTAGCTTTCTATCTTCCATTAAAATCAGTCTTCATTATTCATCTTATAAGTACCTATAAGATTGAGTATAGCACTGATGATTTTTGGCGCATATTTGGGGCTCGACTTATTAAGTTTGACAATAAGAGTTAAATAAGGGCTGATTACGGGATGTCCAAAGAAGACATAGCTGAAAAATTTTCTTTAATTGTTACGGACATAATTATCACGCACTTTTTCTATGAGTAATGATTTTAATCAACCAATAAAGCCAACTTATGACAAATGTTATTGAATCAACCGAGGCAATTCCCCCTTATTCTTCACACCTAATTAAGTTTTGAGCACTAATAACACTAAAAAACGCTGCTGGATTTTTAATCAAAGTGCTTTAAGCGGCCATTATCTCTTTAGTTTGGTCAATAAATGCTTGCCAAATTTCTTCGTCAAGAGAGAGTCTACTAAGTAAGTCCTCAACTTGTTCATCATCAGCGATATTGTGCTGGTATAGTAAGTAAACTTCACTTAATAGATTTGCATTAAAAAGTATCTTCGCTAAATTAGATTTTTGTTTAGTTCTTTGTTGGCGTAACGCCTCTACATAAATAGTAGGAAGTTGCCATTCTAGTGCAATATAATAGGATATATCGACTGACATTTCCGACATCAGTTTTTTGAATGCAGAGCCTCCCGGCTTACTGTCTATTTCTGCCGAAGAAAACGCTTCACATAAACAGTTAAAAATAAGGATTTTACCGACATCGTGAATTAAGCCAAGAAAATGAGCCTCAAAAAGGTCTTCGTTATTAGTAGATGCCAATATCTGACACATGGACGCACAATATAAAGAGTGTTCCCAAATTTGCTTACCAAACATTTTATGATAAATTGGTTTTTGTGGCATTATTTCTTTCAATACTATAGTGCTAGCAATCTTTGCAATCCCTGTAACGCCTAATAAACCTACGGCTTGACGTAGAGAATCGATGCTTTTATCTGTTCGCTTATATTTGGCAGTATTGGCCACTTTTAATATTTCTAACGCTAAAGAAGGATCTTTTTCAATAATTTTCACAAAGTCTAAAAAATCAGCTTTAGGCTCTTTCAGTATATTAACTAACTCAACCAAAACTAAAGGCAGAGGGGGGATTTTTGAACTTAATTTCTCAAGGCTGTTCAATACCTCTCTAACATTAGACAACGTTTGTTGTTCTACGTTGTTCAGGAATGTTTTTTTTTCTTCGTTACCGAACATCACATCATAAAATGCTGTTGAAATCTCATTAGACATCCACTACTCCTTGTATATTAATCATAAAAAACCATCCGTAAAGCTTTTATTTATTTTCTATAAATTATAGTTCATGAAGGTAAATTCGCCATAGAAATCAAAGTGTTTTTACATACATTTCAGGTCATTTTCTGTCCCTATAGAATAGTCTCTTTTTATTGTAGTGGTGGCTCAAGAAGCTTTATTGGGCAAATGATAAGGATTTCTAATTATAATCAAAATCCTTATCCCTCAATATTTCTTTTCGGGCAAGCAGGATATTGCTCAGGGTCTATTGTAGTTAAATTTTTTCTCGTCTTATTTCATTCAGCGCATGATTAAATTTATCGTCAACGAACAGCAATGGACTTTAAAACGATGACTAGGTTTAGTTCTTAGTGGTAATAGTTATCATCTCTAGACTAAATACCTCTGGCAGATCAGCCTGAGGCAGGCCTTAAGTATCACTATTTCGTTACTTCTATATAGCGCACTAAATGATCGCTACAAGTTGAACGCTGACCGACGGCTACGTTGGCATTTTTGCCCTTCAGACTATTCGACTAATTGGTAAAATTTATACTCAAACAATACATATTTATATCTTTGGGGAACTATATCGTATCTTTGTTAACATTAAGCTAGTGACTTCTTCAGTTAGCGAAGAAGCTGAAATCATGAGGTTGTGAGCTCGACCTTTCACTGCGCACCAAGAAGTCGTTATCATTGGATGAACTTAGAAGCCAAAATTGAATCGATTGGAGTATTGCTTTTAAAATAGGATATAAAAGACTCTATAATTAACGCCGATATGGGAATGTATCAATCAATAAAATGGTGAAATTAAATCATTATCTGTTTAGAATTCAGTTATTCACTTTAGGAAATAATTATGTAAATTAAACCAGATAACTGTCTAGCATATCATTAAAGAGATTAAGTTTTATTGGCTTGGTTAAATAAGCATTAAATCCCGCTTGTTTACCTTTAAGTAAGTCAGTAGGTTTAGCTTCGGCACTGAGTGCGACAATAGGAATTTCTCTTAGATTTCGATGTTCTCTAAACAGAGAAAGTAGTTGATAGCCATCCATCTTTGGCATTCGAATATCAAGTAGAATTAAATCAGGCCGTATTTCTAGAGCAAGTTCCAAACCCTGTTCTGCTTTATCCAAACTATATAATTGAATATGTGGGTGCAATGCGATTATTTGCTCGATGAGCTTTAAATTGGCAAGGTTATCTTCAATACAGAGTATTTTTTTTGCCACTGTTATCTTTATTTTATCTCGTTCATGATGACTATCTGTTGGCTTTTTATCTATGGTCAGTTCTTGAAAGTAATCATTCACTTGAGTTGGTAATAGCACTTCAAATGTACTGCCTTTACTGACTTTACTGGTTACTTTAAGTTGTCCTCCCATTTGCTCAACAAGCTGTTTCGTTATTGCTAGTCCAATGCCGGTTCCCTCGATATTGCTTATTTCACAACTAAGACGATTAAATGGCACAAACAATTTATCCATATCTTCTTCAGCTATACCTATACCCGTATCAGTAATGGTCAGCGAGATTGATCTTGAATCAATAACCTTAACGATAAGTAAAACACTGCCACTTTCAACGTTATACTTGATGGCGTTAGAGAGTAAGTTTAACAAAATTTGCTTAAACCTTAGTCGATCAACAGATATATAAACATCCGTATCACCTGCAACTGTCATGGTAATGTGTGAACTTTTTATGGTTGTCTTTAATAAGCTAAGGCACTCTTGAATAAGTGCATCTAAACACAATCGTTCAACAGCAAGCATCAAGTTACCAGATTCTATTTTTGCCAAATCTAAAATCTCATCAATTAAGCTTAATAAATGGTATCCTGCATGTAATACCTCATTATTCAAATTCTTTTGATTAACTCCCATAGCTTCATCGATTTGTAAAACTTGGCTAAAACCGATAATCGCGTTTAGTGGCGTTCTTAGTTCATGACTCATGCAAGACAAAAATTCTGATTTAGCTTTATTAGAGCATTCAGCCTCCTCTCTAGCTTCGATTAATTGTTTTTCAATTAAAGTCTGTTCAGTGATATCTTGGATAGTACCGACAATCTTTTCACAATAGCCGTCTGAGTCAAATCTGGCTTGAGATAGTTCATGTACATATCCTATGTCCCCATTGATTCTTATTACCCGATAAACCAAGTCTATACTGTTAGTTTTAAATATTAATTTTTGTGCAGCCATCACTTTAGCAAGATCTTCTGGGTGAATATAACGATAAAAATCTGGCAAACGTTCTGATAAATTAGCAGAATCATATCCTATAATATTAAAAATCTCTTTTGACCACTCTCTGGTATGTAATTTTACGTTATGCTGCCAATGTCCAATTTTTGCAATTTGTTGTGCTTCTAGTAACTGTTTTTCATTTGTTTTTAACTGCAACTGGGTTTGAACTTGCAATAAAGAATTACTGATGATGCTGGTCATTGTCGAAATTAGTTGAACTTGAGATGACAACCATTGATGAGGTTGACTTAGGTTGCACATCCCCATGAAACCAATTACTTTTTCTTTATTTGATATGGGAACAGCGAGAAAAGAACGGATATCATGTTGATTAAACCAATTCATTTCAGCCTCGGGACAATTATTGGTGTTATCAACTTTAATTACCCCATTTAGGGTGAGTTCTTTCTGCCACCATGGGCTAAAGGCAATATCAATACTCTGTAGTTTTAAAGCCTGTTTTTCAACACTAGGCTCGTACCATTGATAAACTAATTCCAGCTGTTTGTTATCATTTTTAAATTTGCATAAAAATGCCTGTTCAATGTCATTAAACTCCACCAAGTCATGGAGAATACTGACCATAAGGCTATCAAATTCTTCAGTCTTACAGTCGATTAAGTTAAATGCTGTATTACTTATTAATTGTTGAATTTGATTTTGTAATAATAAATCATTTTCTTTTTGTTTCAGTTTACTAATATCGGTACGTATTGATAAGTATTGGTGAGCAAGACCATTATCATCTAAAATTGGAGCTATAGTTGTTTCCCACCAAGATGGTTCACCATTTTTATTTTTATTACATATAGTCCCATGCCAAATATCACCACGATTGATGGTCTGCCACAAACTTAAATAAAACTGGTCTCGATGATAACCAGATTTTAGTATTCGATGATTTTTCCCTAATAATTCTGATTGTAGATAGCCACTGATTTGACAAAATTTGTTATTTATATAGGTAATATTGCCATCTAGGTCACTGATGCTAACCGCTGCATGCTGATTTAACGCCATACTCTCGCGTTGACGATCATTAAAATCAAATTTCATTTTTTTTATCAATGCTTTTTCTTTCCAAT
>Ga0105356_10006598_pt1 | contig 10806 bp, 8 predicted proteins | sample GOMGulsemesocosm_3_FD_83502 | JGI IMG/M metagenome (GOLD analysis project Ga0105356, IMG submission 83502) | Methane-oxidizing microbial communities from mesocosms in the Gulf of Mexico - GOM9D Gulf of Mexico | ecosystem: Environmental > Aquatic > Marine > Cold seeps | place: Gulf of Mexico...
TGATGAATTAGCAAAGATACAAGCTGATGTGCTCTCAGTTTTGAATAAATGTTAAATTGATTAAAACTTCTTCCCCACTCTAGCGCGTAGTCGTATATAAACGCGCGCGTTTTATTTCCTATAGCGGATATCGAGATCCGTTAACTAAACTCTCGCCATCAGGTAACGATAACTGTATCAAACAGTGATAAATCTGCGGACGAACCCCATGGCATTGCTTTGTCTAATATACTCGATGTACTCAAGTATATTGCCATTTATTTAATTTAAATTTTCTTGATAATATATTATTGATTAATATGTATTTCATTGAGTATGTCGGGTATGCCTTGTCGCCTAAGCGACTTCTTTAAGTTGATTGATAATCAATTCAAATGATGTTGTCGTTTTATTTTGATTAAAGCCTGTGAATTCATCGTAAATGGTTAGCTCTGTTCTTAGCGTTATTTTATCGTTAAATAAATCAATACAAGCTTTGTCCATGCTTTGTTGTACCTGTTTTATAATACGGCCTTTATCGCAATTCTTGGTGTTAATGTAAATGGCATCATGTTGAGTACAGATTAAATCTATATCTTCGTATTGCGCTAAATTCACAATAGCTAGTCGCATTAACGCTGCACCATTGGCTTGCATCGGGAAATTAAGTAACTGTGTATCTCGAACAGCGTCGGTGACAAAGTAAGTCCAGCCATCCATCGATTGAATAAACCCAGATAGTCTTGCTTGGTTAATAGTGTTTTCTGTCCATTGCCAATAACCAGTAAAAGTTGTTTTATGCCAATTATGAATTTGTTGAGCCTTATTGTACGCATCAGATAGAGTAATGCTGTTAGATAGTTGTTTTATATCTTTTGTTAATGACCAAACCGCTTTACCGTAACCTAAACCAATTTGCATCGTTTTAAATAATTGGCGTATTTCAGGGTGAGTTTTCTTAGTCGCTGACTTTGGTGCGAAACCAGCCATTTTTGCTAGCGCTAAATATACATCACGGTCAGGTGCATTATAGATATCAATGAGTTTTTTATCATTGGATAGTGCCGCAGCTATGCCTATTTCTTGCTGACACCAATCAAGAGCAATAATGCATTGATTCGGTTTGGGTTTAATTAAATTTCGTATCCAATGACTGGCATTTAACAAGTAACCTTCTGATGGCTTTGGACTGTTACGGCCAGTTTTCTGAGTCATCAAATGTAAGCTAGGTTTAATAAACTCATCGACTTCTAGGTTAAGTAAATTGGTAGACTGAATACTGTTTATCGTGGTCAATGCATCATAGAAAAAGCGTAATGTTGGATATTGATTTGCTAGTTGCTTTAGGTAGCTTTTATCCATTTTTAGGTAATACCCAGACACAGATACTTGCCATTGATAACCATTATTTTTAGCTACTTGTTTTAATCTATCGTGATCAAGTACTTTGACATTATTCCCGACATTTTTTAAAAATATAATGCCATAACGTTGATTAACCTGTTCTTGAATTGCGTTAATCGTTTGCTCTTTATTAGTGAATATTGTTTTTAATGCATGTTTATCAATTGGAAAACCTTTGCCATTAACAGTCAGTTTAACGATGGCCTTAATGTAATTAGCTCTAATTATCATTTGAGCGATTAATACTTGTTTACTTATCTTTTGCCCTTTGGCTTGTATGTGAGTACTTATTACTTTCTCTAATAAAGTAATAGTCTTTGTAATACACGAAGGTAGGGCATTATTTACAAAGTCAGGGTGAGTTTGCATCAGCATAGTAGCTTCAGTTGAGACATCAATCATATTGAAACCCTTAAAGTAGAAACCTGACTTATAGCTAAGCCTCAGTAGTATGCTTAAATTTTCACTTAACCATATTTTACTTCCATGACTCGCTTTTAACTTTGTTAGCTCGGTTAATAATTCATCCTTGTTGTTTATATCAACTTGAACGAGAGAGGACTCAGCGCAACAATAACTGAGTATTAAGTTATTGCTGTGCTGTTTTTGCTTAATGACAAGTGACAAAATGTTCATATCATTGTCCTTGCTTATCGGTTATTGCGATCACTTCGGCCAAGGATAACTTTCGTTCTCTGATAGGTGTAATGCCTTTATAAAATATACGACCTCGCTCTTCGGAACGTTTTTGTTTTGTTACACCCTTGTATTTCACTAACCATTCTACGAATTTACTATATTCTCCATTAGATTTAATACCTTCGTTAAACAAAGTACTTTTAAGTACTGACGCTTCAACTTCAGATTGTTCATCGGTTTGTTGCCAATACTTACCAAAAATAATGTCATAATCTTCGTAAAAATTATCAGCTAGTTCCTTTACTGCATTATCCGTCTCTGTCTGTATACGGTAGTTATCAGGACAGCGTTCTTCATAACATTTTTCTGCATATGCTAAGAAGCCAGACAACTCTTCTATTAGTCGTTCTGATATAGATGGATCAGGCGCCTCATCTACTAATGGACTAATATTGATGTACAGTAAACGGCTAGTCATAAAATTGTCGCTAGTAACTTCAGGTGAAAAGTTAGAGCATATCCACATTCTTGCATTTAAATATGCGGTATAAGCAGGTTTACCTTTTCTTTCAATAAGAACAGGATCAGAGCCAGCCGATGCTAATGTTTTAAACTCTTCACTTGATAAGCATTTACGGTTGCTGGCATCGGGATATATTACTAATGCCGCGTGTTCGAAGAAGCTATTAATAAACCGTTTTTCGTTTGAACTAATCGAAGCATTTGATATGGCATTGTGAGCAGGGCCATATAAATTCTGACCAATTACTCTTGCAATCAATGATTTACCTTCTTCACCATTTTTGCCATGCATCCAGAGCATTTGTCGTCAGTTATAGCGACCGGTATAAACACCGTATTGCCATGCAGCGAATGCTTCAGCATCACTCATCCGGCCAAGTATTTTTTCCCATGTTGGATATTCTACTGTTGGATCAGGGAAGTAGTTGCTTCGATGTAAACACCAATGATCATCACCAAGTAAGCCCATGATGTTAGGCTCTTTAATTAGATCTGTATGATTAAACCAATATTTAACAAGTTCATTGGCTCGTCTTGGTGGTAATGGTACTCCCACCTCTTTTAACCAACGTGTAGAAATTTCACGAACAAGTAACTTATCGTTATCGCGCTCATAGAGTGGTAGTAATGTTTTATCTTTTTCAGATGTTACTGAATAAAGTGTTAGTTGGCCGTTTACCCCACTTAATTTAAAGTTTGATAGCAAGTTGCTTGCTGCATAGTTCATCGAAACGGGGTTATCGCTATTTAATTCAGGGGAAATTACGCTAGATTCAAGCCCCGACTCAGCTATTTCTAGCTGAGCGGGAGATAACGAATCATAGGTTGCTTTTGTAATGCAATCTAACGCTGATTGCCAAGGCAACCCTAACTTCATGCATTCACGTTTAGCTAATACCATAGTATCAGTGTCACCTGTTACCAAGTTTTGTAGCTTGCCCCTAGTGTGCTTCGTTATCAGGGACATTATGCGGCCTCGTCAAATGCGGATATATGACACAAGCTTGCCCACTGACTATACTCTCGACCATCAGCACCTTTTACTTTCTTACTTTTAACTATATAGGTTTCATTTTCGTCAATTCCAAACTCAACAAGATAGTCAAATACCAATTTACCTTGTCCATCAAATATAACGCCTTTTTTATCGCGCCATTCAGGATCATTAACATCAAGGTACATACTTTGCCAACGTGTTGTAATGTAAGGATTACCTCCTTTAGATACTGCTTCGAAACATTGTACGTTACGAATATGTGTAGGACGTCCTGCATCATTAAAACCGGTCATTCTTTCTTTAACCTGCTCTAATGTTAGTGGTTTATCGTCGTTCGCTGACTCAACTGCAACAGTTACTACTTGTTGCTCAGGTTGTGGATTAATACCAGCTTCAATTGCTTCTGCGATTGCTTTTCTAGTCATAGTCATGATGATTTCCTCTTTGTTGACTATTGGCTTAAAATATTATTAAGCCTAGGTTTATGCCATTACTGGCGTTTTTTGGATGCAATTACCCCCTACTTAATACCAGAGTAATTGCATACTTGTTAAAAATTAATTATTCGTAAGTGTTGCCGATTATCGCTAACGCTTCGTTCAATTTATCAGCTGAAAAATCAACTTCATTCATGTCGTGAAATAAGTTTTCAATAAGGCGGTAGTCTGAAGTTTTAGTCATAGATGAGTGCCAACTGACCATAATTTCAATATCGTGAGCATGTTCAATTCTTTTACCGTCATCATTTAACTGGTAGCAAGTAATTCCAGCTTCTAATTGATCAATTTCTTCACCTAGAAGTACCTTTTCTTGGACACTAACAATGCCAGCTTCAAATATTTCGAGACCTTCGATTCGCTCCTCAAAAACTGGCCTTGCTATTAGATGCATATATTCGTGAAAAGACATCGAGAATGTTATGGGAGCAGCTATAAGGTCTAACTTAAGCTTCTTCGTAGATTCATTCGCACTCATAACATAATGAGGATAGTATTTAGTACGGTCTCCATTATTTGCATCGTCATATGCAGACTTTACTATTTCAGACTGTGCTTCGCTTAACCCTAAAGTTTGAGCTTCAATTGGGTTGCTGAACACTGCTGCTGCAGTGGGGCTTAAAGTTAAAGTAGCCAACTCTTGTTCTGCTTTATTCATTTTAATACCTATAAAAGTTATGGAAGTTTTTTGTGCTTCCGTTAAAAGATGTTCTTATTAAATCGCATTAAAGGCGCTGGATATATTAAGTGCTGCCGTTACTCTGTAGCTTTACCACTTAACCTTTTTTATCCTGCTCACCGTTGTAACTAATTGGTGGTTTAACCGATGCGTTTTAAAGCAAACTCATTAAATCGCATCGAAGGTTTTAGATATATTAAGTGCTGCCGTTACTCTGTAGCTTTATCACTTAATCTTCTTTAGCCTCATCACCGTTGTAACTAGTTGGTGATCTAACTGATGCGCTTTAATACAAACTCATTAAATCGTATCGAAGGTTGTAGATATATTAAGTGTTGCCGTTAATCTGTAGCTTCATACTTAACTCTCTTTACCCTCATCACCGTGTACCTAGTTGGTGGTTTAACCGATACGTTTTAAAGCAAACTCATTAAATCGTATTGGTTAAGTTAATAAAATTAAGTCATGTAGAAGCTATTGCAGCTTTGATACTTAGTAACCAATAATGAGTGTTTTATTGCTGTAAATCGCTATTTTTGGGAGGGAGAACAGTTCAGCTTTACCGCTATATGTTGCGGGTATTAAGCTGGTATTAAATCGAATGATGCCTGTGATATATTAGGTTTTTTATTGATTTAGGCTTTACTACTTATTGATGAGAGTGAGTGTTTAATTTGATGCCACGCTAAATAAACTGTAGTTTTTGATGATGGTAACAAAGAGGTTAGCCATATCTTAATATGTTAAAAAATCTAATAGCTAAGTTACAAGCTATTAGATTTTAACGTCATAAAGTATCGCCATTAAGTTTTGAACAATAGATTATCAAGCAGCTTGTCTGGTGCAGTAATCATTAAGAAGCCGTGTAAATTCAATAGAAGCTTTGTCCTTACTAAAGGCATTAGACTTATCGTAAATGTTAACATCAGTTCGAAGTATGAGGTTTCCATTAAATAAATCATAACAAGCTCTATCCATACATTCTTGAACTTGTTTAATAGTATGCTCTTGTTCATTTATACGCGCTGTAAAGTAGATTATATTTTTATCCGTGTGTATTATGGGAATATTTTTTTTTGCTAAATATTGGATCGCCAATCGCATTAAAGCAGCACAATTGGCTTCGATTGGAAAGTAAGATATATGACTATTTGTTGCTGAATCATCGATAAAATAAGTCCAACCATCTAGCGATTGAATGAAACCGTTTCTTCTTGCGTCTGGTATGATGCTTTTAGCCCAAACAGCGTAACTTTTAAAAGTAGATTGATACCAATCATAAATGGTTTTGGCTTGATTATATATTTCATCCTGATGAGGTGAAGTGCCACTGATTTCTTTCAACTTAAGAGGTTTCCTTAGTAAGCTAATATTTTCGACTAAGGAACAAATTACTTCATCATCCATTAAGCTTAAATGTAAACCTCTAAATAATCTTCGGATCTCTTTATGTGAGTATCTTGTGGCAAGCTCAGCTACACCAACCATTTTTGCTAATGCAATGTATACATCATCCTCAATTGTATTATATGTTTCTATCAATGTAGAGTCGTTGGATAATCCTGCAGGTATCCCTATTTCTATTTGATTCCAACTTATGGTAATCATACTATAATTAGGTTTTGGCTTTATAAGCGAACGAACCCAAGGAGGTGCGTATAACGGGCAAACTTGAAGTCCATCTTTGTGGTTAATACCATTCCTGTTAACCATTAATTTTAAATTTTGCTTTATAAAACCATCGTGCTTTACACTTAATAATTTAGATCCTCTCAAGCTATTGATAGTATTGATACATTGACGTAAAGGTTGAAGTTTAGTGTGCATATTAGCTAATTCCTTTAATTTTTGGTGATCTATTATTTTTCCACCTTTATTCCAACTATCAACGTAAATATCCCCGTAAATTTCATTAACTTGCATTTGCATAATTTCAATTAATTTATCTTTATTATTAAAAATTGCCAGATGTTTAATTTCATCGATAGGGAAACCTTGATCGCCATACGTGACTTCGCTCATAGCTTTAACATAGTCAGCTCTATTGAGCATTTGATTTATGGTTTGTTGTTGGTTACTTACTGTACTATTGTGTGCTTTCAATATTTGAGTTATTAGTTGTATTTGCTGATAAATACAAGATGAATTAGTATTGATGTTATATGCTCGAATAGATCTGTTTAAGTGACAGTTCTCCTTTTTAAAATCAGGATGTGTCAATAACAACATATTCATTTCGGTTGTTAAATCGATCATCGTGATAGCATCAACATTAAAACCAATCTGTGACATTAATTGTAAAAAAGAAGCTACATCACCTATAAGCCAAAGATGGTTTGAATAGGTAAGTTTTAATTCATTTAACTGGTTGAGTAAATCTTCTTTATTGGCTGGCGTTAATTTGTCTGAACGACTCATTATTGATAAATCAGAATAGCAATAGTCTAAGGTGTACATATTGCTTTTTGGCTGTTTTTTTATTGTAATAGATAATATTTTCATTTTCTTCTCCGTTATATTTACGTTAATAATTAGGTTTGAACTAAAGTCCAAACCTATTAAATAGCATTGTTTGTGTGGTTAAAATTAAGTAATGCAGCACCATTGCAGTTTGGGTACTTAACGAAGAATGTTTAATATTTCATTATCAAAACCATTCAAGGTTTTAATAACCAACTCATTAAAATTCTCAGCATCTAGATTAACAACAGCTTTAAATTTCGCCCGACCTATATAAATTGCTGTGTGAGGGATCTTTAAATGTTTAAATAAGTGTTTTTTCATACGATCTTCACTTGGCAATTCAAAGCCTGCCTTTTTAAGTATTGTCTTTTTATAAAAGCATGATGCATGAACGTAACCTGCGATGTTTCCAATGGGGGTGTACGGTTCTTGCTCTAATACAAATTCAGCTAGCTTTGTAAGGTGCGATAAAAATAGTTCATATCTCACCTTTAATATTTTTGCTGTGATTCTCGCTTTATCAGCATTAGTCATTGGCGGTTTAGGTGTTAACTTTTTAATTTTCTGACGATAAACATCTTCTTCATCCATTTTATCGATTAGCGTAGATGAAATTCGTGCAAGTCCTAAAAGTTCTTTAGCGGTGCCATATAGTTTGATGATCCCTTGATCATGAACGTGATTGTTTTTAGCTTGATGAATTGCGTCATAACAGATAGATAAGGCAGGTATTATTAAAAAACCACTATCTATAACAGGATGATTTTCGTTGATTAATTTTGATACGAAAGGGTCAAGGTTTTTTAATTCAATTGAATTACAGTTTGTTAAATCATGGTAAATTGAAAAATCATCATCTATAAAACTATTTGTGGAGTGGGTGACATCCAACAAAACGTCATAATCAAATGGCTGTTCTTCAAACAATATAGCGTTAACTTGCTCAACTACAGTGATAAAGCTAGATAAATTATGAGTTGTTAACTCGTCAATTAACGGTTGAAATGATGTTGTATTGGTAAGTATTTGTGTTGTATTTAGCATTTTAGCCTCCTGATTAAAGAGGCTGTACTTTACGTAATTGTATCAGTCCGTTCTTGTACCCTGATCGGGGTTACTTTTTGGTTAAATGAGGTTTAATGGCTATAAAATTGGAAAGTGACTGATCTCTTCGAAGAAATATTTTTCCTCATGTACAATACGTTTAAACCACTTTTCTGGTGCATCATCCAAAATAAATGGATCATTAGTTTTTTCTTTTAACCATTTAGTCATTCTGGCGACAACTTGTTTACATTCAGGTTCATTTGTTAATAAAACTCCAACCTGATTTTTAATTTCAGATTCTAGCTCTTTATACATAGGCGTTATATTACCGTCTTTAACAACATTATTAAATTTCGATGCGTTACTATATATAATTTCCATGCTCATTCTCGCTAAATTGGCTGATTGCTTTAACTCACCAATTCGATATAACGTATTATTTGAAAATACTCTCGTGTTTGTTGCTATAAATAGATAATGAAAGGCCGCTAGCAATGGTGTAACCGGATGAATAACAAAACCACGCTCAATAAGTTCGTTGCTAAATCTTTGAATATCAATAGGACTTTTAGTTTTATCAAAAGTGTATCTAAGAAAAATCAATTCAGAAATGGCAATTGATATACCGTTTATGTTTTCTACATAGCATTCAGACTCTTCATTACATACTTGTTCAACTTTTTGAGTAAGCTCTATAAGTTCTTCTAAATCCATAAACTTTGAATCTATTCTAAATAGTTCAACTAAACTGTGGACCGTTGAACTATCGATACTCGCGTTTGCATTAACTAATTTATCAATGAAAATGTCATCGATATTATTACCATTTGCTATTTGTTTTACAAAACTATAAAAGTCCACTCAGCTTCCTTTACTTGTAAATTGTTATTATTTTTCACTGTGATTAATATTAACAAGTTAGATTGAAATTGTATCGGGTATATCGAGTATGAATAAATAGAAAATGTAGGTATTTGATAATCATTATTGTAGTTTCGGATTCACTATAAAGTGCATAATATCTAGCACTCAAGATAAACAGTTACTCTTTTATATGAACATACCTGACATACTCGACTATTTTTGTGTTTTTATTTCTTACTTTTTATGGTGTGGTTGTTTATAAATAAATCATTATTTCATCGGGTATGTCAGGTATGCCTTAATTTATAAAAAAGCAGTGGTGGTAGTTGTACCAACTACCACCACTTGTTGGAGCGTTAGCGATAACATAACTATCTATAGACATAATGAATCAAACCAGACTTGCTAGTAAGTTACCGAATCCTAGCATGCTACCGTTAATGTAATACGTGATATTGCTGGTTGAATTGTACCAACCAAGTGTTTGACCACTTGAGTCTCTAATCTCTGTTCTATGATCACCTAAATAATGAATAAAACCACGTATAGATGCATCTGCGTTTCTTAATATTGTTGGATTCATAAGTTACCTGTGTTGTTTGTTTTAACTAGGGCAAGCATCAAACCAATGGTTTATATAGACAACGAATATTCACTAAAAATTGGGTAAGTAATTCCTTGTATTAGCTGTTGTCAGTAGCCGAGCAAAGGATGGATAGTAATGTCATAACAACGGATAATTCTAGGAATAAAGTAATGACATTAATCAAACAAAAATCGGGTATATTTCAGGTGCGCTTCATGGTTGACGGTAAAACTTATCAGAAATCATCACAATCAAAAAACAAAGCCAAAGCACAACAAGTAGAGCGTCAATATCATCAAGAAATACTAGACAAAAAGTTACTTGGTACTAAGGATTCAATTAAATTGTATAGCGCGTTAGATACGTTTCTAACATCTAAAATCGCATTAAAGAGCTACGATGACATTGCTAATAAAGTTCGTGGTGTAAAGCTGTATTTTGATGACAAACCACTACATGAATTAACTACTGCTGATGTTGAGCATTATGTATTAACACGTAGACAAGAGGGGAGAGCACCACAAACAATCGAACATGGTGTTATTCAGCTACGTGGTTGTGTTGAATATATGGATCGTTTGGATTACCAAGTACCAATAATTAAGTTTCCTAAAATTAAGGTACAAAACCAGCGTATACGTTCATTAAGTCGTGATGAAGAAATTCGTTTATTAGCTGAGTTAGTACCAGATAACACCAGATATTATAAGAAATTAACACCATTCACCGATAAGCCTGAGTTGATGAAGCAACGTAAAGATAACTGGGATTTAGTGATCATGTTATTAGATCTTGGCGCTAGATATAGTGAAGTTGCAGAATTAACATGGCAACAAGTTGATTTAAAGGATAAAACTATATTATTAAAACGTTCAAAAACAAATAATGAAGCGGTGTTATATATGTCAAATCGCGTGTATAAGGTGTTAAAATCAAGAAATGATAAGAGGGCACATCACAAGTGGATTTTCACTGATAAAAGCGGACAGAATCCCCGTAAGCATTCAACCATTGCTATTCGTCGAGCAATCGCTAATGCTGGTATAGAAGATTTTAGGGTTCATGATCTTCGTCATTCATGTGCTTCAAGACTTGTACAGAACGGTATGACGGTACAGGAAGTTGCACA
>Ga0105356_10006611_pt1 | contig 10793 bp, 7 predicted proteins | sample GOMGulsemesocosm_3_FD_83502 | JGI IMG/M metagenome (GOLD analysis project Ga0105356, IMG submission 83502) | Methane-oxidizing microbial communities from mesocosms in the Gulf of Mexico - GOM9D Gulf of Mexico | ecosystem: Environmental > Aquatic > Marine > Cold seeps | place: Gulf of Mexico...
AATAACATTGTCATTAAAATAGAAGACACAGGTCAAGGTATTGAAGAAAATAATTTAAGCCACATATTCACGCCTTTTTACACGAGTAAACCAATCGGAGAAGGCACAGGTTTAGGTTTATCTATCAGTCATCAGATCATTGAACAACACCAAGGGGAAATAAAGGTTACTTCAACGGTTGGCAAAGGTAGTTGCTTTGCCGTTTATATCCCCATCAATGATACAGAATCATGATTATTTTGTAATAACCCCCCCAAGCCACCTTGTGGTAACTTGGGGGAATTTAACTCCTTATCTCTATTTTATTAAATTTACTACCATTGATTGGGCAATTACTTAATCAAAATGGTATTACAATTCCTACCAGCAAAGTCCATGATAGTTTTTGTTTGCCACTATATGTTCAGGTAAATGAATGACATCAATAATCGGTTTGTCTTCATCAGCGATATTAATGATATCTTTCGAGTACTTTTTATTGTGAGTGATGACCAGAGCTTGTGCGTTTGTTTCTAACTCAGCAATAGAATTACACCGAGATAAATTTAGTTTCTCGTTCAACTCAGGGTTTGCATCAAGTAATTTATCTGAGGTAATTGATGGGTCGTAGAATTGCACGTTATAGCCTTTATCAAGCAAATTGATTAAAAGTTTAATACTTGGACTTTCTCGTAAATCGTCGGTATCAGATTTAAAAGTTAAACCGACAATACCTACCGAAGATACGGCTAAACTATCTATCAATTCAATGGTATGATTGATATGGAAACCATTAGACTGATTGATATGTTCGATAATTGGAATATTTACATTAAGCTCATCAGCCATGCTAACAATACCACGAGTATCTTTTGGTAAACATGAGCCACCAAAAGCAAAACCAGGCATTAAATAGTAAGGTGAAATATTAAGTTTAGTGTCTTTAACAAAAATGTTCATTACTTCATGGCTATCAACGTCCATAGCCTTACATATCCGGCCTACTTCATTACCAAAGGATACTTTAAGCGCATGCCATGTATTATCAATATATTTTACAAATTCAGCCGCTTCTAAAGATGTTTCGATCACTCCACCTTCAATGTCTTGATATAATCTGCTCGCTACGTTTAGGCTCTTTTGATCATAAAAACCAATCACTGTTTTAGGTGGATGGTAAAAATCATCGATGGCGGTACTTTCTCTGAGAAACTCAGGATTAAAGCAAACACCAAAGTCACGCCCACATTTTTTACCTGTGGTTTTTTCCAATAAAGGAATTAGAATCTTTGTGGTTGTAGTAGGTGGTACCGTGCTTCTAAAAACAATGACATGATATGAATCTTTCTTAATAAGTGCGTTACCTATCTCAGTGGTTGCTGCTTTTAAATAGCGTAAATCACAACCTCCATCAGCTTTACTAGGGGTGCCCACTGAGACTAAAGTAATGTCAGTCGCTAGAACGGCAAATTCGATATCAGCAGTCGCCTTTAGTCTACCGTTGTTGTGGGCACTGGTTAATAATGTTTCGAGATGAGGCTCCACAATAGGGGAAATTCCCCGACTGATTGATTTAACTTTTTCTAAATCAGGGTCTACGCCAATCACTCTATGTCCCAAGGAAGAAAAACAAGCACATGAGACAGAGCCGACATAACCTAGTCCAATAATACTGATATTTGAGTGAGTAATATTATTTAGTGTTTCTTCAGTATCGTTACTCAGAATACGTTGGCTTGTTGTTATGTAACTGCTTTCTTGTGGCGGTTGGTCACATACTTGATTTTCTTGTAAAGAATAACGATCGTTAACTATATTATTATCTGTTTTTTCATTAAACATAATATGTACCTCAACTATTCAGTTTTTATTGAAGATCCGTATATATCAATGCGGTTTAAATTAGCCTCTCAACTAAGCACAGTGGTATAAGTATATGTAAAGCAGTTTCTATTCCATATATTTCTTTTGTCTTGTATTTATTTATATTTCATTAATATTCAACAGGTTACCTTGTGTTGTGGGCGTATTTGTTCATAATGACCCAATAATATGTCTCTTGATGCATATCGAATTATACATTTGCTTTGCGTTTTGCAATTAAGGAGAGGTGAGCGGATGGTGATTCTAATGATTAGTGGTGATGAATATTAATAACCGCATGATATCAATGGCTTATATTGATGGTCTAATCGTTGCTTTAATTGAATTAATATACGCAACAAGAGTAAATGAAGATGAAAATAGCAGCCCCTTATACAACTAATAGACCTTATGTTGGTAACATTGCCATCATCGGTTTTGCGCAAAATGTGCCGTTAAAAAATAAACTTATCGCCTCATTCACCGCAATGATATTTACAATGAAAGGCTATAATATTGTTGCAGGCAATGTGCTTGGTACTTTTAGTTATGCCTTTGGTGCGGCTAAGATGCTAGGGGGGCGAACCATGGCAATTGTTGATAATGACATTCATTCGCCATCATTGTTCATTGACCAAGTATTACAGATACCTACAGTGATGAAAAAGCATGAAAATATAGCTTTATTAAGTAGTGCTGCCATTATTATTGGTGGTGGTGATAAATCTTTGCACCTTGCGAAAGAATTTATCAAACAAGGAAAACCCATTATTGCCATAACAGGTACTCATGGCATTGTTGACAGTGAAGTTAAGCCGTTAGGGATCAAAGTAAGCCGATTCATCGATGCAATTAGCTATATTATAATGAAACTCACCTTGCTAAAGAGACTATACAGAAAATAGTAGCAAAGATATAAGGGAGGATAGTTACGGGGGGGGTAACTGTTTCCCTCGATGGTATTAAAGCCAGAGAAATCCTCTTCATTTTAATTACCCCTTTCAAGCTAACTTTCCTAAAAATGAAAATTATAATAATTTTCAATTTGCAAAAAGACTCTTAAATTGCCAAAAAGTTACAGTGAGTAATTGTAACTGTCTGATTATTACTTGTTTATTGTTTGGCAAGCAGTTTGCATCCTATAACATAAGGTTCAACATTTTTAGGGAGGCTTTATGAGAATAATAAGAGAGAAGCCTTGCCAACGCCGTCATCATAGAGTGTCAGCTCCGTTATATGTCAGTGTGAATCAGCAGTCCTTTATATTAGCAAAAGACTGGAGTTTAAGTGGTCTTTGTTTGGAAGAATATCAAGGACCTGAAATTGCTGCTAACGAAGAAATTTCCTTACAAATAGAGCTACCTTTCCAAGGGTTTCAAATATCGTTTGATGTCAAAGCAAACATTGTAAGAGTAACGAATGAAGGCCAATCAATATTTGTTGAATTTATTGATTTATCAGAACGCTCTTTTGATCTTATGAATCATTTTGTTGATGATTTAGTCCGGGGGAAAATGGCAAGTATAGACGATACTATCTGTCGTATTGATGTCCCCGTTACGCCTATTTCAACAAATCCAACACCAAACCCAAAAGAACAAGTACCAGTGAACCGCTGGCCAATTAAGTCTATTTTGATGAGTACGCTTTATATCGTTTTAGGTTTGTTTGTTTTTATCTATGTTGGTGTGATTTTTTACTCAAACTATTTTACCTTAGAAGTACCGTATTCAGTAGTTTCGTCAAAAATACAAACCCTTAATATGCCCGTTGATGGTGTACTTAAACCGGTTAATTACGAGATTGGCTCACAGCTAGAGAAAGGAGATCCAATTTTTCGTATCGAAAATCAAACCATAAGTACTAAAATCATGAGTTTAGCGGTACAAATCAAAAAAACAGAAGGTGAACTAGTTGAATACAAAGAAAAGTACCGGATAGAAAATGAACGTATCAAGTTGTATCAAATTGTCAGTAAAACTGATACTCAGATATTACAAGCTCAAGTCGCATCAAAAAAGCAAGCACTTAAATTTGCAGATGAAAATATGCTTAGAGTGTTTAAACTTAATAAAAATGCGGTGGTAAGTACTAAAAAACTCGATGAGTCTAGAGATAGGCAAAGTAAATTATCTTATGAATTACAAGAGCTTGAAGCCAAGTTGTCGCAAGCGGTTGCTATGCAGTCAGTGTCAGCAAGACGCCACTACAATCACAAAGAGTTTTCAAGCGATCTTGATATTACAGCAGTAGAGCTGCAAACCATTTATTCACGGTTGCAGATAGAAAAACAACAGCTATTAGATCTAACTGCTAAACAAAATAACCAAGTGGTTAGAGCACCATTTACCGGAAAAATAGTGAATGTATTTCAGGTCGCAGAAACTACCTTATCCAAAAATGAACCTATTTTAGTTTTTGAAGAAACGTCCGTGACCACGGTGACAGCCTACTTAGATCAAGAAGAAGTATTACAAATCGGTTTACAAGATTTAGCCACCGTTTATGTACCCGCATTAGATCAACATTTTGATGCCATTATCACCAAAATTGATAGAAGTTCAGCTTACATAAATAACAAAACGGCAAGATATACGTGGAAAGATAAAAAAGAAAAAACCGCGCTAGTTTCATTAGAGATATTTTCACAGCAATATCTTGATGAAATGCTTAGTGCTGGTTTACCTGCAGTTGTTATTTTTAATCGTCGTACTACCAGTAGCTTTGTCTCAAAAGCACTGAATTTTTATCAGCAAAAGCAAGAAAGTAACCCTCGGGCCAATAGTTTAACTAGAGGTGCTTATGAATCAATATAATGCACCATCATCGGTTGATGACCCCACTCATTGGCCTACGGGAATTGCTAAGTGGACACCAGCAAACTTGCTCCATATCACCTTGTATTTTATGTGCTGTTTACTCGCTGTTTTAACCTTACCCAACAGTATCTGGGACGATGAAGTAAAAGAAATTACTTTGATTATAGGTTCGTTGGGCATTTGGCGTTATGGCTGGTGGTTTACCCATGCTGTAAGAGCGATGATTTATGGTTATGTGGTTTATCCTCGATTTAAAAGGCAAGGACAGGAGATTTGGCAGCAAGGATGGCGACCACGTCATATGCATTTTATGATGACGACTTATATGGAGCATCGAGATATTACTGAAAAGGTTATTCGTTCAATTTTATTGGAAGTGAGAAACTCAACTGTACCTGGCACCATTTGGTTAGGTTCATGTGTTCGTTTTGATGAAGACATTATTTCAGATATGTTACATAGAGAAGCCCCCGATTTAGATATTACTCTAAGAATTATCCGTCAAAATGTTTCAGGTAAACGTGCTGCCATCGGTTTGGTATTGCGGGCAATGTCTCGATTACCGATAGATAAAGATGATCTAGTGGTCTTTATGGATGGAGACTTTATTCTTTCTGAAGGTGCAATCAGTCGTTGTATGCCACTGTTTAAATTGTTTCCTAATTTACAAGCCTGCACAACTGATGAAGAGGTGATTTGCATTGGCCCTCGTTGGATAGAGACTTGGTTGAAAATGCGTTTTTCTCAACGTCGATTAGCCATGCAGTCTCATGCTTTATCAGGTCGTGTGCTTACGTTAACAGGCCGGATGTCTGTTTTTAGGGCTAAAAACTTATTAAAACTAGAGTTTATTCGTTTATTAGAGGCTGATCACTTAAGCCATTGGTTATGGGGGGATTTTAGGTTTTTATCAGGTGATGACAAAAGCACTTGGTATTTTATGCTAAAAAACAACGCTCATATGTTATATGTCCCGGATGCATTGGGTTATACGGTGGAAGTGATTGAAGGGTCTGGTTTAGAGCGTATGGTACAAAACTTCCGTCGTTGGTCTGGAAACATGCTACGTAATGGGACAAGAGCCACCCAATTAGGCCCTAAAAGAATGCCATTTTTTATTTGGTGGTGCTTGGTTGACCAAAAAATATCGATGTGGACAATGCTTGTTAGCCCTGTACTTGCATTATGTGCGTCGATTTATCATGGCTTAGCTTACTTGATTTCCTACGCTATTTTTATTGCCATCAGCCGAATGTTTCTTTCTTTATTCCTGTTTCAATATTCAAGAAAAATTCAAATGAGTTATCCCTGCATTTTATACTTTAATCAACTCATTAATGCAGCAGTGAAAGTCTATTGTATTTTTCGGTTATCCAAACAGCGCTGGTCGAATAGAGGAGATCAAAAATCTGATGTTGATGGCGGTTACTTGTTAGGGCTAGCGAGAAATGCCATGGCAAATTGGTGTACAACGATTGCGGTTGTTTTACTGTTTTTAGGTACTTTACAGTATGCAAATTTTATTGAAGTGCCATCATTTTTATTATTTGAACATGTTTTTGGAGCTTTCTCATGAAAAATTATCCAATTGTATTATATGTCTCAAAATGTCGAGTTCTTGTAGCAATAGAGCGAAGAAGATATTTAGCGAAAACCATTGCCGTTGGTTATAAGGGCTTAACGTATAGTTTAGTGATGTTGATGGTGTTTTTAGGTGGTTTGTCCCCGGTGCTATTTAATTATGTTGTTGATCCTTACAATATAAATCACCTTTTTGATTTAGGGATGAATAAAGAAAAAATTAGCTTAAAAGCTCATTACCCGCTATGGAAAATTAGTAACTATCCAAAAGAGAAAGCGACAACCTTGATTTTGGGGGATAGCAGAGCACTGTCACTAAAAGACAAATATTGGCATCAACTAAAAGTGGATGAAGCCTATAATTTTTCCTATGGTGGTGCAACGATTCATGAAATTATTGATACAGTTGAATACCTTAAAGATTCACCAGAAGTTAATACCCTCATTATCGGCATTCAATTGCGTAGTTTTTCGCCATTATTTAAAAAAGGTTTAAATAGGGTGCCGGAAGCAATAGAACTGGTTAACGATCCTGTACAGTATTATTCCAATAATTTTGTCACTGCTGTTAGTTGGCAACAAGTTGAAAAACGTTATGCCTCACAAATTAAGCAGTTTAACAATATTGCTGCTAATTTAGATTTCAGTTTAATATCCACTGCGCATGCTAAAGATATTGTTGATAAAAAAGCCAGAAGTTTAGATATATTATTAGATCCAGCTAACTGCACAGGGTGTATTTTGCCCGAGTTAACAACATCTCAACCTGCACCAAAAATAAGAGTCATTAAGCAAAGACACGCCTTTGGCCTTGGTGGATGGACTCAACTTTGGCCACAAATTTCAATGGACCGCCAATTACCTCTTGCCATTGCCAATCAAGTTTCGAAAAATGCCCAATCAGATTGGCAATCCTTTAGTTTTTCTCAACAATATTGGCGTGGTTTAGTCGACATTGCCGATTGGAGCAAACGTCAGAACATCAACTTAATTTTCTTTATTCCTCCTACCATTGTTGAGATGCAGCAACAGATCACTAATTACGGTTATGCAGAAGACAATCAAGAATTAAGACTGAATTTAGCCCGTTTAGCTCCGGTAATTGACTTCGACTATGACTCTCCGCTAACACGAGATATAGATAATTTTAATGATGCTTACCATTTTAATTATAAAGTTGCGAAGATGGTCATTGGCGAATTAATCCAGTTTATTGATACTTCCTCAGAAGCTAAAAAATTAGCGTTAAAACGTCGTGAGCAGATCGCTTGTCCGTTAACCAATAGCGAACTAGTAAAAGAATTGACAAATGATTTTGTCAATATGCGTGAAGGAAATTCATGTCGTATATGGAGGGGACGTCATGAATAGAAATAAAATAATGATAAGGCGATACAGTCTAATTATCAGTATATTACTGACAATTATTATTGCATTAGCCGTATATTTTTCCTATCAAAAGCACCTTGAAGATAAAGGTAAGAGTGCCCCGATTGTTGCGGAAATTAAAGAGCAGCTCGATCAAGCTAGGGCCTTACAAAAACAAGGTAAATTGCATGAGTCTGCGGAAATATTTGAGCAGTTTGCGCTACAAGGTTATCCAGATGCGATGTTTTTCTTAGCTAAGTCTTATGAGAAAGGGTGGGGAGTGTCACGAGACTTGGAAAAGGCTAGAAGTTACTTATTAAATGCGGTGACTTATGATTTTAGCTATCGAGGAGAAAGTGCATATCAATTAGGTCGACTTTTCCAAAAATCTGCAGGCCCTAATTGTCATACCATTGCGGTTGATTGGTTTATCAAAGCGTTAGAATGGAATTATCTTAAAGCATCTTTGTCACTAGGTACTCATTTTGAAAAAGGGCTGGGCGTAGAACAAAACTTTGAACGGGCTATCTATTATTATGAAATTGCCAGTAATGAAGGCATTGCTATTGCGGCATTAAAACATGCACGACTTATTCTCCTTGGTAAATACGGTATTAATAAAGATAAAGAGCTAGGCGAAGAGCTAGTCGCTTTAGCCGTAGCACAATTAACCAAAGAAGCACTTGGTGGCAAAGCAAGTTCGGCTAAAACCTTAGGTAGATTATACCGTGATGCCAAATTAATTAGTCCTCCTTCTGAAATTGATAGACAAGAAAAAACCATTAAATGGTTCAGGTTAGCAAGTGATCTTGGCGATGCTGGTGCAATGCATGATTTAGCCCGTTATCTGCTTTTTATAGATGAAAATAAACATCAAGAACAAGCCCTAGTTCTATTAACAAAATCTGCTAAAAAAGGCCATGGTGGCGCAGCAACTGCCCTAGGCCGAATGCATTTAAAACAGCAGTACGGTTTGAAAGAAAAAGGCGCGGTTAGCTGGTTTGAAAAAGGGGTTAAAGCAGAACATACCGGTTCATATAAAGAGTTAGCTGTTTTATATTTCGAAGGCAAGCTCATTGATCAAGATCTCAATAAAGCCATCCTTCTCGTGCAAAAAGGCGCAAATAGAGGGGATGCTAGTTCAAAACGATTATTAAATAAATTTTTAAAAAGACAAAAAAAAGAGCAAGAGAAACAACTTAAGAAAAAAGGCTTATATACAAAAGTTATCGATGGAAACAGTAAAAATAGTTAGATAACTAACAGCAGTTAAAGCATTAGTAGTAGGGAGTCGAACATGGTTTTCAGTTCACTAGAGTTTATATATTTGTTTCTCATGCCAACATTATTGGTATTTATAATCTTACGTTATTTGGCGCTTGAGAAAGCAATCATTTGGTGGTTAATCATTGCCTCCCTACTGTTTTATGCATGGTGGAGTGTTTATTACCTCGCCTTATTATTAACGTCAGTAATAGTAAATTTTGCTTTGCATAAGTTGTTATTAAAAAAATCGAGTCGGGTAATTTTGACTTTGGGCACTATCGCTAACTTAGCGACTTTAGCCTATTTTAAATATGCTGACTTTTTGATTGCCAATGTTAATAAAATAGCCGGAACTGAATTTCCGCTATTACATGTTATTTTACCCTTAGCAATATCCTTTTTTACTTTTCAACAAATATCGTTTTTATTTGATACTTATCATCAAAAAATAGCGGATTGTAATTTTGCTAAATATTGTTTATTTGTGGTATTTTTTCCGCAATTAATTGCCGGCCCTATCGTTCTGCAAAAACACACTATTCCACAGTTTAATTTAGCGGTTTTTAGAAAACCTTTATTTATGAATTTAGCGGTTGGCGGAACATTATTTGCGATTGGTTTATTCAAAAAAATAGTGTTTGCTGACAGTATGGCGCCATATGCCAATGATGTTTTCAACCTCGCTCATCTAGGAAACTCGGTACCCACCGAAGCCGCTTGGCTAGGAATTTTTGCATATACCTTTCAAATCTATTTTGATTTCTCTGGTTATTGCGACATGGCGTTAGGACTTGCTCGGATGTTTGGTATTACCTTACCGATAAATTTTAACTCTCCTTATCAGGCACATAATATTGTCGATTTTTGGCGTCGCTGGCATATGACATTATCTGCCTTTTTAAGGGATTATTTATATATTCCCTTTGGTGGAAGTCGTTATGGCAAAGTGCGCCAATATCAGGCATTAATGTTAACTATGTTGCTAGGTGGACTATGGCATGGCGCCAGTTGGAACTTTGTTTTCTGGGGGTTTTTGCATGGTTTATATTTGGCCATTAATCACGGTTGGTCAGCACTGACAAAAGATTCTCTTTTTTCTGAATACATTCCTAGCGTGGTACTTAAAAGCTTATCCCACATAATTACCCTCTTGGCAGTAATGTTTGCTTGGGTTTTCTTTAGAGCAGAAAATTTCAGTGATGCTCTATTGGTTATCGATGGGCTGCTTGGACAAACTCAATATTATAATACTAAAGCATGGGGAGCACTGCTAAATGACAACTCCATGTTGTGGTTGAAAATAGGCGGATTGTCCATAATCGTCCTCTTCTTGCCAAATGCTATTGAGTTAACGCGTTTTTATCGTCCAGTATTGAAAATAAAAGAAATGCTAAGAAAAACGAGTGGCCTCTCAGGTTATATAAAATCACAGCTGTTATGGCGCCCGTCAATGAACTGGTCTGTCATTATTGGCGCTATGGCATCAGTCAGTCTGCTATTTCTTTATCAAGCAAACAATTTAACTGAGTTTATATATTTCAACTTTTAGCGTAAGTATTACCTAGTAAGTATCACCTAGTAAGTAATAAAAAAATAAGTACCAACGTTGTCGGAGGTTGTCATGAATATTTATCTAATTAAAGCAGCTCGTTTGGTCGCCATTTTACTTGCATTGGTGTGTCATTGGGCATTGGCGAATGATTTTGCCAGCAATCACTGGGTAATTAGCAACTTACAAAACGGTTTTTCCTATGATACCTCAACCCAATTAATGGCAGTCAAAGGGTTACAAAAAAAAGGCTTGATCAGTGCGGCTAAAAAAGGGGATAACTTGCTGCTTAGTTATTGGCAAGAAGGTGCTTATCGGCCAACCATTACCTATAACCAAGCAACACTTATTGATGGTTTTAAATTAGA
>Ga0105356_10006612_pt1 | contig 10793 bp, 8 predicted proteins | sample GOMGulsemesocosm_3_FD_83502 | JGI IMG/M metagenome (GOLD analysis project Ga0105356, IMG submission 83502) | Methane-oxidizing microbial communities from mesocosms in the Gulf of Mexico - GOM9D Gulf of Mexico | ecosystem: Environmental > Aquatic > Marine > Cold seeps | place: Gulf of Mexico...
ACTTTTAGTCGAACCGACGCCTATTAGCTACTTGTTTAATGAACAATTGCAATCGACTTGGCAGCATCGACACAGTACAAAAATATCATTTGAACAATTACAAGCTTTTCATCCTGATGACAAGCCTTTCTTGACGAATAAACTAGACAACTTACCTTCTGCCATACCTAATGATTTACTAATACAATCACAATCTATTGCGCTTATACCCTTGATGTTAGAAGGCCAGCTCTTTGGTAGTTTGTTATTTTCCGACCGAGATAAAAATCGTTTTAGTAATGAACTCGGCACCTTTCATTTAGAGCAACTAGCGGCTAAAGTTAGTTTATGTTTATCAAATGTATTAATTCGCGAACAACTCGAGTACATGGCACATTATGACCGCTTAACTGGCGTCGCAAATCGTCGCTTAATGGAAGTATGCATTGCTGAAGAATTAGTACGACAACATAGATATGGCGCGCCATTTTCACTGTTATTTATTGATTGTGATAAGTTTAAACAAGTTAATGATCAACACGGGCATGATTGTGGAGATAAAGTTCTGGCTTACGTAGCAACAAAATTGCAAGGTTTAATCCGAGATAATGATCGCTGCTTTCGTTACGCTGGTGATGAATTTGTTGTGGTATTGGCAAATCAAAATCATCAAGAAGCTGGGCTTGCAGCGAAACGGTTAAGTCAATTTTTTATTAAAAATCCTATGCCATACCAAGACAAAGAGTTAGCCGTAACTATTACCTGTGGCGTAGCAACTAGTGATGGAAAACGTTCAATGAGCGAATTATTAAAAGAAGCTGATACGCACTTATATCAACTGAAGAACACTAGGCAGCAGGCGTTAGTTTAACGAGCTAATTTTATTATGATTGTTGAAATTAAAATATCAGAATTATTAAAAGGACATTTTGTTGTAGATATCGCTCAACAAAAGGGTACGTTTAATTTATCCAGTCCTGGGCATATAAAAAACAGTAATGTTATTGATAATTTACGCAGTAAGGGGGTAGAAAGTCTCCTCGTTGATGATAGTAAAACGCTAACTTTTGATATCGAAGGAAACATTCTTGCCGATGATAAAATGAGTACAGAGCCTTTAAAAAACGTATCTCCTGTTTTATTAGAAATTACTAAAGCAAAAGAACTTTTCAATGAATCAAAAAACATTCAACGGCAAATATTTTCAGATGCTCAACAAGGGCGAGAACTAAACCTAACTCCTGTTATCGAAATAACGAATCAAACCATAGATACAGTATTTAAAAATGCTGATGCTTTAGCCTGCGTTATAAATATCAGAAAAAAAGATGAGTACTTATTAGAGCATTCAGTTTCAGTTTCAGTGCTTATGACTATTTTTGCTCGCTTCTTAAAAATAGATAAAAAGATTATTCAGCAACTTTCAGTGGGCGCTTTTTTACATGATGTCGGTAAAATAAATATTCCTGAAAAAATTCTTAATAAGCCAGGTAAATTAACTGACACTGAATTTACGGTTATGAAAAGCCATGTAAATCATTCAATTAACATCATAGAGTCTACACCGGGAATTTCTAGATTAAGTCTAGAAGTTGCTGCCCTTCATCATGAAAAGCTTGATGGTAAAGGTTACCCTTTTAACATTCCTAAAGAAAAAATCACTAAATATGGTCGGATGATTGCTATTTGCGATATTTTCGACGCGCTCACTGCTAATCGTTGCTACAAAGATGGTTATAGCCATTTAAAATCGTTTAGTATATTGAGAAGTTTAGCGCAAAAAAATCACTTAGATGACCGTTTAGTAGACTTATTTATAAAATGTATGGGCGTTTATCCTGTTGGCTCATTAGTTGAATTAAGCTCGAATAAACTCGCTATTGTAGAGAGCCGCAATGACGGAGATCCGACGAATCCTAAAGTACGTTCATTTTATAATGCGGTTGATGGGCGTTATGTAATGGCAGAAGATATTGATTTATCAAGCGATAAAGATTTTATTGTTAAGGGCGTTAGGGCCGATGACTTTGATTTGGATATGAATAAAATTATCGAGTTTTTATTAATGGAAGGATAAAAAGTATTTTTTTTAAAATTCATACCTGATTTCGAATAAAACCCTTACTCATAAATTTTCTCATATGCTTCCTAATGAACAACAAGCGTCATCTTACTGATATCCCCCATATTTTTACAAACATGTCGATTAAACTCTTAAAATCCCTCAAATGACTTATTGAATATAATTTAATAGCCTGTATTCATGAATCGGCTACAGATATACGTGGACTTTTCTCAACTTGGCTCTTATTATTTACCACAATAGTAAAATTTAATGGAATTTTTTAATGAATAAGTTATTCAGTATGTTGTTCGTCATTTCGACCATCCTACTCACGGCTTGTAACGGTCACTCAGGTGAAAATGAAGAGGCTTCTTCTGCGACCTCGGATCCGGCAAATATTTCAATTATTTTACTTAACAGCCAAGGTGAAAATAAACAAAGTTTTAATCAAGATGAAACGGTAACTGTACAAGTAACGATAACGGATGAATCTGGAAAACCTGTGAGTAATGTTCGTGTTGGTTTTACAGCAGACTTAGGCACGCTTTCTGTAGATTCGAAACTCACCAATGATTCAGGTGTATCATCGATTGAAATAACAAATTCCGAAGGCACTTTAGGTGCTGGCACATTATCAGCCTCAACAAGCAGTATATCGGCATCGATAGATTATGAATTTAGTTCCTCTATTACCTCTGAGCCGACAAACATTGCAATTATTTTACTCAATAGCCAAGGTGAAAGTGCACTAAGCTTTGATAAAGATGAAACAGTCACAGTACAAGTCACGATAACGGATCAGTTCAATGAACCCGTAAATAATATGCGCGTTGATTTTTCAACTGACTTAGGAATTATTTCTTCAGACTCAAAACTCACCAATGATTCAGGTGTATCATCGATTGAAATAACAAATACCGAAGGCACTTTAGGTGCGGGAACATTATCTGCATCAACCGTAAGTTTATCAGCATCAATAGATTATGAATTTATTCCCACTACAATCCCTGAAGCGACAAATATTGCCATTGTGTTATTGAATAGCCAAAGTGAAAGTAAACAAAGCTTTGATAAAGATGAAACAGTCACGGTACAAGTGACTATAACGGACCAATTCAATGAACCATTAAATAATGTACGGGTTGATCTCTCCACCGACCTAGGCACACTTTCTTTAGACTCAAAACTCACTAATGATTTAGGTGTAGCATCAATTGAAATAATGAATAGTGACGCTACCTTAGGGGCGGGAACTTTATCTGCTGCAACCGTAAGATTATCTGCCTCGGTAGATTATGAATTTATCAGTGATACTTCAATTGAACTGCTTTCAACACTATTACTAGAAATGCGTGTGAATGGTACCGTAAGCAATCAATTTAGAAACGACGAACAAGCACAAATTTTAATTACCTTGAATGACGGCAATGGCGATGCAATTGAAAATGAGATTGTTAACTTCACTGTTGATGCTGGTGTGTTGAGTGCTGCTTCAGCATTAACCAATGAAAACGGTCAAGCGTCAGTAACGTTATCAGGAAATGGTGTAGAAGGTGCTGGTGTGGCCATTGTATCCTTAAGTAATGATAGCGCTGTAAGTAACCGCATCAATTTTCAAATATCACCTGCAGGTAGCACTATTCTAGAAGATACCCGTTTAGGGTATTTTGATGACAACAATGAATTTGTTGAAGGAGAAATTAAATCTTCCATAACAAATACAATAATTAGCGCCGGCGGCACATTAGGTTTATTAGTCGATATAGTTGATAACGAAAATAACCGTATAAATACGACTACAGCTGTAACTTTTACTTCTAATTGTGTTGTAAATGGCAATGCGACGATTGATAGCACCGTTTTTAGTATCAAAGGCAGCGCGAGTGCTACGTTTGAAGATATAGATTGTGCAGGTACATCAGGTACTGAAGACATAATCATTGCTTCAATTACTGCTAATGGTGTCACTAATACGGCATCAATAGACATTGAAATCACAGGAGAGGAATTAGGTTCTATTGAATTTGTTTCAGCTCTGCCCAGCTCTATCGTTATCAAAGGCAGTGGTGGCGTAGAAACCTCTACCGTTACCTTTCTACTCAAGAGTGCATTAGGTAATGTGCTTTCTCAGCAATTAGTTGAGTTTAGTTTAGACTCAGCTGTTGGCGGCATTAGTTTAAGTCGAGAATCAGGTTTTACCAATAGCCAAGGGCTGATCACTACACAAGTGTCTTCTGGGACCGTTCCTTCAGTAGTCCGAGTGACAGCAAAAGCAAGTATGGATGTTGATGGAGAAACCACCACAGTGCAAACTCAATCAAGTGAGTTATCTGTCAATACGGGTTTACCTGAACAATCATCAATAACTGTTGCTGCGAGTGTATTAAATCCAGAAGCCAGTACAATTGGTGAAGAGTCTGTTATTTCTGTTTGGCTCGCTGATAGCTTTAATAACCCTGTTCCTGATGGAACCACTGTAAACTTTACAACAGAAGGTGGCACTATCGAATCAAGTTGTAATACGGTTTTAGGTAATTGCTCTGTTACCTGGACTTCTACAGAACCTTTTTTAACCGATCATCGTTCAACAATTCTTGCCACCACATCTGGACATGAAACATTCTTTGACGTGAATGGTAATAATATTTTTGATGATGAAGACGGTGAGCCGATCAGTAATTCGGATGTTAATTCTGGTTTTGGCCGCCAAACGCCATTATCCTCTGGTTTTGTTGATATGTCAGAGGCATGGCGTGATGACAATGAAGACGATATAAAAGATGCTGAAGAAACGAAATTTTTTGATAATAATAATGATGGAATATTTAATGATGCCGATGGCTTTTTTAACGGTCCTCAATGTACGGGTCTTAAATGTGATGAAAGCGCTAAAAAAGCGACATTAAGAAAAGCCTTGGTATTAATCATGTCAAGCGCATCTTCTCCTAATTATGTACTGTCAGATACCGATCAAACCACAACTTATGCTGACAGTGATGGTAGTAGTACTGAACTTCCTGATATATCAGACGGTGATTCATTAACATTGAGTTTTCGATTCGCTGATAGTGCTATGCAAAGTTTACCTTTGGGGACGACGATAAGCGTTTCGTTAGATGGTGGAGATTTACAAGGAACCACCAGTGTTGAAATAGGAAACACTGCACAAAATGGCTACCACTCAATGGACTTTACGCTTAATAATGCATCAGGTGGAGACCCTGAACAGGCAACGTTAACCATTAGTATTAAAACGCCAAATACATCATCCACAACCTATGTCAGCAAGACAGTCTCACTTTTATAGTACTCTACTTTTCAAGAGGTTAACGATACTAGGTTAACCTCTTTCGCCATAACCCCATCATCACACTCCCATCAACGCTTCAGTACGTTGGAAAAGCTGGTTTGTCCTTTTGAACTGAACTTTGAATATGATAACTATAGGGTCAAACAGCCAACGAAAAACGCGTATTATAAAAGGAGAATTTTAGAAGAAATCAAAGGTGTTGATTTTAGAGTGATTAAGGCTTTATTGTGAAAGGCGTTAAAATCGATGATTTTGATCTAAATATGAACAAAATCATCGAAGCTTATTAATGCAAGCTGAGAAAATAATTATTTTCTAAAATTCACACCTGATTGCGCTGCAAAATATGCAAACATTGTATAAACAGCAGTCGCTTGTTTTAAATCATCTGGGTTTACTTTATCTAACGTATCATTCTCTGTGTGATGGTAATCAAAGTACTTTGAACCATCAGGTGCAAAATTCATGCTTGGCATACCTGCCGCACTCATAACACTCATGTCTGATTGTGCTCTTGCATTATTATCATTTGATAGCTCAACACCCAATGGCGCTAGATGTTTAGTAAGGTCACTAATTGCACCTAATGATTCTTTACCAACACCAGAAGTCATTTTGTAAATTTTACCCACACCAAAATCCCATTCTGCACCGATGATATGGTTAGCCATATTATCTTTGTGGATCTGCATATATTCTTTCGCCCCTAATAATCCAACTTCTTCAGCGGCAAAAAGGATTACGCGAATAGTGCGCTTTGGACGTTTAGGTAATTGTGCAATATGGTGAGCAGATGCCAACATCATAGCAACCCCCATACCGTCATCTAATGCACCTGTACCGACATCCCAACTATCAAGATGCGCGCCAATTGAAACGATTTCGTTAGGAAATTCGCTACCGGTAATTTCACCAATAACATTAGCAGACACTGCGGTCACTTTAGGATCGGTATGGCTGATTAATTTTAAATAGAAACTTACTGGTTTGTTACGTTTTAACTGATTAACTAACAGGTCAGCATCAGGGTTTGAAATAGCAGCTGCAGGAATTTTTTTCACCCCAGCTTCATAACGCATAATGCCGGTATGAGCTATACGATTATTATCAGTTCCAACCGAACGCATAATTAATGCTGATGCACCTTTTTTCGCAGCAATATTAGCACCACCAACACGAGTACCTACTGCGGGGCCGTATCCTGAACCTGTAATATCACGTGCCATTTGATAAGAAACAAAAGCAATCTTGCCATTTAAGCTGTTATCAGGCGCTGCTTTTAAATCAGCTAAAGTTTCAAAATGAGCAATTTTCGCAGTAAGTCCTTCTTCACTGGTTGCGATACTACCACCAAGCGCAATAGCGACGACTTGTGTGGGTATGGTGCAATAATCTTAGCTTTTACTTCTCCGCGCTGCCAAAAAGTACCTGTCACTTCTTCAGTCCAAACTTTATCAAAACCTAGTGTTTTCATTTTAGCTTGCGCCCAAATGACAGCTTTTCTATCGCCCTCTGATCCCATTAAACGATGGCCAACTTCGGTCGTTAACGACTCCAAGACTTGATAAGATAAATCAGATTCCAGAGCGGTATTTTTTAATTGTGATAACTGTTTAGCTTCTGATCCAGTAAGTGTTGCTGCTGAACTTGATAAAGCAAAAAAAACGCTACTAACAACAAGCGTTTTTATAACTGATTGAAAAGACACTTTACGCATTACATTCCCTTCCCATTTATGGGTATTTTGATATTCGAATGTATTCAGTATCAAGAATCTTGCGCCGACATGCAAATAGCTTCACCTTAAAAAAACGGTAAACTACCTTTAATATTTTTAATTTAATTCTTGTGGGAGTACTCCAAGACAATACCAGCCGAATTTGAAAGGTTTTTAGTTAGCAATATTCATAAATAGATAAGGTAATTGTAATACTTCGCCTAATAGATAAATGTAATTAAACACAAAAAAAAGCCAGTGAGAATATCACTGGCGTTTTCTTAATAAAAAGTCACGAAATATAATTAGATGGAAAAGGATGATCCGCAACCACAGGTTGATGACGCATTAGGATTATTGACTAAAAACCGACTGCCTTCTAAACCTTCAATATAATCAACTTCACCGTCGACTAAATATTGTAAACTCATCGGGTCAATGACCATAGTCACCCCTTTTTTTACGATGGTCATATCGCCGTCATTCACTTTTTCGTCAAAAGTAAAACCATATTGAAATCCAGAACAACCGCCCCCCGTTACATAAACTCTTAATTTTAATTCCGGATTTTCTTCTTCGGTGATCAAAGACAATACTTTAGTTGCTGCGGCATCGGAAAATTTTATCGGTAACTCGGGAGTTGACATATTGCTCTACTTACAAAGGTGTTTACGGAAGTGTATCGCGTGCATTATCTTAAACTTGACTAATTTAGTCAAGTATTACTGATTTAGTCGCCTCTATCACAAGAAAGAATAATACGTTGAAAAAAAACTTCGAATTACGGCGTGTTTTTTAATAGGTCTCCCCACATAAAACTTTCATCTAACCGCTGATGTTTTTGCCATCGATTCTTAGGCAAAATAGTGGCCAATTCTAATTTCTCTGGTAAAAAGTTATCAGGAAGCGTTAATTCCCCTTCAAGGATTTGAAAGTATTGAAAACTAAATGATAAATCTTTTCTTGTTGATACAGATATATTACTTAATTTTAATTGACTCGGCTTATTATCTAAACTGCCAAACAACGCTAAATCAACATAGCCTTTTACATACCGCTTACGCACTTGCTGTTGCAATAACACTATTTGAAAACGAAAATGATGCGGACTTCCCGTCGGATAAATGGATACGCGGTCAATAACTAAACCATCGACGGTTTTTTCCGGTGCCATCACTTTTTCATAAAAAGCTAATTCTCTTTTTACCTGATAATGCTCCGCCTCCATACTTTTCAATAACTCTTGCGAACGTTGATTTGCCATTCGCTCAACTTCTAGCTCTACTTCTAGTGTGTTGATTCGGCTGTTTTGTTGGACGTGTTTTTGATACATACTGTCTAAACGTGTTTTTTGTTGTACTAACGTTTTAACTTGATAGCCATGGTAAAAATTCCCAACACGATAGCCACTGTATGAACAGATGACAATAATGAGAATAAGTAAAAGAGCGGAACGAAATGTACCTAAACGAACAACAACTGTTTTTAGATTTATTTTTGCTAACCAATTCATTTGAAAAGTATTATGATATCCGCTTATTGATAAATTTTTTAGGCTAAACAATAAAGGTGAACCCTTTAATTATTATGATATCGCTATCTTTATTAAGAAAACGTTTAGCCTTACCCCAAACTTCCTGGCAACTTTGTTTATTAGCCGCTATTGGTGGAACTGCATCAGCACTATTAGTTGTGCTATTCACCTTTAGTATCGACACAATTCAAGGTCTTTATCTAAGCCAAAAAGATAACTATACCAGTTTAGATGCGTTAAGTCGTTTTGATTTGCCTATAGTCGGTGGATTAGTGATTTTATTTTTTGCTTGGTTAACGGGTTACAAATATTTACGTACAGGTATTCCTTTTATTCTACACCGTTTGAAAGTAGCAAACGGCCTAATTCCCATTCGCAATACCATAAATCAATTTTTTGGGAGTGTCATTGCCTTAGCCTCAGGATTCTCAGTAGGCAAAGAAGGGCCTGCTATACACTTGGGGGCTGCCTGTAGTAGTTATATTGGTAACAAGCTGAATTTGCCTTTCAATACGATACGTACACTTTGTGCCTGCGGTATAGCAGCTGGAATATCAGCTTGTTTTAATACGCCTATTGCTGCAGTTATTTTTGTTATGGAAGTTATCTTACGAGAATATAAAGTTCATATTTTTATTCCTGTGATGATCGCTTCGCTTATTGGTTCAATGATCACGAGTAGCATTTTTGGACCTGGACATGAATTTGAATATTTTGATAAAATATCCCTTAGTTTTCATCATTATCCTGCACTAATTTTATTAGGGCTGGTACTCGGCTTATTAGCTTATGGTTTTAACCGATACTTAGTGCTTATCATAAAATATTCAAGTTCAATGCATATTGTTCCTCGCATTATGTTGGCAGCATTTATCACTGGAACTTTAGGGTTTTTCGTACCATTTGCTATGGGGACAGATTTAAGTGCGATAACTTTTGCCTTAGAAAACAATCTTCATTTACAGTTATTATTAGGGTTATTATTTGCCAAGATCCTCATGACAATAACCGCTTTAGGCTTAGGAATTCCGGGCGGTATAATCGGCCCTATTATTGGTATAGGTGCAATTGCAGGTACTTGCGTTTCAGTACTCGTGACAGGATATTTACCCGGAGAAAATTTTGCTAGTGACTATGCACTTATGGGTATGGCTGGATTTTTAGCCGCAACCTTAAACGCACCGCTTGCCGCATTATTAACTGTCGTTGAATTATCAAATCAGTTAGAAGTTGTAGTACCTGCAATGATCGTAATAACCACTGCTTGTGTATTTTCAGGACAGGTTTTCAGAAACCGTTCTATTTTTATTATGCAACTTGAGCAACAAGGCCTGAAATATCGAAAATCTCCTATCGAAAAATCATTACAACGCATAGGTGTTTTAGGCGTATTGCAGGAAAACATTAAAGTCTATCAGCAAGAATGTTCTCCTGATGTTTTAACGGCGTTGAAAAAAGTAGGGTTGTTGAATCATGTTATTATTCAATCATCCGATGAAACAGAAGAACATTCTACTTTTTCATGGTTGAAACTTGAACATAGTCCAAGCACCAGTAGTGTTGAAATATTGCCTTTACAATTAATACCTTTGCAAAGTCAGTCAACCTTAGCTGAAGCATATTTAGCCCTGCTCGAACAACGAGATGGCGGTGTTTATATTTATGATAAGGATCCTAGTGACATTTTAGGGATTATTACTTTTGAGCAAATTCGATGTTATTTATTAGAAGGGAAAACGACAGTATGACGGCTCTTTTATGGCTTAAGGCTTTTCACGTATTTTTCATGGTGGCTTGGTTTGCGGGGATTTTCTATTTACCACGATTATTTGTTAATCATGCAGAAACATCAAGTAAAGAAGTGGCAGAACATCTAAAAGGCATGGAAAAACGGCTACTTTATTTTGTTACACCTTTTGCATTATTCACGGTAATTTTTGGCATATCACTTATCTATTATTATGGTTACGATTGGTTTGTGACTGCAAAATGGCTACACCTAAAAATCACTCTAGTGATGTTACTGCTGGCTTATCATGGCTACTGCTTTAAATTAGTTAAAGACTTTAGAGAAGATAAAAATGTACGTTCAGGGAAGTTTTATCGCATTTTTAATGAAGGCCCCGTACTTATATTGTTAGCCGTGTTGTATTTAGTGTATTTGAAACCATTCTAATTATTCGTCTTC
>Ga0105356_10006614_pt1 | contig 10791 bp, 8 predicted proteins | sample GOMGulsemesocosm_3_FD_83502 | JGI IMG/M metagenome (GOLD analysis project Ga0105356, IMG submission 83502) | Methane-oxidizing microbial communities from mesocosms in the Gulf of Mexico - GOM9D Gulf of Mexico | ecosystem: Environmental > Aquatic > Marine > Cold seeps | place: Gulf of Mexico...
AAATATTCCATCCAAGCATTGTACACTACTTCACACCACCACCATCCAACCACAGTCACACTTTCTGCCAAAAGACGAATGCACCTTTTAAACCTTGCCAAAACCTATAAATTTGCAATTATTGAAGACGATTACGACTATGATTTTCATTACAACCACGCACCTATATTACCACTTGCAAGTCATGACATCAACAAAAATGTAATCTATATTGGTTCTATTTGCAAAACTGTAGCCCCAGTTTTTAGAATAGGTTACCTAATAGCTTCTAAAGAATTTGTAGATGAATGTGCCAAATTACGTCGTTTTATTGACCGCCAAGGCGATGCACTTTTAGAATTGACTTTTGCCAGATTTATCAAAGAAGGTAGCTTGGATAGGCATGTAAAAAAAGTAGTAAAAATCTACAAAGCCAGAAGAGACTTGTTTTGCAGTTTCCTAAACAAAGAACTTAAAGATTATATTTCTTTTGAAACACCGAAAGGAGGAATGGCTATTTGGGCAACACTGAACAAAAGGTATTCTTGGGAAACGGTTGACACAATTGCAAAACAACAAAATTTAATTATTTCTGAATGGCAACGGTATGATGTTATAAAAAAAGGTCACAATTCTATTCGCATAGGCTTTGCTGCCTATAACGAAGATGAAATTCATGAATTTATCAAACGTTTGAAAACCACTATGGAAATACTTCGAGGTTGCAACAAATAAACACTTTCATTTCTGCTTAAATCATCTCATTTTGTATTTAGAAAGTCAACTACCACGATACAAGCATTGGGAAATTAAATCCATTGATGGGATTAAATCTATTCAAATTACTTATATTTATGCGCCTAAAATTTCAAACCTTTAAATATTCATTTACCTATGAAAAAAATAATTTCAATTTTAACCTTAGCAATAATCCTTTTTTCTTGTAAAACAGAAAAAAAAGCTGAGAAAAAAGAAGCTGTCGTTGAAAAGAAAACCGATGAATGGATTCATCTTTTTGACGGTACAAGCACCGACGGATGGCGTGCTTACAATGGAGAATCTCTACCACCTGGCTGGATTATAGAAGACGGAGCATTGACATTTAACACCAAGCTAGGTTTAGAGCAAGATTACAAAGGAGGAAAGGACATTATTTATGGTGCCCAAGAATTTGACAATTTTGAACTTTATATAGAGTGGAAAATTCCTGCTGGAGGTAATAGCGGTATTTTTTATCATTTAAAAGAAGGACATAAAAGTCCACCACAAGTTTCGCCAGAATATCAACTTATAGACGATTTGGGCTATGCTAAAATACATGATCTTACAGCCTATAATACAAGCTTAGGGTATACTGACAAACCCCGAAGAATTAAAACCATTGCAACAAACTGGTTCTGATTATGCCATGCATCCAGCAGATCCAACGCATAAAATATTAAACCCTATTGGAGAATGGAATTCTTCAAAAATTGTTTTTACTCCAGAAAGAGTTGAACATTGGCTTAATGGCAAACTATTATTGTCATTTGTACCTTGGGATGAAGCTTGGGAAGAAAAAAAGAATTCAGACAAGTGGAAAAACAGTCCAGATTATGGAAAATACAAAACTGGCTTTATAGGACTTCAAGATCACTCAAGTCCTATTTGGTTTAGAAATATTAAAATAAAAAAATTGTAATCAAAATCCTGAAACATGAACAAAAGAGATTTTTTAAAAAAAACTGGTTTAGGAGTTGCAGGTATTGCTTTAGCTCCTTCATTTATAATGTGTAAAAAACCTTCAATGCCTAATGGCCGTCTTAGAACTGCTCATATTGGTGTTGGTGGAATGGGAAAAGCAGATCTTGATGCTATTTCTTCACATAACTTGGTTGATATAACTGCACTTTGTGACGTGGATGCCTTGAAACTTGCAGAAGCTCATAAAGAACACCCTAATGCCAAAATTTATTCTGACTATAGGGTAATGCTAAAAGAACTTGAAGACGATATTGATGCTGTAATTGTATCCACACCAGACCATACACATGCTCCTGCGGCAATGATGGCTATGAATATAGACAAACCTGTGTATTGTCAAAAACCATTAACACACCATGTATCTGAAGCAAGAGCTATGAATAAATTGGCTAAAGAAAAGAAATTGGTTACTCAAATGGGAATACAGGTACATTCTTTCTACGATTATAAATTGGCAACTTTGTTAATACAATCTGGAATTATTGGAAAAGTACATACCGTAAGAGCATGGTCTCCTAAAAACTGGGGGTATGATGGTCCTGTTCCAGAAGGTAGCGATCCTATTCCTGAATCTTTAGACTGGAATTTATGGTTAGGAACAGCAGCAAAACGTCCTTATAAAGAAGGTGTTTACCACCCAGGAAATTGGCGTAAACTTATGGACTACGGATGTGGAACTTTAGGAGATATGGGAGTTCATATTTTTGATACGCCTTACAATGCACTAGAACTTGATGTTCCTCGAACTATAATCAATGAGTGTAAAAAATCAAATGGATTTGGTTTTCCTGAAAAAAATACTGTGACTTACGAGTTTCCACAAACGAAATATACTGCGGAGACTTTAAAATGGGTTTGGTATGATGGTGTAGATGCTCCTGAGTCTCATGAAGACTTAATACTTCCTAATTCAGAAAACAAAGCGGATAAAGAGAAAAAAGATACTGATAAGAAAGATGCAAGCTTGGAAGACAAAATGTCTCTTGAAACAAAAAAAGTAGACGACAGTACTTTACCTGAACAAGGAGCCATGTTTATTGGAGAAAAAGGCCGCTTGTTATTGCCTCACTTTATGCAACTACCGAAGAAAATTGTCGATGGAAAATATGTTGATATTTCATCGGAAATTGCTGCTGTAGAAAAAGCAAACAATATGGGAAAACCTATCAGAAATTACGATTCTGAAGGACCAAAACACTACCATCAATTTGTAGATGCTTGTTTCGGAAAAGATGAATGTACTGCACCTTTTTCATATGCTGCCAGATTAACGGAAACTATCTTATTAGGAGTAATAGCTGGTCGTTTTCCAAACCAAACACTTCATTGGGATAGTGAAAAAGCAAAATTCTCAGAAGATGAAGCCAATCAATATCTTGAAGGTGATTATAGAAAATTTTAGTATTAGCATATCTGCTATTCATACTTATTATAAAAGCGTATTAATTCTTGATTTAAGAATTAATACGCTTTTGTAAAAAAATTGATACCATTAGAAGTCAATTTATTGTAAAGTCTAGTCTTTGACTTAATTGAATTATCCTTCATATTTAAAGACAACCTTCGGAACTTTAATTAAATAAAAAATGTGATGAGCAAATCACTCTAAATAATACAATTTATCATGAACATAGATGAAATTATCAAGAATAGAAAAACACAAAAAGTACTCGCAAACATTCATTTACCTGTTCATGAGGATCATAAAAAACTCCATATCGTAATAAATGAACTTTTAGAATTAGCCTCATCTGCCCCGTACCATAAAAAATGTAATAGTAAGTATTTATCAAAAGAAGAACTTAACTCATGTTTGCCTTGGCGGTGTTATGTCTTAGACAGCCTAAATTGTAGGTCATTATCTAATTTACTTGTTGAAAAAGATATTAAATCTGGTAAAATAAATGATATGTTATCTGCCTCAGATGCACTACTGCTAGTGACTTGGTTACCCGAACCATTAGAACAAAATAAAACTGAAGATAACATTTTATTCAGTGGAAATCTACAAAATATGGAACACATAGCTGCCGCTTCTGCCGCAATTCAAAACATATTAATAGGAGCAACAGCAAGAGGTTTACCAAATTATTGGTCTTCTGGAGGAGTATTAAGAACTGAAAAAATAAAAAAGATTCTCCATATCCCGGAAGAAGAAATATTACTAGGAGCTATTTTTTTGTTCCCTTCCAAACTTGACGAAGCCAATACCTTTGTTAAAACTGGTGCACTTCGTAATCAAGGAAAAAAGATAAATACTTGGACCAAATGGATTGAAATAGCCAAAAACACCATTTAAAAAACTTGAATCAAAGAATACAAACTCTAAACGGTTAGATTTCTTTGTACATAACAAGTTGTAGCCAATCAAAAAAGCAGTAACCATTTATGAAATATATTATTCTCATCCTTTCTTTATTCTTTTTAGGATGTATCAATACACAAAAACAAGAAACTATTGATTCGATTATGCAAGCGAATTATCAACAAGGAATTTTTAATGGAAATGTATTAGTTACAAGGAATGATTCTATTGTGTATCAGAAATCATTTGGTTACACAGACGGTTCAGAAAAAACTAAACTGACAAAAAAATCTATTTTCTGTATAGGTTCAACCGCAAAAGAATTTTTTGCTGTATCTATTATGATGTTAATTGAAAAAGGAGAATTACAAATGGATGACAAACTTTCTGAATTTGGTTTAGAGCTACCAACTTGGTCGGAAAAAGTTACAATCAAGCATCTTTTAAATTACACTAGTGGACTACCTATAATTGATTATGCTAATGCAGAAAATGAAAAAGATATGTTAGAAGATTTACAACTACTACCTAGTTTACTATTTGAACCAGGCACAAATTTTAATTATAACAACAATAGTATTTTTCTTCAAAAAAAAATTATTGAAATTATTACAAACAAAACATTTCAAGAGTTTGTAAAGGAGAATATCATTATTCCTTTAAAAATGAAAGATGTAGTTTTTGACCCTGATTTTAACTACCCAAACAGAACTAGGTGTTTTAACATACAAAAGAAAAATGCTTCAGAAATCGATCCAAGTAAGGGTTGGTTATGGGTGTCAATCGATGATTTAAATAAATGGATTACTGCTTTACATAATTACGAACTGATTTCTGAAACATCATTAAAAACACTTCTTCGAAATCAATATTTTGAAGATAAAACAGCTATTCTTGGTTTAACTGATGACTTATTCTTAACACATATCCATGGTGGTCAATTCTATCAACTTGAAACTAGGTTCATTAGTGAATTCGAGAATAACCTCAATATTATTTTAATGTCCAATAATAAAAATCAAGTTCGTGAAATTGTTCAATCTTTGCATGAGATAATAAAAAATTAAGTTTTCAATTCATCCAAATAACAACTCATAAATGTCTGGAAAAGATCAATATCATTCGAAAAAAGTAACTGATTACAACACAGAACTGAGTTAAAAAACAATCATTTATTTTATTAATTTTAACCTACATAATTTAACAACAGAAAAATCATATAGATTTTTTTTGAAATACCGATTGATAAAAAAAGAAACAAATGAAAAAAACAGTATTTCAAATTACCCAAATGGACTGTCCTTCAGAGGAAAATCTAATCCGAATGAAATTGGACGGAATCTCAGATATTGCAAATTTAGATTTTGACATTCCGAATCGAAAATTGACCATTTTTCACAGCCGAGAAATTGATCAAATTGAAAAAGCTATTATCGAACTGAATTTGGGTGGAAAAAAAATATCTACCGAAGAAACCGACCAAACAGAATTTAAGGAAAACAGAAACCAAAAAAAACTACTTTGGTCTGTACTTGCCATAAATTTTACTTTCTTCATTATTGAAATGACCACTGGAATTATTTCAAAATCCATGGGACTAGTTGCGGATAGCCTAGATATGCTCGCAGACAGTTTTGTATATGGAATTAGTTTGTTTGCTATTGGAGGAACATTGATAAAGAAAAAAAAGATTGCAAAACTTGCTGGATACTTTCAAATTACGCTTGCTATTATTGGATTTATAGAAGTTTTGAGAAGATTTTTTGGAGACGAGAAACTTCCGAATTTTTCAACAATGATTATCATTTCTATTTTTGCACTTATTGCAAATGGTATTTGTCTTTACATTTTACAAAAATCAAAAAGTAAAGAAGAAGTTCATATGAAAGCGAGTATGATTTTTACTTCAAATGATGTTATTATAAATTTTGGTGTTATAACTGCTGGTGTTTTGGTTAATTGGTTAGAATCAAATAAACCAGATTTGATTATAGGAACAGTCGTTTTTATTTTGGTTATTCAAGGAGGCTTTCGAATACTAAAACTGAGCAAGTAAACAGAAAAAACACCTCTTTTTTTATCAGTTTTAGTCAATATAACTTCAAATAAAAATTTTATATTTAAAAACATTATTTTTATTTAGTCTAAATAATATTAATTTATATATTTGTGAAACAATCATAAAAAAGATTTACAAATATGGGAGCAAAAATTATTGCTAAAACAACACATGGAATTGTTTCCAAATGCTACAATTCTAATATTTATGAAATATTGTTTAAAAACCTAAATTTTCGATTTTCACTACAAGGCTACGACCAATTTACAAGCTATATTTTTGAATTGAAAGAAGCTTTTGACGATCATTATGCCTGTAGTAGCTGTCAATGTTCCGAAATTACAATACCAACAGCCAATGAAAGTTTACAAATAATATTGAGCTACAAGGAGCTAAAGGAACTTTGTGATTTATTCACCTTAAAAACATATAAAAACTTTAGTCTTGATATAAAAGACAGGATTGATTTTACTTTTTCTTTGAATTGAAAATTGCTATGAAAAAAAACCGGACTCATTTGACAAGAGTCCGGTTTGTTCTTTTTAAACTTGTTTAAATAAGTTCTTATTCTTAAAACTATAAAACAATTCTAAACCCATACACCATTTATTACTCTATAATGTTTGTTCTCATCGGTATCAATAACTTCATATCCATCGACACATTCAACCAAAATTGCATTACGCTCGGAAGTTGTAACTTGTTCTAAACCGAAACCATCGTAACCCCTATACCATGCTTCAGAAGAAATTCTATCACCAGTAATTATTGTAAAATTATCTGAAGCTGCTAATACAATACCTGTATTAGCTGTCTTAAATACTATTTCACCCGAAATATTATTTATAAAACATTGATATGTGTTCGTATCATCTATAAATACCCAATAGTTTTTCATATATTCTTCATGAGGTACTTTGGTCCCAAAACTAAAATAATGAGACTCAATTTCTCCTCTAGAAGGGCTGAAAGTAAGAACCGTATTATCATCTTGTTTTATTGAAAAACTAAATGTTTGATAGGGACTCCCATCTGTCTTCTCTTGAAAAATCGACAAATTTGAAACACCAGATAGTACTACAGTTCTAATAGTTTCAATTGTCGAATGTGAATTGACATCCTTATCTACCAAAGTAGCCGTATATGTTGTCCCATCTAGATTGCTGAAAACTATATCATTCTGCCAATACACACCTTTTTTTGACGAATCATACAATTTTTCATTTTGGACTCCTCTCCTAATTGGTCGGGAAGAAATATATTTTTTTTGAACACTACTTCCTACCTCTACAATTCTAGCTTGTTTAGGGTCTACTCTAAATTCTATAATTTCTCCATCCACCCTAGAAAAGGTTTTTAACACTACATTAGAAGTATTTGCTTCATTACGTATTCTTTTATAATTACCTTCTATAATTGTGTAATAAGATAATTCTGAACTTCCTCCTTCTGTTAACTCCAAAAAGAATGTTCCACTAAATAAACTATTTAAACCAATCGACAACCAACCAAAGTTAACAGATCCATCTATTGCCGTATGAAAACTTAAATTAAGTTGTTTTGCCTTGAAAACCGAATCTATCTTATGATGATTAGACAATAATGCACTTATCCTTAAAAGTAAATAATCTACTCTTTCACCCCAAAATTCTAAATGATTATATGTGTCAGTAGAATAACGAACTGTATTATTTTCATAAACTTTATCTGTTATAGGAAATACCCCATTGTATTTACTCTCTGGTTCAAAATCAGGAGACGGTGCATTACCTGGTGCATTATCCGTTTTAACAATATAATTTTCAAATCGATAATTTCCATCCTTAAACTTAGACCTAAATGCCGTACTTCCTCCAGTAATAGTTTGCGGCTCCACATCCTTAATAATATAAGTCATATTTGGATAACTTGTCACTTCAGGAAATTTAAGATTCCCAATACCTTTATTCATTTGAGAATCTATAGTTATCGTTGAGTTTAACCCTAACCCGAGGGGTAAAGTAGAGTGTTGAGCTAATTTCACATTACGAAAATTAGCAACTAAATTAGCTGCTTCAAATTTAAAATAATTCAACCCAAACTCTACATTAGTAGCAAGAAATTCAGTTTGTTCAGTAATTCGTAATGAAGCCCCCAGTACAGAATCTTTACAAACAGAAATTCTTTTTATTTTCAGTTCATTACCCGTAAGAACCGCTCCTACAAGTTTCAGCTCATCTATTTTCCCCAAATAACAGTTAACCGTACTATTTTCAATTGTTACTACTCCTCCATTATAAGTTCCACTGTTATTAAACTCAAAACCTTTAATAGAACTCTCTACTATTTTACTAGGCATAGGTGTACCACTCTGTCCTCCACTAGAGTAAAACCTAAAACTATTGATAGGTGAAGACAATTTATTTATATCAAAAGTAACATTTGGATGTACATATCCAGGATGCCCATATGCATCTATTTTATAAACAAGATTAAAACCTGTATAATTTCCATCAACCAAACCAGTAGCTACAGTAAATTGTTTTGGTGAATCGTACCCCGTTATTTGAACTTTAGTACCATTTACCTCAATATCAATGGTTCTTGGGTTATCTGTATAATTTAATCCAGAAAAATCTGCATTAGCATCAATAGTCACAACATTGCTAGTGACACTTAGTGTTAAATTAGGAAACCTCCACTGACAAGCATTATCTTGTTCATCCGAAGCGAATTCACGACCAATTTCTCCATCGAAATGGTTAGACCATCTATCAAGGTTTACATCATTTATTCTTAATTTATTTGTTGCTCCATTTTGAGAAAAACAAGAAATCCCAGCACCCCGAAGCTTAGAAACAATATTTTCTATTTGAAATTCTTGATACTGTATTTTGGCATCATCATCATTGTGTACTCCTCCTCTGGAATTACTTAATATTGCAAAATAATGACAATCCTTCCCATTTGTATCTATGAAGTCTCGAGATTGATTTCTTATACCAATAGTTCTGACAGAACCTTCTGATGCTCCACAATTTAATAAATGTGGAATACCTTTCACAAAACTTAATCCTCCCTGACTGGGAGGTATAATTAATACATTTAAGTTTAATGAAGCATTCCCCGGCTTTACATAAACAGAACCATGAGTTGCATTGTGTATATTTTCATTAGTTAATTTAAGCTTCCCTGGACCTGATAAAGTTAAATCAGAATTCTCAGCAGACCTAAAAATTAAACTGCGTTTGGGGTCAGAAATTTCAATTGTTCTAAAACCAGCTATTCCCTCTCCATCAAATACCAATTCTGGTACTTTTTGCCATACACAAAAATCAATAGCGTTTTGAATCGCAGTAACATTGTCTGTATATACATAAGAATCTACTGTACCCGTCTGGTTTAGCGTTTTATCTATGGTAATAGAACTTCCGTCACCATTAACTGTCAATATCTCATACTCTCCTGTTACTATTCTTCCCAATGAAGTAAGAGGTATTTCACTACCATCTGCTACATTCGGATTATGGAAAGATTTCTCAATTGAAATTCGCTTGCCTACATCTGAAGAGAGAAATGTTCCTGCAACTGCAGTTACCATATTCGTTGAATTTATAACAATGCTATTTACATAGCGTAAATCATAAACCACTCCAAAAGTTGAAGCAGACAGTTTAAAATAATTTGCTACATCTAACACATTGTAAGTGCCATCATTATTATCAATAATTGTCAATCCATCAGGATTTACATACGAAGGAAGCGTATCTATTAACTTAAAATTAGCCATTTTTTTATTTTTATGATAGGTTCAATACATTTTCTTTTTTTACATTTTTTTAATTAAGACAAGAACCCGTTTTATCTAAATTAAAAAAATTATAGTGCAATCTAAGAACAAATTAAAACCATACCTAAAAGGTATACAATTGCTTAACACATGTGTAAACTATGCGCCAAACCGATCAACGCAAAAAACCCCATTTTCGACGTGTGGTCAAAAATAGGGTTGTTTATTTTAAATGAAAATTCAGCTATACCTGAGATCCCCTCATTCTTCGGAATGACATTCCGTAAGCATTAATGTAATGAGACTAACTCACCTGTTCTCCATTTGCAACCTCTTCAGAAGAAGTTTGCAAAAAGGCAAGTTTACCGTCCTTGGTATCTGCCATTAATATCATACCTTGACTTTCAACGCCTCTTAATTTTCTTGGTGATAAATTCACCAAAACAGACACTTGTTGTCCGATAATATCTTCTGGCTTGAAACTTTCTGCAATACCAGAAACAATGGTTCTTACATCAATTCCTGTATCTACTTTTAAAACCAATAATTTTTTAGTTTTCGGCATTTTTTCAGCCTCTATAATGGTTCCAACACGGATATCCATTTTCCCAAAGTCTTCAAAAGTGATAGTTTCTTTAGCTGGCTCAGCTACTTTCGCTTCTGCTACATTGGCTAACTTTGTTGCTTCTAACTTATCCAATTGTTTTTGAACCTCTTCATCTTCAATTTTTGCAAACAACAATTCTGCTTTATTTATTTGATGTCCTTCAGGAATCAAGACCTTTTCAGTTCCTACAGAACTCCACTCCAAAGCACTTTCACTTTGATTTAAAATTCCTTTTAATTTGGTTGAAGTAAATGGTAAAAACGGCTCACATAAAACAGACAACCCCGATGCGATTTGAAGCGCTACGAACATAATTGTTTTTACACGTT
>Ga0105356_10006615_pt1 | contig 10791 bp, 9 predicted proteins | sample GOMGulsemesocosm_3_FD_83502 | JGI IMG/M metagenome (GOLD analysis project Ga0105356, IMG submission 83502) | Methane-oxidizing microbial communities from mesocosms in the Gulf of Mexico - GOM9D Gulf of Mexico | ecosystem: Environmental > Aquatic > Marine > Cold seeps | place: Gulf of Mexico...
ATTTGCTTGAAGAAAAAGAATAACTAAAGCTGAATTCAGAGGGGATTGAATGGCCAGAACCCTCAGGCCATTCAATAAGTCGTCTTACTTTACCTATTACTTATTTATCTATATTTAGCTGGTTTTTTAATGCTTTTAGTTGGGTTCGTTTATTACTTAGTGTCAAGATAAGTAAAGAAATAGCTAATATGAACACTGTTTTTGGCTCGGCTATATCATGTGCAGTCAATATCTCTACTTGAATTGAAATATGCGAAGTAGATTCCGATATTAAGGCACTTACAATATCATCCCGCTCCAAATTTAAATGAATTTCATGAGGCCCGAACATTGGTACTCGTATTAAATCATCTGGTTGATGAATATTTACACCCGTTATTATGCCATCCATGCCAACCCAATCTAAATCAGTAAACCACCAACTCCATATTGCGTCATCTAGGTTTTGATCTGGATTAGGAAGTAGAGGATCAAATTGTAATTGCTGTGCATCTTGCAACACTGGTGGAAATACACATTGTGGTTGCAGTGGAAATTGGCAACCAAAAAAGTCCAGTTGAATGATTTCTGGTTGAATATTAATTTCAACAAAAATATCGAAAAAACTATCAACAGCTATAGGGATGGGTTGAGTCGAAGTTAATTGCAACTCGACAATTTCAATTGGTATTGGGTTTGGTGGAGTAAGTCCTTGAGCCAGAATTTCGATATCATTAGGATTTTGACAAGTTGAGCTTGTAGGCGGCCCTACTTGCGTAGTCATACCAAAACAAAGAGTGTCGCCAATTAGACTTGCTTGGCTGGCAGTACTTAAGGTTAACAAAACTGCCACTAACAAATATCTTGTTGCGTTGAACATCCTATTCATGATGCATTCCTCCTTATCTAAGTTAGAAAAAAGGTTGGAATTTCGAACAAGAAAATGAAAGCATAAGCTATGCCGAGATAACATTTTTTAAACTTATCAAAGAGCTGAGAAATAACCAAAAGTGTTGATTGTGATTTATGTAAAAGAAGCTGACATTAAATATTAGTTAAATAGCTTTAACCAATAAGCTGAGAAAATATTTATACGGATTAGCTAGGTTAGGCTGAGCAAGCTAAGCATGAACAGACTAATCGATGCATCTGCTTTGTTACTTAAATGTGGTGCTTAGCTGATTAATTCTTTCTGCGCTATTTAATACCAGCACGCCTTTTTGTTGAACTTGTTCAGCATGTTCAGTATTTTGTTGAGCAATAGTATCTATAGTATGCACACTGGCCGTTATTTGATTAGCTACAACGCTTTGTTGACCTGTCGTTGCAGCAATTTGTGTAGATACTTCGGTGATTTGCGACATTTTATTAATGATCTCGCTCATCGTCGTAGCGACTTGATTACTTTGTTCGCGGCATTGTTGTGCTTGGCTTTGGTTGGTAAGCATCATCTCGCCCCAAGATTTTAAGGTTTGCTGTAATATACTTACCGATGATTGTATTTGTCCTGCAGCTTGTTGAGTTCTACTTGCCAAAGTTCTCACTTCATCCGCAACTACAGCGAAGCCGCGGCCTTGTTCACCAGCTCTGGCTGCTTCTATTGCGGCATTAAGTGCCAATAGGTTGGTTTGATCGGCAATCCCTTCAATTTCAGACATTAATTTTGCAATGTCATCGGCATCGGAAATAAGTGTATTTGCCGAGTTGGCAGCCGTTTTAACATCAGTAGCTAAGGTTGATATAATATTTTCGGTGTTGTTAATCGTACCAATAGCATTAATACATTCATCGTTTACTTGTGTCACATGGTCTCGTGCATTGAGTGTACTTTGGCTAATATCATCAATAGAAGCACTCATTTCGGTCATAGCACTTGCCAACTGCAGTAAGTGACTATTTTGTTCAACTAAACCTGTTAATGATTGTTGTGATGAATTATCCAAGTGAGCGGCTGTTTTTACTAAACTGGCACCTTGATCTGTACTTCGTCCAAGTACTGTTGTTAATCGAGCGACTAATAATTTTTGGCCATAATCGGCAATGCCCACTAAACCTTTACCAGAGAAGATAAATCGAGAAGGGCTATCTATATCTTGTTTAGTTTTGTCTATATAACGGGGTAACGTGAAAAGTTCTTCTCGATAGATTATAAACAGCAATGCTATAGGTAAAAGCTGTAAAATAATATTGAGTGTGGCTTCGGATAATAATAGTTGAAAAAGGCTAAATATAGCTAATAAACTAACAAATAAACCATGCTTTAACAGGCGGTTACTATGAAAGTCTTTAGGTGTATGACCTTGATTAATTTGTTGGTATAAGTTTATCGCTTGTTGCTTTTGAGTTGCCGTTGGACAAGCTCTTACCGATTGATAACCTGTCGTTATGCCATTTTCGCTCAAAGGGGTGACATAAGCGTCAACCCAATAATAATCGCCATTTTTGCACCGGTTTTTTACCATGCCTCGCCAAGGTTTATTTTTTTTAAGCTTTTGCCATAAATCTGTAAAAGCAGCGGCAGGCATATCAGGATGCCTAATAATATTATGGGGTTTACCACATAACTCTGCAGACGAATATCCCGATATGTTAGCAAAGCTCTCGTTAACATAGGTGATTTTACCTTGTAAATCTGTAATTGATACTAGCTGCTCGGCTTCACCAAAACAGACTTCTCGTCCTTGACCACTCATAACTGCATACCTAAGATACTGTAAGCTTTATACTACAAGCTTCGTAAAAGCATGAGTTTAGCGTGTTTTTTGGTTCGGCACTTTGTCTGTTTAGCTAGTATTTATGGTAAATTTGATTTAGATCAAGAAAACTTGTTTTCATTTAGTTATAACGACGAGCAAGGCCTTTCGTGGCCGACAAGTTGATTGAGCAACGCTTGATCGATAATTTGTATAAGTTTACCACTGACGGCCAAAAGACCATTTTTTTGAAACCTATTAAATAACCGACTGATAGTTTCAACGGTCAAGCTTAGATAATTTCCTATATCGTTTCGAGTCATGCTTAAACGAAATTCTTTTGATGAGAAGCCGCGCTCACCAAAGCGTGTTGCTAATGAAAAAATAAAACTGGCTAATTTTTCTTCGGCGTTTTTTTTAGCAAGTGTCATGTGCAATTGCTTATCACCATGAATTTCACCACTCATTAATTTGAACAGCTGGCGTCTCAGGGCTGGCATTTCTCCTGATAATGTTTCAATAGACGCAAATGGAATTTCACAGATCATAGAAGTTTCTAATGCTTGGCTATCGCTAACATGCGCTTGGCTTGCTATGGCATCAAAGCCGATGATATCGCCGGGTAAATGGAACGCAGTGATTTGCTGTTCACCATTTTTATCAATAACAAAAGATTTAAAAGATCCTGATCTGAGCGCATATAACGCATGCAAAGGCTCACCACTACTAAATAGTTTGTCACCTTTTTGCAGTGGTTTTTTACGCTTGATAAGTTGATCTAAGCGTTCCATATCGTGACCATTTAAAGAATAGGGCAAACATAACTGATTGATGTTGCAACTTTGGCAATGAATTGAGTTGGTCATTAAGCTTATTTTATTGCTGGCGAGGAGAGCTATAAATGCTAGCAAAGATTTAGTGTGAAAACACGCTTTTAAATAAAAGCGGTGAAAAATAACACCGCTTGATCTAGATGAGTGACTTAGCTTAATTTTCTTCTTAGTAAGAATAAACTAGCTAATAAAAGTAATGCTGTAGTTGGCTCTGGCACAGAATTAACCATAAAGCTTGCTGATTTTTGTTCAAAATTATCGATATTCAAATTATCAAAACTTATCACTTCTAAGCCAGCTAATAGTTCAATTGAATGAGAGCCAGTGGTTAAGGAATTAAAGCTAAAACTAGCTAAAATAAAACTTGTACCTTGCTGCCCAGCTATAATTAATTCATCAGCCATTAAGTCCGTATAATCATCTAAGTAAAGTTGACCACTGGTACTATCATCGCTATAAGAAGAACTGCCATTACCATCATCAAAGCCATTGCCAAACGTCCAATTCACAAGAGAAAGTGCATTGTCATCGAAGCTAATGGTACCGGCAAATCCGCCGAGTAAATAGGACAGATCGCTAACGATGAGTTGTCCTGTTATTTGTTCATTTTCAGCATAGTTTGTTTTATCAAAAGCCAATTCAATCAATGTTGCATTACTATTGAGGCTAAACATCAAAGTGAATGCGAGTATTAAATTTTTCATTTTCGTTATTTCCTAATATTAAGAAGCAATTGCACAACGTGATAAATCACATAAAGCCATCATTGGACGAACATCACGGCGGTCGACATTGCCGTCTTTATTAAAGTCATACTCTAATGGCAGCGGATCTGAACCTCTGAGTAATTGTTTAAAAAGGTTAATGTCACGAATATCGACAGCGTTGTTACCGTCAAGATCTCCTGGTTTAGTAGCTTGTTCTTGGCACAAACCGTCTCCTGCTACTAAGCAAACAAGCCAATCAGAAAAGTCTTGATCAAAAGTTGTGCCCCAGCTGGCTAGAATATCTTGATAAGGGGTAAACTCAGGTAATTCAACTTCGTCAGTTTTAGGTTGTCCACATGTCCACACCCAGCTGCCCGATGACCATTCGCTGTCGTCATGAGCCCATGACCAGTTGTTTGCAATAGCTTCAGTTTTAGTTTTCCAACCCCAATCAAATTGACAATCTCCCGAAGCGATTACATATTTTACCGCACGAAAGGATGGTAGTAGGGTGTTGTCTACTTCAGGCCTCTGTGTTTCCAGCATGAACCTTGTTGCTAAATACCCCCAATAATAGGTGCGCTCAGTATTACTATTTTCGTAAGTCGTTTGAAACAATTCGCTAAGATCATAAGTACCTTGCGCCGCAACAGTTAATGCATTTGGGTTGTCATTTGGTTGAGATAAATATTCAGCTAAACCTTCAGCCCACCATACAGAATTGTCGGCTTGGTCATTGAAGTTACCCCATTTATTGAAGCGACCATCGAGGTAATGTACGTATTCATGTTTTAAATTCCACACAGAAAAACCGGGAAGCCAAGTCGCCTGATGGGCAATAAAACGTGCTTGATTATTCTCTACCCAAGGGTCACCTTCGAGATACATACCGCCATTGTCTGTGCCTATACCAAAGAAGTTACCTGCGTAATTGTCGTAGTCAGTATAAGAACTGAATATCACTACTTCTAAATCGCTATTCTGATCATCTGCGACAGGTGTTGTTGTATTAGTATCAAATAACTGGTGAAAACTGACTTCTTGCTGCGTTAGGTTTTGACATATTTCAGTTAGGTTATCATTGGCTATTGGCGGTTGAAAACGTAATTTAAGGGATGAACTACAAGTATGATCCCCTGAAAGTATGGTCGCCTCTAGGTCAAAACTACAAGCTTCTCCGTATAAATTACAGTTTTCACTATCGTAAAAACCAATCGCTGACTGTGCTTTTAACCATCCTGAGCTACCAGCGCCTTGATGATTATAGTCACTTAATATTTTTTGAATATTAGGTCTAACTGTATTGGCGATGTCACCACCGAATCTTAAAAACCTTGCCAATTCATTAACGGTATCGGCCCATTGGTATTCACGTGTATGACCTATGAGCCAAGTGCCTTTTGTTTCAACAAATTGTTGTAAGTTTGAGAGTATTCGTGGCGAACTTATAACGGCTTGTTCAAGCTCTGTACCATTGTCTTCAGAGGCATTAAATAAATGAGTTAATATTTGGGTTAAGCCATTCTCTTCATAGTACACACCCCAACCATCATCTTGATTAACTGTTTCTGCATAGCCAACTAAAGCGTCAGTTAAACGTGCGATAAATGGCATGCTATTGCTACCAGAGCTACGTAACAGCACAAGTATTTCATAGCGCACCATAAAGTTTCGAGTTGCATCACCACTAAATGTTATAAAATGTTCACCAGCAAAATAATTGCTAAATGCTAGATTTAGCGCAGTGTTATAAGCTACAGGAAAAACTCTGTTATTACCCCATTCGGCCCAATGCATGGCTCTTAAATAGATAACCAATTTTTCAAGTTCATCAGCACTGCTTGCGTCTGTTCCATCGTAACTGGCTAAGTGTGTATTAATGGCCGAGGCGATAGTGGTTATACTGGCGTCAGTAAAGACGTTTGTACCTACCAATGATTTGTCAAACAACCCATATAAGCATGAATTGAGTACACCTGATTTTACGGAGTTTATTAAGTCATCCCCTGAAAGAGTCTGTAGCTCTGCTGGTGAAGTGCAGCTAGTAATGACTGAACGGGTTAACTTACTTGTTTTCTGTTTACTTAGCAGTGCCGGCTTAGAACGATAAAATTCGCTAATAGGCTGATTATTTTTAAGTGACTGTCTAAATTGCTCTGGTGATATCTGTCTAGGCGGGTTAAAACCATTTTTACTTGAAAATTTAATGTGCTTCGCATGATGGCTATTAAGCGATTGCGCAGCTTTTTCATCTGTTTTTTCTGTTTTATGCTCTACACTATATGTCGCGCCATTTATGGCAAGACTTAGTAATAGACCGGTATATAACAGGTTTTTCTTATTATTCACGTCTCTTCCCTCTTGTTATTTTTTTGTTATAGATGCGTAATAAATGCACTGTGAGTATATTGTATAAAATATATTTTTCAAGGGCGACCTGTATATTGTTTTGTTATTTCTTTATAGGTGGTTATAAATTTTGCTCCATGCTTTTTATTGTGTTTATTATTCTGTGGTTTGTTTTGGAATAGGATATTTAGAAATATTTAGGTGAAGGTGACAGTGTCTTATCTCTGTACTTTCTCAATGGACGGAATCGAGATATACTTTTATTCTGTGAAGCTGTTTGCTGAATTTATTAGACATAAAGAGTATATTTACCAGATGAAATCTATTGTATTCATTAGCGAATTAGCACCTGAAGTTCAATCTCAATGGTTGCTCTTACTTAATAAGCACTTACCTAATGAAACGATATTCTTATCTAAGAAAGTTAGCGAGTCTCAAGCTAAAGAGATTGATATCGCTATTGTCGCAAATCCAAACCCAACAGAGCTTGCAAGGTACCCTAACTTAGTATGGATTCAAAGTTTATGGGCTGGCGTAGAAAAGCTCGCTGCAGAGCTGATAAACAGCCCAATAAAGTTAGTCAGGTTAGTGGATCCGCAATTGGCGGTATCCATGGCCGAATCAGTGCTAGCGTGGACATTATATTTACAACGGAATATGCCCGAATATGCGCAACAACAGCGCAATAGGCAATGGCAGCAATTACCTTGTATCGCATCTGCTAATCTTCGGGTCAGCATTGTCGGAGCTGGGAATTTGGGTGTCGCTGCTTTAAATGCTCTTAAAAAGTTAGATTATCAAGTGAGTTGTTGGAGTAGAACAGCAAAAAAACTCGATGGCATTAAAAGCTATAACGGTGCTGGCAGTTTAAATACCATGTTAAACAACACAGATATTTTGATTAATTTATTACCTTTAACTCAACATACTCATCATATGCTTAATGAAAAACGATTGAGTGAGTTGCCTAAAGGCGCGAAACTCATAAACTTCTCTCGAGGCGCTGTTGTAGATACGAAAGCTTTATTAAAATTATTAGAAATAGGGCACTTGTCTCATGCGGTGCTTGATGTTTTTGAGTCTGAGCCATTGGAACAAACTGACATACTTTGGCAAAGGCCTAATATTACAATACTGCCACACATATCGGCTCCAACCAACATGCAAACCGCGTCGATGATTGTTGCCAAAAATATTAGAATCTATCGTGATCAAAACGTGGTACCTGATGCCGTTGATTTAAAAACCGGATATTAAGCTTTAGTAATTTATGCTTAATTAGGTAAAATAGTGAGGAATGTAAGTCAAATATTAATATTGTAAGGTAGCTAATAGTAGCTACCTTGATCAGAGTCTCCATTTTATAAACTCTATAACTCGTGTATTGAAAGTTTTACTTTAAGTAACTGCACAATAAAAATTAATAAAAAGAATCTATGAATCGAAAAATAATAAATTTGGCTTTTTATGCGGTTTTATTAAACCTAATCGCTTGCCAACAAACACCACAAGTAACCGAGCAACCAGTCGATATTAACCAGGTTGAAAAATTCGCAACAACAGAACGAATGACCTTAGTTGCTAAAGAACTTAAGCCTATGAAAAGGGCTAAGCGTCCTCATGAACATGATGATCTATGGCAACGTATTCGTAGCCAATTAACGATTAAGGTTCCCGATAATAAAGAAGTTGATAAGTGGCGAAAGTACTATTTGAGTCACCCTAATTTTATGGTAACTATTGCCGAGCGCGCGAGACCATTTTTATACCATATAGTTGAAGAAATAGAACGACGAAATATGCCTGTTGAACTTGCTTTACTACCTATTGTAGAAAGCTCATATTTACCTGGTGGCGTATCAAATAAAAGTGCCGTTGGTTTGTGGCAGTTTATGTCGGTATCAGCACAAAGATTCAATGTCGATCAAAATTGGTGGTATGACGGACGGCGTGATGTAATTGAGTCAACTCGTGCAGCTCTCGATTATTTTCAGTTCTTTCATCAATCATTTGACCAAGATTGGTTAAATGCCATTGCTGCATTTAATTGTGGTGAGGGCCGAGTCGGACGAGCAATAAAGAAAAATAAAAAAGCCAATTTACCAACCGATTTTTGGTCGATTAACTTACCGCGTGAAACTACTGACTTTGTCCCAAAGCTGCTTGCAATAGCCGATATTTTATTGCGTGCTGATGAGCTTAATTATACTTTTACTCCAATTAAAAATAGTCCTGTATTCGCAGTTGTTGATGTAGAACAGCAACTAGATCTAAGTATTGCTGCACAATGGGCTAGCATTGACTTAAAAACGATTTTTCAACTAAACCCAGGTTTAAACCGCTGGGCAACCGCACCTGATAGTTCCTATGCCTTGGTACTTCCTTTATCTGCAATAGATAATTTTAAACAAAAAATGGCTACCAGCAATAAAAATGACTGGCTACGATGGCATCAATATACGGTTAAATCAGGCGATAGTTTAAGTAAAATCGGTTATCGGTATGGGGTTGAAGTGGCGAGTATTAAAAGACACAACAAATTAAGCTCAGACGTGATCCGTATCGGCCAGCGATTAGTCGTACCATTTTCACATAGTGATGTTGATCCTTTACGCTTAGCTAAATTTAGTAGAACTAAGCTTATTCATACTGTAAAAAGTGGTGATAATTTGTGGGATATTAGTCGTAAATATAAAGTGAAAGTGCAAGAAATTATTGATTGGAATAAGCTATCGACTTCTAGCTTATTAAAACCAAAGCAACAACTTGCAATTTTAAGATGAAGGCAGTTTATATGAGTGTACTTGTCCTTGATAGGCTCATATAACCCGCTAAAGAATTGCTAACTATTTAGCTTTAGACGTTAATGCTTGTTTGCGTATATCTGTTACTTGATCATAACCAATTCCCCAATTGTCGGTGTTAACCTCATCGATAACGACAAAAGTTGTTGCGGGGTTTTTATTTAAGACTTCAACCATTAACTGAGTGCAGCCTTTGATAATGGCCTTTTTTTGTTCATTGGTTACGTTTTCATCGGTAATTTTTACATTAATATAGGGCATATTTATTCCTGTTAAGTTAATTGTTTCTATTAGGTGTTAAGTGCTTCGTTTGAACTTTTACGTATGTATACATTCTTGTGATGATTAGCCACTAACTTCTCTTTAAGTCATTTGAGAAATGCAATTTGCTTTAATACTAGATGTAATCCGTATAAAAATAGCTTCATTCTTTTCAATTCACTGTTACACGTAAATGGAAATTAAGTATGTATATAGTTAAAAGTACTGAGAATCACTTAGAACAGCTCGCAGAACTTTTCGAAGAGTATCGACTCTTTTGTGGTTGTGAGCAAAACTTAACAGAAACTAAAAGCTTTCTAAAAAAATTAATTCGAAATGAAGAATCTATCCTATTCATCGCGGTAGATGCCCAAACAGAAAGATTAATGGGCTTTGTAAATTTATACCCATGCTATTCCTCACTAGCATTGCAACGACTATGGATATTAAATGATCTCGGTGTCTCTAGTCACTATAGGGGAAAGGGGGTATCGAAAGCGTTAATTCAAAAGGTACAAGAGTTTGCTAAGGAAACGAATGCAATTCGTATAGAACTTAAAACTGGAATAAATAACACTACAGCTCGTAGTCTATATAAATCTATGGATTTTACTGTAGATTTAGAGAATATTTATTACAGGGTCCCGTGTTAGTGATTATATGGAGTAACCTCTTCGCTAGTCTAAATAGTTAAAATATTAGATGAATGCGAAATGACCTTAATCTATTTCATAATTGATAGATAAAAATAGAGCTTTAATCACCATCCATTAGATATTACATGATAAATTAACGATTAATGCCAGAATAAAGTAGATATTACCAAAGATAACTTCTTCATCAAAATACTACCTCTATCTGTCCAACTGGTCAAAAACTAGCAGTAGAGCTGCTTTAATAGCCTTGTCTAGCAAGGAGTGTACGAAAAACTGGCAGTTAAACGGTTTATTTGAAATAAGTGTTGACGCGTCGCAGAAAATGTCTAGAATGCGCAACCAGTTCCAAGGGGTAACCCAAACGAACGTTTTGATAAGTTAACTTATTAGATACTCTCTGAAAAGCTTAACTTAACGTTTTAAAATAACGATTTTAAATCTTCTGAAAAGAAAGTTTAAAAAACTTAAAATAAAACGTTGACATCGAAACTGAGACGCGTAGAATGCGC
>Ga0105356_10006623_pt1 | contig 10778 bp, 10 predicted proteins | sample GOMGulsemesocosm_3_FD_83502 | JGI IMG/M metagenome (GOLD analysis project Ga0105356, IMG submission 83502) | Methane-oxidizing microbial communities from mesocosms in the Gulf of Mexico - GOM9D Gulf of Mexico | ecosystem: Environmental > Aquatic > Marine > Cold seeps | place: Gulf of Mexico...
AAAGAAAGGCGACCCGCGGCTTAGTTGCTGATATTCAATAGAATAACCGTCTTAACGGAACCGCTTTTAATGCGCTTCCTGCGCGAAAAGCTAAAAAATCGTCCCTGATTTTTTCTCCTAACGATTATCCAATTGAATGCAACTAAAACGGGGAGCGCAACCAATCACAACTCGCGGTTAAAGCTAACTTGTTGTATTTAAGAAAAAGATAAACCAGACACAGTTAACGGGAACATAGCCATAGTGATTGGTGGTAGTTTAATTTGGTAGGTATTGCCTGTAATGCTAGTTACCTAGTATCAGCTGTATGTCGTTAATAATACCAATCTAGGTAAGCAACTGGTCTATTTTTGAACGATAATAAATTGATTTAACGGCGCGCTAAAAAAACAAACTCAATTACATCATGTTTTATTGTTATTGTTATTGTTATTGTTATTGAGGTGAGTGTACTTCGGTAGTGGATACTGCTGAACTGAGCTTATATCTGTAACCATTGGTCATCGATATAAGCCCAGTGAATATAGTCAATACAGCCTAACGGCTAATAAATAGACCTAATGCGATTAACAGGGCCAAGAACACTGTCTCGGTGATCATTAATACAATTGGGCGCCAGCCCATTGCTGCAAGTTCTTTAAATGATGCTTTCATGCCAAGACCAACCATTGCGATAATTAAACACCAGCGTGATAAATCAACCAACGAGCTGGTCACTTCTACTGGCACATAACCAGTGCTGTTAATCATCACGATAACGATGAATGCAATTAAGAAACCAGGTAACGAGACTGCTGAACCACCGCTGCCACTTCCTTGCTTGCTTTGTCTGGCGACTACTATTGAAATCACCAAGACCACGGGAACTAACATCGCAACGCGTAATAATTTTGTAAAAGTGGCCACGTCGCCGACACTGTCAGAGATCATATAACCGGCCCCGACCACTTGCGCAACATCGTGAATGGTCGCGCCAAGGAAAATACCACTTTCGGCGTCTGACAAGCCGAGTGCCGACACGATCACCGGATAAAGGATCATTGCCACAGTACTAAGGCCAGTAACGCAGATAACGGTAAATATCAGATTTTTTTCAGCATCTTTATCTTGAGGTAATACCGCTGAAACTGCTAATGCTGCTGATGCGCCACAAATACCAACTGAGGCGCCAGCTAAAATACTTTGTGACTTGCCTAATTTTAGCCACTGGCCAAACAGATAACTAAAACCAATAGTTGCAGGAACGCCAATTAATACCAATACAATCGGGGTGATCCCTAAACTCATCAACTGCTCAATGGTGATTCGAGCGCCTAATAATGCAATGCCAAAGCGTAATATTGATTTAGCGGCAAACTGAATACCTTCTACGCAGCGGCCCTCACTAGACAGGTAATTAAGGGCCATGCCCATTAATAATGCGTAAAGAATTGTCGGGCCACCATGATGCTCAGAGACAAACTTAGCAGCCATGCCAATGACTAAGCACAGTAAAAAACCGGGCATAAGCACTGTGAGTTTTTGAAATAAGGGTGATTTTGAACTAAGAGACTGCTTTTCGGTATGAGCCATCGATATCCCCGACACTAAATAATATGAATAATGAGACCTAAAGGCCTTATCTTTAATCTAATCTAGTACTAAGCAAACAGATGGATACAGTGCGCTTGGTACCTTAGGTCCAACCCATCAAGTGTCAGGGGTAGATAGTTTTACTTGCTGATATGCGGCGATAATCTGGCTAACGTCTTGCTCTGCATTGTTTAGCATACGTTGGTAATGGTGCAATGTCTGCGTTAAGTATGCTTGCTCTAGTTTGCCTGCGCGCTGCCAAATTTTCGAGCCGGCTGCAGCAATTGGTTGGTTACTGGCGGTCGAGACATGGATAATTTCATAAAAGCGCTTATTTTCTTGAATTAGGCACTCATTAATCAGTCCCAGCTTCATGGTTTGCAATGCACGGCGTAATTTAAACTGATGACGCAGTGGGCATAATAAGAAGTCGAGCTGGTGGTCACCATGACGCGCTAGCAACTGTTGTACCATTTCAATACTTTGAACGCCACCGACTCCTGCAATAATCACTAAATGGCGTTGATTTGTAGCAAAATCAGCAAGCGGCAAGGCTGCAACATCAATGCAATGAACCTGCCATGTCTTTCTTTGGTCGCTGTCGCTAAAAAATCGTTCAAGTTGCTTGGTTAACGCTTGGGTTATGCTGGGTACAATATCAACAAAATGAACAGTAGAATTTGGCTGCTTGTTAAGTAAGGTCATACCTAAATGGCCATGGTCGCAGCAGCAATCCCAGATTTGATCCCATGGCTTAACTTGCGAAACCATGGCTGAAATTGCTTGTATTCTTTTACTTATTTTCAACCAAAGCTCCGAGTAAAAACATGCCGCTTAACAATATTAGTGGTAACAGGTATCACAACAATCAAACGTTTTATAATGGCGCTGATTTTAACAAGGAATACTATCAAGTTAAAATCATTTCTGTGGCTAATACCAACCCGAACAAGAGATTACTTATCTGTGCGGTTTAAAACTATCGAATGCGGCGTTGCTCTCAATTCCAATAGCAAGCTATTGGTCAATCTAGCGCCTTGCCTGCAAAAGTTTTTCCTGCGCACATTAAGATCACTATCCAATGCGCATTGGTATAATTTCACGATAAAGTTACCGTTACATTTTACGAATGCATTACGTGCATAAGTTATGTGGAATTACTAGTTGTAGCCTCGTATTTTATTGGGTAAATTGACCACCCTTGTTAATTTATTGTACAAAAATTTAACGTAGAGATAACTGCTGATGTACTCAAACCCTAGTGATGTTGCCGATTTGGCCGAACCGTTATTCTTACCAGTGCAAGCTGCAGGTAAAGAATACAGTTTTTTGGCAAAACATGAGCGTTTTAACCTAAGTTACGCTGACTTACACGCGCGGCCGTTTCCGGTGTCTACTATGCCATTACGGGTCTCTCATTTGTCGTTTTTGCATCAGAATGAGATGAGCCATCAGCAGGAGCTAGATCATCTTGGCGATATTTGTCAGCGGTACAGTATTAACCCACCTATTGCAGGTTCTGCGTGTTTTTATCAAAACTTTGGCGAGTTTGAGATCCGGTGGGAGCGGCACACTGAATTTAGTAGTTATACCTTTTTGGTCCATGACAGTGATGAAGTTCCTTTTGAGCACCCACCCATTGCACTGATCCCGATTGACTGGTTGCAGGGCATTGGCGGAAAAATTATTGCAGCGGTTCATCTCGAAGCTTTAAATGTCGAACCGCAAGCGATTAATCGTCAGCAATTGCGGCAATATTTTGAAGGGCAACGCCTGATTGGTTCACAATTACATCACGGTGAAGCAACTATTTGGAGCGCCTTGCGACTGCATAGCGATAACTTTAATCGAATCTTGTTGTTAAATAGCAGCCTTAACGAATGCCAAAGCGGTCGTGTTATACGTGGTTTACTCGAAATAGAAGCCTATCGTAATATGACCTTACTGGCTTTTCCGTTGGCCCAAGAAATTAGTGCCAAAGTTAGCCAAATGGAATTGCAATTAGCCCAGTTAGTAAGGCGTCAAAAAGGTATTCGATCAGCGATTGACGAGCAAATGCAATTAAATGAATTGTCTGAAATGGCCGCTGTGATTGCTGAATTAATTGCCGACAGCCGTTATCGGTTTGATGCAGGCAGTGCTTATTATCAATTAGTACAAAGTCGGCTCGAAGAGCTTGAAGAGCGCGAAATTAATGAATTGCAAACGATGTCGGCTTTTATTGACAGGCGACTATCGCCAGCCAATCGCACTGTGCTAGCGGCAAAACGTCGGTTAGATGATTTGGCGGGGCGAGTTGACCGGGCCAGTGATTTATTGCGAACCCGCATTGATATGGCAATTGAAACTCAAAATCAAAGCTTGCTTAAATCAATGGATCGCCGGGCGCAAATGCAGTTTAACTTGCAACAGACCGTTGAGGGTTTGTCGGTCGTGGTGATTACCTATTATGTCTTAGCATTGTGTGGTTATGTGTTAGATGGTGCGAAAAGTCTTAATTTACCGATTGATAACTCGTTGGTTATCGCCTTGTTGCTGCCGTTAGTACTTGGAGGTGTTTGGTTAATGACCCGTCGGCTAAAAAACCGCTTATATAAAATAAAATAACGTGCCTATGTAGATGGTTCAGGTAAGCAGGATAAAGACGCCCAACTCGCCGTAAATCCGTCCCTGGAGGCTTGGACTAGCATCCATGCTAGTAACAGTTGGCTTACTTTAACCTACTAACCTATTGATTTAGTCGCAGCCTGAGTTAAGTGCATAGGCATGTAAAATAAAATTGAGTAGATGGCGTCTTAAATCGGTACTGTTAAATGGCACTTTTAACAAGCGCGCGCACTCGCGCAGTGAGGTCGATTAATCACCCTAATTGATGGCTAACTAAGCGCAGTAATTAAACATTAGTGCTAAGCCATCGCAATTTACTGTGGTTGCGGCCCACAAAGTTAGAAAAAAAGCTTAATATTACTCTTCCGCTAAGATATTTTGCCCTGTATCATCCTGCCCAATTAATGGTCAGCGATTTTTATCTGTTGGCCACCGTACAATCGACAGAGAATAATGTAATGACACAGACCAGCAAAATCACTAGCGCTGCAATGCTAAAGCAAGCCCACACTCACATGCCGATGGGCGTAGCGGATAGTTACCGTTATTGGGGCGAAGAAAACACCGTGTTCGTTAAGAGCATGCAAGGCTGCACCATCACCGATTGTGATGATCAAACCTTTGTTGATTTTCGTTTAGCTTATGGTCCAATTATTCTAGGTTACCGCGACAGCCGAGTTGATCAAGAAGTGATCCGTGCGATCACCGAGGTTGGCACTATTTCTGGTTTTTCAACTGGCTTAGATTCTGATGTGGTTAGTTTAGTAAAGAAACTTTGCCCACAGATTGAAAAAATGCGTTTTGCCAACTCAGGCACCGAAGCGGTTATTGGCGCAGTACGTACCGCGCGTGGTTTTACCAAGCGTAATAAGGTAGTCGTTGTTGAAGGTGGATTCCACGGTCTGTACGACGAAATGATGTGGAAGTCTGATGTCGACAACTGGAATAGCGAACAGCAAGCTGCACCGAGCATTATTCCTTTTGGTGCTGGCATTCCAGAAAGTACACGTGAGCATCAGGTCAGTGTACCATTAAATGATTCAGCGGCACTTGAAGCTGTTTTTAGCGACTTTGGCGATGACATTGCCGCTATTCTAATTGAGCCAATTATGGGCAACTGTGGCAGTATTTCGTCAACGCCAGCTTACATGCAGCAACTACGTGATATTTGTGATAGTCATGGTGCCTTACTGATAATGGACGAGGTTAAGACAGGTTTCCGTGTTGCTAAAGGTGGCGTGCAAGAGCTTTATGGTATTAAAGCCGATTTGACCACCTATGCTAAAGCGATTGGTAATGGATATCCTGTGGCAGCATTTGGCGGTCGCGCCGATGTAATGGACATGATTAGCTTTGAAGATGGCGGTGTGACCCATGGTGGTACTTATACTGCAAACATGATTGCGCTAAGTGCTGCCAAAGCAACCCTTACGATTTTAAGCGAAACAGATGCCTTGGCGACCATTAATACGGTTGGCGCAAACATTCAACAGCTGTTATCACGAGTCTTTACTAAGCATGGTATTGAGCATTGTTTTGCTGGGCCAGATTCAATGTTTGGCATTCACTTTGGTAGTGAAGTACCGTTAAACTATCGTGACTGGAAAAAAACCAACAGCGATCTGTATACCGAATTTGCATTAAACTTGATTAAAAACGGTGTGATGCTTGAACCTGATTCACGCGAACCTTGGTTCATTTGTGAGGCACATCAAACTGTTGATTTAGTATGGCTTGAGAAAATAGCAGATCAATCAATGGCGCAAGCGTTAGCGGTATAAGCTGCTAAAGTAACAAAGAGTGAGGGTCTAACGCGACAGTGATAGGCCCTTTTTGCTGGTCGGACTTAATACTAGTAAATCTTTCGTGCTAAATTGTACTTTCAAGATAAAAAATACCTTGAATTTTAGTGTGTCACTTTATCGGAGTTATATTGTTTTTATGGAAAAATACGAACAACTGCTGATCTCACTACGGCGTGTGATCCGTGCCATCGATGTTCATTCGCGCCAGCTTAATAAAGAGTCTGGCTTAACTGGACCACAATTATTGGTAATGCAAAAAATTTCCCAGCTTGATGGCCCAATGGCTAAGCAGGTTGCTACAGAGATTACGTTAAGCCCAGCGACGGTAACTAATATTATTGACCGGCTTGAAGCCCGTGATTTGGTTAAGCGCCAGCGCAGCGTGCATGACAAACGTAAGGTTGAATTGTACTTGTCGGAAAAAGGTGTGCTAGTACTCAAAGATGCCCCGCAACCGTTGCAACAGCATTTCATTGAGCGCTATCAGTCATTACAGTCGTGGGAGCAAAGTCAGTTACTGTCAAGCGTTGAGCGGATAGCAGCAATGATGGACGCCGAAAAAATCGACGCTGCGCCATTGCTAACCACCCAACCACAAGTTAAATAATCATTTATTTAACTATTCATAGTTTAGCTCTGACGGCTGTTTTCAATGTATGGTTGGCCAACTTCGTGGCCGAGCTGACTTAAGAATTGACTCATAAACTGCCAACGGCTTTGGGCTTCGCTCAAACCTGCGGTGGTTTTCATTGTGGCTACTAAGCCTTGCAGTTTTGCAAAAAAATGGTCGACACTGTATTGGCGGTCGTTAAGTGCACGGTTGTCTGCAAAAGGATCATCGGCGTTATAAAGTTCACTGCCCCAACTGCCTCCTAACATCAAGCAGCGCGATAGGCCAACAGCGCCCAACGCATCAAGTCGGTCGGCATCTTGTACCACGGCAGCTTCAAGCGTGGTGGTTGCTATATTAGCCGAAAAGCTGTGAGCGCTAATTGCATGTTTTATTGCCGAAAAGTACTGTGATGGATAATCAATTTCAGTTAAGTATTCAATCGCTCGTTTGGCGCTTAATACCGAACCTTGGCTGCGTTGTGGTGAGTCTTTGGCGACATTAACGCAGTCGTGTAACCAGCAAGCTGGCACCACAATGGCGAGATCAGCGTTTTCTTGTTGAGCCAGTAAAATGCCACTGGTGACTACGCGTTTGATGTGAGCTATGTCGTGCGCCGGATCAAACGCCATTTGCTGAAGCACAAATTGTTCGAATTGCGCTTGCCATTGCAGGGGCGTTTTTGTCGTCATGCTGCTCGTACTGTTCATAATTTTCTTAGTGCTCATAGCTCTCTTATTTTAACTGTTGGGGAGGGGCTAAATCCTCGTTTTGCTTGGTGACTAGTTGTACCGGCAGGGGTTTTTTTACATCAACCCCGAGTTCGCGGAAACTCTCAACTTGACTGATTAAATTACCTTTGCCGCTCGACAACTTTTTGAGTGCTTGTTCATAGCTGTGGTTAGCCTTGTTGAGGCTGTGGCCGATGCTGAGTAAGTCTTCACTAAATAAGCGCAATTTGTCATAAAGTTTTGCGGCTTTGTTAGCGATTAATTGGCTGTTTTTATTTTGCTGATCATAGCGCCATAAGTTATGAATAGTACGCAAGGCAACCAATAAGTTGGTCGGGCTAACCAGCATGATATTGTTGTTCATTGCAGTGGCTATTAAGTCGGGTTGATGTTCAATCGCTAATAAAAATGCCGGTTCAATCGGAATAAACAGTAACACATAATCAAGGCTGCGCAGGCCCTTGAGCTGGTGATAATCTTTGTTGCCCAAGTCTTTAATATGCTGCTTTATTGAGTTGATGTGTTCATTTAATGCCAATTGACGCTCAGTTTCGCAGTCACTATTAAAGTAGCGCTCGTACGCCGTTAGCGATACTTTTGAGTCGACAATAATGTCTTTATCGTCGGGCAGATGCACGATCACATCGGGGCGAAAAGCCTTACCATGTTCGTTATGGTGTTGGCTTTGGGTGTGATATTCGTGGCCTTGGCGTAAGCCAGATTCTTGTAAAATCCGTTCTAAAATTAACTCACCCCAGTTGCCTTGCTGTTTGTTATCACCTTTTAGTGCCTTAGTAAGGTTGATCGCATCGGTTGCCATTTGTTGGTTTAGTTGCTTTAAATGGCCGATTTCAAGCTGCAGTTGGTGACGTTGCTTGGTTTCGTTTTCGTGACTGTGTTGGATCTGCGCCTTAAATTCACCGAGTTGTTGTTGCAATGGTGAGAGCACTGCGTCCATGCTTTCTTTGTTTTGCTGCTGAAATAGTTGGCCTTTTTGTTCGAGAATTTGCTGAGCCAAATAACTAAACTGGTGCTTGATGTTGTCGTGATTACTGTTGACTAGCGCTAGCTGCTCTTGATGCGCTTGTTGATGCAATTGCGTCGTGGCATTTAATTCGCGAACTTGGGCAAATAGCTCATGATTTTCAGCTTGTACCTTGGCCGTCTGCTGCTGAGCTTGCAACAGCTCAACGTGCAAGGCATCGAGCTTATCTTCACTTTGGTAGAGTGTTGTTTCGAGTTGTTTTTGAGTGATAGAAAATATTTTTTGCTGGGTATTGGTATCTTTTTTATGGAGCTGACGCACGATGAGATAACAAATGATCAAGCCCAGCATAAAGCCTAAAATAGGGGCGAGCAGGGCGACCCAAGGTGGAAACGCTAGTTGCATGAATACATTCCGAGTATTTAACGAATAATCATATAGTAACTTATCGTAAAGCTATTTGATAATGCAGGTTTATACCCGTGCCACTTGAAATGCAAATCACGCATTTCCAGGTAGCACGGGTATAAATCGCGTATGGCGTTGAGGTTAACGATAACAGCTCATCAGTCGGTCGCGATCCCCAGCATTTAAATCGATAAACTTGATGCCAAGCAGATAGCTTGATTGTGATAGGCGTCTTTTGATAATAATTCGGCAGTCGATTGTTAATGGTTTTGTCATCGCCGAGCTTAGGGGTAAGTCGAAGGGTAAGTTGATGGCAATTTGACAATTTAGTGGATGGCACTGAGTTTTACTTAATATATCGGCGCAGTGATCGTCACATTTTACCTGAATACCTTCAGCAGATAGGTTAACAGCAACGACAGTAAACTGTTGCTGGTTAGTCGTTAATTGCAGTTTAAAATCAACTGGGTGCCTTGGCGTAAAGCGGCGTTCTTGAACCATTAAAACTCCAGATAGGGTGAATTGTCGGTGTATTTAGCATAGAGCAGAGCAAGCGACTTTGAGTCAATAAATCAGCAAGCATCTAGCTGGCTTGCTGTTAGTGGCTAATATCACGCTATCACTGCTGATCAAAAATCTATTACCTGTTATTATTCACGCGATTTTTTGTATTGAGCTATTTTAGGCTAATTAGTAGCGAGCTAACAATATTGCACTGATAGATAATACTGCACTAAATAAGAGTGTGCTCATAAATTTAGGAATGCCATTGAATTCTAACTCCCACAATACCAGCTCGGTTAAATCGTTACCCTTTGCTGAATTCGTTGCCTTAATGGCGCTAATGATGTCTTTGGTGGCGTTGTCTATTGACGCGATATTACCGGCACTGGGACTAATCGAAAGCGCGCTTAATGTTCAGAGCAGTCAAGCGTTGCAGTTAGTGATCACAAGCTTGATCCTAGGCCTAGGTATTGGTCAGTTACTGCTTGGGCCATTATCAGACAGCTTTGGTCGCAAGCCGATTGTGTATATTGGTTTTGGCATCTTTTTTTGTGGCAGTTTATTGTGCATCTTTGCGCCTTCGTTTGATGTCTTGTTGATTGGGCGTTTTATTCAGGGGCTGGGCTTGGCCGCACCTCGGGTATTAACCACTGCGATTATTCGCGATAAATACGCCGGCACGCAAATGGCACAGGTAATGTCTTTTATCTTTGTTGTTTTTATTATCGTACCGATGTTAGCGCCGTTATTGGGGCAATTTATCTTATTGTGGGCCAGGTGGCCGATGGTTTTTGGAGCCATGTTGGTTATTGGCGCAATATCGGGCGGGTGGTTTGCGCTGCGTCAACCAGAAACGCTAAACCCTCAATACCGTCAGCCTTTTAAGCTAAACGTCTTAGTCGCAGCATTTAAGCAAGTATGCCAGACCCGAGTCGCGATAGGTTATACCTTGACAGCAGGCATCGTATCGGGTGCTTTTTATACCTATTTAGGCTCTGCACAGCAGTTATTTCAGCAAGCTTATGGTTTAGGTGACTCCTTTGCACTGTATTTTGCAGCGCTGGCATTGGCAATAGGTTTAAGCTCTTTGTTTAATGGCAAAATGGTGGTTATCAAAGGAATGCAGTATATGGTGTGGCGCGCGTTAACGGTGTTGGCGATAAGTTCTGTGCTGTTTATGGCGATAGTGCTGTCGGGAGCAGGGCTGCCGCCATTAAGTTGGACCACCGGATATTTAATTGTGGCTTTTTGCAGTATTGGTATTTTATTTGGCAATTTAAATGCACTAGCGATGGAGCCTTTAGGCCATCTTGCTGGCATGGGCGCTGCAGTTGTTGGTTCGTTATCAACCCTAATTGCCGCTGGATTTGCGATTACGGTATCGGTATTTTTTGATCATACAATGCTGCCATTAACCGCCACTTTTTTGATTGCCGCCTGCGCGGCTGGACTAATTTCTTATTGTGTCGAAAAAGATAGAAATGTAGAGGAAACACAATAAATGTTATTAATTATTGATAATTATGATTCATTTACTTATAACTTAGTTCAATACT
>Ga0105356_10006624_pt1 | contig 10777 bp, 7 predicted proteins | sample GOMGulsemesocosm_3_FD_83502 | JGI IMG/M metagenome (GOLD analysis project Ga0105356, IMG submission 83502) | Methane-oxidizing microbial communities from mesocosms in the Gulf of Mexico - GOM9D Gulf of Mexico | ecosystem: Environmental > Aquatic > Marine > Cold seeps | place: Gulf of Mexico...
AAAACCTTAAAGCATGAATATTATAGCAAGTCTTAAAAATTATTTCGAAACAAAATTTAAAGGAGATAATACTTTAAACTCACCTGAAGGAATTTGCCCAAATTGTTGGGGTAAACAAGAATGGGATAATGAATATTACACTAAAATTAGAGTAAAAAACATTACTTCAGACGATAACATTTACAATAATTTCATCAACGAAGTTGCTGAAAAATTAGGTAAAGTAACCTTAAAAGAAGATATTTTAATTTGTGAAACCTGTAAAACATCGTTTAAATAATTTTGATACAATTATCTTTGCCTTATGAAGCTTAACATTCAAGATACTTTTAACAAACAATTACCAGCCGATAAAATTTTAGACAACTCTAGAAGACAAGTTTTAGATGCTTGCTTTTCATTTGTTGAACCTAAAGAAACAGCAGCCCCTAAATTACTACATACTTCTAACGAAATGCTAGAAGCAATAGGTCTTACTATAGATGAAGCTAAATCAGATGAATTCTTAGCTGTTTTCTCAGGTAATAAAGTACTAGAAAACACGCATCCGTTTGCAATGTGTTATGGTGGGCATCAATTTGGGAATTGGGCTGGTCAGTTAGGTGATGGTCGTGCCATTAACTTAACCGAAGTTGTACACAATAATAAACGCTGGGCAATTCAATTAAAAGGAGCAGGTGAAACACCATATTCTAGAACGGCAGATGGTTTGGCTGTGTTACGATCATCAATTAGAGAATATTTGTGTAGTGAAGCAATGTTTCATTTAGGAGTTCCTACAACACGTGCTTTATCTTTAAGTTTATCTGGCGATGAAGTTTTACGAGATGTATTATACAACGGTAATCCTGCCTACGAAAAAGGAGCAATTGTTTCTCGTTTAGCACCAAGTTTTATTCGTTTTGGAAGTTTTGAAATTTTATCAGCAAGAAAAAACACCCCAGCATTAAAAATGCTGGTTGATTATACTGTTAAATATTTTTATCCTGAAATTACATCCGAAGGAAAACAAAAATATCTTGATTTTTTAACTGAAGTAAGAAACCGTACAATCGATATGATTGTGCATTGGCAACGTGTTGGTTTTGTGCATGGTGTTATGAATACCGACAACATGTCTATTTTAGGTTTAACTATAGATTATGGACCTTATGGCTGGTTAGAAGGTTATGATACAGGTTGGACACCGAATACAACAGATAATCAACATAAGCGATACCGTTACGGAAATCAAGCACAAATAGGTTTATGGAACTTGTTTCAATTAGCAAATGCGCTATACCCTATTATTGAAGAAGTAGCACCTTTGCAAAATATTTTAGACGAATATTCTGATATTTATGATAAAAAGCAACATCAGATGATGAAAACCAAACTTGGTTTATTTTCTGATGATGCAAACGACAAGGAATTAATTGCCAGACTAGAAGAAACCTTACAGTTAACTGAAACCGATATGACGCTCTTCTTTAGAAATCTAGCAAATGTTTCAATAGAAGATACTTTTAACGATGCCTTTAAAAAGATTGAAATTGCTTTTTATAAAATTGAAGAACTTACTAATGAAATAAAAAATCATTGGAAAGATTGGTTTATTCTTTATTTAAAAAGATTGAACCAAGAGAGTTTTACCAATTCAGAAAAGAAAGAGAAAATGGATTTAACGAATCCGAAATATGTATTGAGAAATTATATGGCTCAATTAGCTATTGATGCTGCTGAAAAAGGAGATTATACTTTAATAGATGAGTTATATAAATTATTAAAAAATCCATATTCAGAACAAACAGCGCATGAAAAATGGTTTGCAAAACGACCAGAATGGGCACGTCATAAAGTTGGTTGCTCAGCACTAAGTTGTAGTTCTTAAAAATTTGTACATTTAGATATAGAAACTCACACTACTAAATGACGCACGAATTTAAGAAAATTGTACAGCAAGCTTTTATTAACCAACAGAATGGAATACAAAATGTATTAGCAACAGTTGTTAATTTAGATGGTTCATCGTACAGAAAACCAGGAGTTAGAATGTTATTGTCTTCTAACGGAAAAATAACTGGGGCTGTTAGTGGTGGTTGCGTAGAAAAAGAAGTACAACGAAGAGCTCAATCTGTTTTTAAAGATGGAAAAGCAAAAATAATTACTTATGATGGTCGGTACAGATTAGGTTGTGAAGGGGTTTTATATATATTATTAGAACCTTTTAAAATAGCAACTCCTTTTATTGATGCTTTTCGTGATACTTTAACAAATAGAAATCCATTTAAAATTCAATCTTTTTATGATAAGAAAGATGAAGTCTTTGGAGAATTTGGTTCTTTAATTCAGTTTGATGACACCCGTAAATTTACTTTCTCTGATACTTTTAATCCAATAGTAAGAGACAAAACGTTAGTTTTCGAGCAAGTTTTACAACCTTTATTTCGTTTATTAATTCTCGGAGGAGAACATGATGCTGTAAAATTATGCAAGCAAGCATCTCTATTAGGCTGGGAAGTCGATGTAATTACTTCTATAAAAGATCCTAAACAATTATCTGATTTTCCTAGTGCAAAATCGGTAACAGCACAAACTCCTGAAAACATTGAACTAAACAGTATCAATGAAAATACTGCAATTGTGATTATGAATCATAATTTTACATACGATCTTCGTTGGCTTGTAAAACTACAAGAAGAAAACCCTGTTTATATAGGTATTTTAGGCGCTGCAAAACGTAGAGAAAAGTTATTAAATGAATTATTTGATTTTGCTCCTGAAATAAGTGATGCTTTCTTAGATAAAATTCATACGCCCGCAGGACTAAATATTGGTGCCGAAACTCCTGAAGAAATTGCGCTATCTATTTTAGCAGAAATTTTATCGGTAGTTCGTAAAAAAGAAGTTTTTTCATTGAAAAAAATAACTGGTAGAATCCATACTTAAATCAATGGCAAAAATTGCAATTTTAATACTCGCTGCTGGGAATTCCTCTCGAATGGGAACTGTAAAACAATTACTCCCCTATAAGCAAACAACATTATTAGGTTGGTCTATTAAACAAGCACAAAAATCGAAAGCTTGCGATATTTATTGTGTTTTAGGTGCAAATACTGAAATTATAAAAAAACAAATTGATAATTCTTCTATTAAAATCATAATCAACCCTAATTACAAAGATGGTTTAAGTACTAGTATTGTTTTTGGTGTAAATTATTTAATGGATAAAAAAATAGATTCAGTTTTAATAATCTTAGCAGATCAACCAAATATAAACTCCAATTATTTAAATGAAATGATAATTACTTCTGGTGTGAACCCTGAGAAAATAATAGCATCTAATTATGAAAATAAAATTGGTGTTCCCGCCATTTTCCCTAAACATTATTTTAATCAATTATTAAATTTAAAAGGGGATAAAGGAGCAAAAAAACTATTAAACAAACAATCATCCGAAGTCATAAAAATGAAACCATTTAACTTAATTGATATCGATACTAAAAAAGACTATTATAATCTTATTAAATAACACCTCTATATTACAATAAAATAGAGCGTCTTTTAATTATAGAGAGTTATAAGGTTTGAAGAATATAAATTACTTTTACAGTCCAACTAATCAGCTTATGAATTTTAGAACTCTTCTATACTTTATTACAATTATTTTATTAACTGGTTGTGCAACCTATAAAGCGCAATACGCTAATAAAGAAAAAATTGAGAAAACAAATTCTGATAAAAAAATTGCGCATTCTTTTTATTTAATTGGTGACGCCGGAAATTCTAATCTAGGCTCTGTATCACCCGCTTTAGCATATTTAGATAAACATATTAGTGAAGCAAATGAGAATGCTACACTTCTTTTTTTAGGTGATAATGTATATGAAACAGGTGTACCCTTTAAAACATCTAAACAATACCCCTTAGCAAAACATAGAATTAAAGCACAAACTTCTATTGCTAAAAAATTTGCTGGTAGATCTATATTTATCCCTGGTAATCATGACTGGTACAATGGGCTAGATGGATTAAAAAGAGAAGAAAAATTAGTAGAAAAAGCATTGGGTAAAAATTCTTTTTTACCCGAAAATGGATGTCCTTTAAAGAAGGTAAACATATCTAAAGATGTTGTTTTAATTATTGTTGATACACATTGGTATGTTACTAATTGGGATAATCACCCTAAAGTAAACGACAATTGTGAAATAAAAACAAGAATAAAATTCTTTGAAGAATTTAAAGGCCTAATTAAAAAAGCAAGAGGTAAAACAACTGTTATTGCATTACACCACCCAATGTTTACGAACGGCCCTCATGGTGGTTATTATTCTTTTGATAGTCATATGAAACCGCTGCCTGTTATAGGAACTCTAAAAAATATATTAAGAAAAACAACAGGAATTACAAATACCGATTTACAAAACAAAAAATACAATGAGCTTAAAAAACGTATTGTAACCTTAGCCAAAGAAAATGATAAAACTATTTTTGTTTCTGGTCACGAACATAGTTTACAATATATTGTTGAAAATGATATTCCACAAATCATTAGTGGCTCTGGATCAAAAACTACTGCTACTAAATTAGCCGGCGGAGCAAAATTCACATACGGAGGTCAAGGTTATGCCAAATTAGATATTTATAAAGATGGTTCATCTAACGTTCAATTTTACTCTGTTAAAGACGACAAATTAGTATATGAAACCGATGTTTTAAACTCAAATAAAAAGAAAACATTTACAACATATCCTAATCGTAAAATTGCAGAAAAATCTGCATCAATTTACACAGATAAAGAAGTTACAAAAGGAGGTATCTATGAATATTTTTGGGGAAAACGATATCGAAAATATTTTGGAACGAAAGTTACAGCACCAACAGTAAATTTAGATACACTTTTTGGTGGATTGAGACCTGTAAGAAAAGGTGGTGGAAATCAATCTAAGTCGTTACGATTACGCGACAAAAAAGGAAGTGAATATGTAATGCGAGCATTACGTAAAAATGCTGTTCAATATTTACAAGCAGTTGCTTTTAAAGATCAATTTTTAAATGGTCAACTTGATGAAACCTATACTGAAGGCTTATTATTAGATGCTTTTACAGGTTCGCACCCGTATGCTCCATTTACTATAGGAACTTTATCTGACGCCGTAGGCATTTATCATACAAACCCAGTTTTATATTATATCCCTAAACAAAATGCATTAGGTTCTTTTAATTCAGAATTTGGAGATGAATTATATATGATTGAAGAACGTGCTGCTTCTGGTCATGGCGACAAAGCTAGCTTTGGCTTTTCTAATAAAGTAATTAGTACTGATGATTTATTGAAGAATTTATCTAAAAGTGAGAAACATAAATTAGACGAAGGAGCTTATATTAAAGCTCGTTTATTTGATATGTTAATTGGAGATTGGGATAGACACGAAGATCAATGGCGTTGGGCCGTTTTTAAAGAAAATGATTACACTGTTTATCGCCCTATCCCTAGAGATAGGGATCAAGCCTTTTCTATTATGGGAGATGGTGCTTTATTAAATTTTGCTACAAAAATGGTTCCTGCGCTACGTTTAATGCAAGCCTATCAAGAAGATTTAAAAAGTCCGAAGTGGTTTAATTTAGAGCCTTATCCATTAGATATGTCTTTAATTAATCAATCTGATAAAAGTATTTGGGATGCACAGGTAAAACACATTATTAATAATATAACGGATAAAGTTATTGACGATTCTTTTGCAAACTTCCCTGATGAAGTACAAGGTGAAACTATTAAAGTAATTAAGAAAAAATTACAAGGAAGAAAACGAAATTTACAGAAAATATCTGATAATTATTTTAATCATATTAATAAATTTCAAATAATTAAAGGAACTGGTAAAGACGATTGGTTTGAAATTGAACGACTACCAAACGGACAAACAAAAGTTATTGCATACAGAATTAAAAAAGGAAAGAAAGGTCCTGTTTTTCATAATAGAACATACAATCATAATCAAACTAAAGAAATTTGGATTTATGGCTTAGATGATGATGATATGTTTGTGGTAAAAGGTAATGGAGATGACTTAATTAAACTTCGAATTATTGGTGGTCAGAATAACGATAGTTATAATATAATTAATGGTAAAAAAGTAAATATTTACGACCACAAAACAAAGAAAAACACATTCCTTACCAAGAATGGAAACAAAAAATTGACGGATGATTATGAGACTAATGTTTACAATTATAAAAAATTAAAAAACAACGAAAATGTTTTGAGTCCGCTTATTGGTGCTAACCCAGATGATGGATTTAAAATAGGTTTTTCTAACATTTATACCGCAAATGGATTTGAAAGAAATCCGTTTACATCACAACACATTTTATCTGGTGCCTATTATTTTGCGACAAAAGGCTTTGAATTAAATTATTCTAGTGAGTTTGCAAATATTATAGGAAACTGGAACCTTGGTTTTAATGCAATGTATACAAGTCCTAATTATGCTATAAACTTCTTCGGTTTTGGTAATAATTCTATAAACCTACAAGCTAGTGACCTAGCAAATAAAGATTATAATCGAGTAAAAATAAGAAAGATTATAGCAGGTTCATCTATTCATTGGAAAGGAGATTTAGGTGCAAAAATAAAACTAGGATTAAACTACCAGTCTTTTAAAATTGATAAAACCCTTAATCGCTTTATAGCAACACAAGCTATTAATTTTAATAATCAAAATTTCTTGAATGCAGAAGCTAGTTATACTTTTGAAAACACCGACAATCCTGCTTTTACAACAATGGGGATGAAAACAGAGTTACAAGTTGGTTATACTTCAAACTTAGAGAAAAGTAATGATTTCGGATATGCAATCCCATCTATTTCCTTTGATTACAAATTAGTTCCAAGTGGTAAATTAGTACTTGCTACAAAATTTAAAGGTCATTTTACTTTTGGTGACGGTTTTGAATTTTATCAAGGTGCTACTTTAGGAGCAAATAATGGTTTACGTGGCTATAGAAACGAGCGCTTTATAGGTAAAAACTCATTTTATCATAGTTCTGATATTCGTTTAAATTTAAGAAAGTTAAAAACGGGCTTATTACCATTACATATTGGAATTTATGGTGGTTTTGATTATGGTAAAGTATGGCTAGAAAATATAGATTCTAAAAAATGGAATACTTCTATTGGAGGAGGAGTTTTCTTTAATGCGGCTAATATGATGACTGCAAATATATCTGCCTTTAATAGTAATGATGGTTTACGAATAGCTTTTGCTATGGGATTTAATTTTTAATTTTATGATGACTCAACAAATAGTATTAATATCAGGAGCTTTATTTGGAATGCTTGCCGTAATTTTTGGAGCCTTTGGAGCGCACGCTTTAAAGAAAATTTTATCTGAAGATCAGCTAAAATCTTTTGAAACAGGTGTAAAATATCAAATGTATCACGCAATTGTTTTATTATTTGTAGGAAGCTCTTTTAAAACCCCAAATCAATTAATGAGTTACTGTTTTATTTTTGGTGTAATTCTTTTCTCTTTTAGCATTTACGGATTAGTCTTATCTGACGCTAAAGGCAAAAAAATGAAACTCCTTGGTCCAATAACACCATTAGGAGGTTTATTATTGGTTACTGGATGGGCTACATTAATATACCAAATAAGTCAAACTGTAAACTTTTAACGGCCTACAGTTTGACAGCAAAATAAGCCTCATGAGGATAAGGATACTTTTAATCTACATTCTGAGCATCACTAATTACTCTGTCTATAAACTCTGTTTTTATATATAATTGTTTCGCTAATTTATGCAGTACACTTACTTCTTCGGGGTCTATTTGCCCATCTGCATATGAGATTATAGATAAATCTCTAAGCATGTTTAATTTTTGCATTACAGAAAGAACAATATCTAATTCTTTTGCTAAATCAACTATTTCTGTAATAATATCATCTTCCGTTAATCCTTTAACTGTTAACATACATTCTGCAAAAATAGCTGGTGAAACAACACTACTTAAAGCTTGTATTTCAGAATCATCAATGGTTCCGTCAGCTTTAGAAATCATATATCCTCCTAAGAACATAAAACGCTGTATTTTATCAGAATGTTCTGTTTCATTATCTAAATCGTCTGGTTCCATCAAAGATAAAATCCTCTTAATTTCCAATTCCATAGCCTCTTCTGTAATTTCCCCTTTTATAGATGAATTAAATAAACCGTAAGTTTCACTCTTATTAAACAATTCTAGTGCTTTTATTCTAAGCGGACTAAAAGGATGGCTACTATACCAATCTGAAGGATCATGGGTATCATCTTTTAAAACTGCTTCTAAATCTGAAAACTGCTCTATGTAGGCATTCAATTTAAAATCTAATGAATCTGTAGTTACTCCCGACGATAATTTAAAGAATGTACGTCCTGCTGCCTCAAAACTCTGACAACATAATAACCCAGCCCTATCTGCACTAATTTCGGCATTTCTATTCCATGCATATAATTTCATTGCATAAATAGGCGCTAATTCATTTTCTCCTTCATCTAAAATATGCTTCACAGGATAATTAAAATGTTCAAAAAGTACATGACCAATTTCATGACCTACTACAAAGGCTAATTCATCCTTTTTAAAACGCTCTAAAAGACCAGAAGATAAAATAATATATAATTTGTCTTCATCTGGCGGGTAACACGCTGCATTAAAAGTATCACTTTGATATACAAAAAATTCTATATCAGCTTTTAACTTTAAAATACCTTTACAATGCAAACCTATTTCATGTAAAACTGGTGCTAAGGTTTTTGTTAATCGTAAACTTGATTTTAATAAATGACGACGTGATTTAAAAACAGGATTATTATCTTTTATTTTGGTTAGTATTTTTTGAATTAACTCATCTTTCTGAAAAGTTAAAACATAATCTCTATCCCCGTCATAAACCAATGCATTTAAATCAATATCTGTTCTAGAGTTATCGTAAACCTCAACGATATTTTCTGTAGAGTTTTTTAAATTTAAGGCATTTACCATTTCAATACCTTTTGTATATTGTACTATTAATTGCTGTGCTATACCTTGAAAAGCAATACTTACCGCTTGTAATTTTTCTGTATCACCACTGGCTTGTGCTACCGCTAAATCTTCCAACATTTTATTCTGGGCAATATTGAGTGCTTCTTGATGTTCTTTTTCTAATTCAACTAAACTTTGAGATTTATATTCGTTCATTTTTTTTATTTAAAAATATTATACTTAGTAGCTATTTAAATCTATACTAAAGCCTTTCCTTTATTTTAAAGAACACTACTTTTAACACTAATTCTCATAGCTTTTCATCCAATTAGTTTCTAATTACAACCCTGTTTTATACGTTAGTCCTATTTTAGAATTAGATGCTTTTAACAATCGATTCTTTAAGTCGAAAATTCCTAAAATTTGATCGTTTTCTTTAGTTGCCAAAATATTATTGCCCGAAAATTCTACATCGTATCCTTTTTGGTTTAAATAAGAGAATAAGGCATGTTTATGACCAAATTTCATTCGCGTAGTAGTCTTTGCAAAATGTGAACAAATAAGAGCTGCTTCTGTAATTTCTTTCGCATCTACCAACTCAGAAGTTAATAATACGTACACTTTTATTCCTTTGAAATTTAATGGAGCATAACAACTCGATTTAATAACACCATTTGCAACAAAAGAAAAATAATGTCCTGGGTCATTTTCGGTCTCAATCTTTGGAATTGTTAAATCTTCAATACCATATCTTATTCCCATTTCTTTTAAAGCCAAAGAAGCTTCTAAAAATTGTTCTGGAATTCCGCTTTGTTTATTTGCCCAAGCCCAAAGCCACGATTGTTCTGTTTCAGAATATGTTCCTAATACTTGCATTCTAAACACATGCTCACCATATGTTACTGTACCTTTTAACATATCGCAAGACCAACCTAAATCTTCAACTATTTCTTGAAAATGATCTTGTCGCTCAAAAGTTAACGCTACCGATTGATTATGTAATTGCGACAAATCAATTCTTGGTTGCTCTTTTTCGCTTGTCTTAGTTTCTCCCACAACTCCTTTTTCTGTTAAACCTACACCTGTATATTCAAATGAAATATTATTGATATCAGATTTAAAAAAGATATTTTCGGTTCTTTCTTGAAATATTCTTGGAATCGACACTTTTTTCAATTTATTACTCTCAGAAAATGCTTGTGGGCCAATAGAACTTACCCCTTTCGGAACACTCAAAAATTCTAAATTATTTCCTGCAAAAGCAGACTCTCCTATTTTTGTAAGGTTAGCAGGTAACTTTACATCTGCGATACCGCTATTAGAAAAACAATAGCTTGGTATTTCTACCATGCATTCTGAAAGGGTTAGTTTCGAAATCGTATTTCTAGAGAAAGCTCCGTCTCCAATTTTTATTAAACTACCTGGAAGCATAAGCGCTTTCAATTGATTACCATAAAAAGCATCTTCACCAACTTCAAGTAAACCTTCTGGTAAATCAATATAAGTAAGTTTATTACTATCTAATGCTTGTTTTCCTATACTTAACAGTGTTTTAGGAAGTACTACTTTATCTAAATTTAATTCTTGAAATGAATACGAAGCTAATTTTGTTACTTTTTTATTGTTAATTAGTTCAGGGATTATAACTGTTGTTTGGTCACCATTATATTTGGTGATTGTAATAGTACCATTTACTTCTTCGAATGAAAAAGCTTCTTGTCTTTCACTAAAATCAGCAGAGACGCCATTCAAGTTTTCATCTATTTCTGAAAACTCTTCTAAATTATTCTC
>Ga0105356_10006626_pt1 | contig 10774 bp, 10 predicted proteins | sample GOMGulsemesocosm_3_FD_83502 | JGI IMG/M metagenome (GOLD analysis project Ga0105356, IMG submission 83502) | Methane-oxidizing microbial communities from mesocosms in the Gulf of Mexico - GOM9D Gulf of Mexico | ecosystem: Environmental > Aquatic > Marine > Cold seeps | place: Gulf of Mexico...
AATTTATTCTTTGGCAACAGCAAGCTAAATACAGATAACATTTCAGTCGTTAGTTCAAAGCTATTATTCTCAAATGTAGGAAAACCAGCCTTATGTTTTCTCAAGTTTACGAATGTTAACTCACGGTATGTTTAGACAGTAACCTTGACTCGAGTATTTTTTACTAATGAAAATATCAAATTTAAATATTAACTAAGAAATTCACTTGCTTACCTACATACGTTCTCCATGCCTAGTGATTGGATCGTATTTTGCTAAGTAGAGTGTAGTTACTAAATATAAAACTCTGACAAAGTTGTTAAATCCTCAAATATAAAGAAGAGCGATGACATGCATACACCTAAAATCATTTATGAAAACTTACCTTATGCTTACTTTGTAGTCAGCATTATTATTTTATCAACAGCAGATAATGCCATCTTATTTGGCTCTGCAGGCCTATTTTATTTTGCCGGGGCTTTAACATGGTCATCCCGATCTCATGCGAGAAGACTAGACAGTCCTAATAGCAAGGCAAAATCATTTTTTAATAAACGGCTAAATGATTCTCTTTATGAACTTAAGCCATTTATCCAGTTTGCTTTTGGCGTTTCGCTAATTATGGCCTTTGACAATGAAATAATACTATTTATCTCAGCTGCGTTTTGTATTTATTCTGTACAAAATATTGCCTTACGTATTATCAATCGTAGACAAAACGATATTGAATTATCCTATGGAAAAAGAATGGCGGCAAAGAAAAGTAAATAAAGCCTACTGTAATTCTTTTCCGTCTTTTAAGGGGGCTATGGTTGTTTTTCTGATATTGTTATTTGAGCCGCTCAAGCATGGTCCATCTTTGAATTGAATTTATAGATTTAAAAAAGCTCAACACCTAGGTGTTGAGCTTTTTGCGTAAACATTGATCATTTATCGTTTAACTTTCAAGTTAATTAATACTATTTAAGCTGTTATGCCTTAGAAGGGTAAAAAGTTAAATGTATATTTCAATTGTATTGAATTAACCCCTTGTGCGTTAAAATTTATCATTTTTATCCTAGCTAACAATTTACTTTCCAGCTCAGCGAAGTCTAGCTCACTTAACACCAACTTAATCATAGATACCGCACCATCAGGTTCAATCACAATATCTATGGTTACCTTACCTTTTAACGCTGGGTCTTGGCGTAAAGCTCGGCGATAGATGGCATATAGGGCACCTTTATTTTTATCGAACACTTGCCTAATTGACTCGGTTGTTCTGTCATCTGGATTATTATCAGACTGAGCGACTTGAGTATTACTTTTGCTGGACGTTGATGTTTCTTCACTCTGTCCTTTGCTTTCGCTTGCAGCAGTTATTAGGCTATCTTGCTCAATTTGGCGAGACTGACGAGTTAAGCTACCACTGTCCAAGCTTTTATAAGACACTAAACTGGCAGTAGACACGGTTTTATTCAGTACTTGATCACTTGATAACGCCATCGCAGATAATGCATTTACCTCAGCCTTTAGTTCTTCAGAAGAATCACTCTTTACAGGCTGTTGGTTGCTCACCGATAGAAAACTAGCTGGCTCACTCCGCAAAAAGTTTTCAGCTTGGGATGACTCATGCATTTGACTTAATTCATTAGACAATGCAAGTAACCCTGTACTTTTCGCTTTCGCCTTTGCTTTAGCTTTCTCCTTTGCTGTTACGTTTACATCTTTGGATAAATCAGCTATTGGCTCAGGTTCAGTTTCAGTTTCTATTTCAGGTTCTAGAACAGGAATCAGTTCTGTTTTTTCTTTAATGGGTTCAACAGCCGCTTGACGGGCAATAATTTTTACTAACTGAGCGGGTAGTTTTTCTTTTTCGGCTCGTGTTAATTCTGGTAGCTCTACGGTCGCAATGATTAATGAAAATATTACTGCGAGGGTAAAAAATATCGCTACTATCCGATAAAAAAGCGAGTTTTGAGATTCGTTTTGCCACAGCACTTCAGAGCGGGTTTCTACATTAATCACTATTACCCTCCTTTAGCATGTTTTCAATGGGCTTATCTTTTAATTGAACTTGTGAGACGGCTAGAGATATATTGCTATAGCCTGCAGCTGCGCTAGTCTGCATTATTTTTTTTAATAACAGGTATGGTACGGTCTTATCTGCCATAATATTTATCGCTAAACCACTAGCTAACTCTTCTGCAGAAATATTACCCCGTTTGGCGATTTGATAATCGAGCTCAACTGTCAGAGCTTTAACATCGTCTGTTTGGATTTTTCTCAGCTCATCAACGCTAATTATTTTCATGCCTTGCAACAATACGTCTTCAGTCGTTACTGTGATAATCAGGTTCTCTTCAGCACTTTCTTTCGAGACTGATTTGGGCAGTTCAATCGCTTTATTATTCTGCATAACTTGAACTTCAGAAGTATTTACCATCAAAAAGAAAACTAAGATGGTAAAAATATCCATTAAACTTACTAGGTTTAACTTGGAGATCTGTGATTTCTTCTGATGTTTTCGTTGTAGTCGTCTTGTTTTCATTGACTCTTTCATTCACTGCCTCCTTGAGTATCATCACTTTGCTTTGCTGTTTGAGCAACGGACTGAGCCGTTAGCTGCGGCGCATCACCTAGCGATATTTCAGGGAATAATTCAGCATCAACCACTGAAGCAACTACTACGGCTTTATAAGAGCGAGACTTGTCCATCAAGGTGATAATGGTTTGATAGTCAGTTTCAGGTGCTAGTAGTAACGATAAGTCTTTTTTCTGAATATCTTGCTTGCGTAAAAACTGCTTTAGTATTTTCAGTGTTTCAACGAGTGTCTCGTAATCATAACCAGTTACAGTGTTGGGGATATTCTTAATAATGTGTCCCTGAGGGTAATAAACATTAATAACATCTTTTCTGACAATCACTTCAATGTCTTTCGCTTGCTCTGTGGTACTTAGCTCTGAAAGCTTTGATAAGCCAGGCAGTTTTAATTCCAACACGGTTATATGAGAAAACACCATCATCATTAGCAGGACGGGCACCAGAACTATCATTAAGTTCATAAAAGAGGTGATGTCCAATTCTGCCTCTTGTGCCTTGATACGGATTTTTCTAGACATAATGCAAATCCAGCTTAGCTATTGTTTAATGGCATTTTTTTATTTTGTTTGATGATGTTTATCAACCTAACACCTACCATTTCTAACTTATTAATGACATCTGCGGTTTTAGTTTGTAAAACTGAATGGCAAACCAATAATGGAATTGCCGCGATTAGACCAAATGCCGTAGTATTCATTGCCACAGAAATTGATTGAGAAAGTAGTGCTGCTTTTTCAGAGGGGGCCGCTGTTGCTACTGCTGAAAACGCAGCAATCAAACCAATAATAGTACCTAGCAAACCAAGTAGGGTCGAAATATTGGCTAGAGTTGATAGGTAGCTGGTGCGTTTTTCAATAGCAGGAATAGCTTCTAAAGTACGCTCTTCCATTGCCGATTCTATTTCATCGCGACAATCAATTTGCATTGAGCGACTTATACCGGCAGTAAGAATGTTTGTTGTTGCTGAACCATCATCAAGTCGACAAATTGCGTCAAAATCAGACTTGTTCAGCAAGGGCTGAATAGTATTTAGTGACTTATTATTTTGACGAGAAATCTGGAATAAATAAATCGCTCGCTCTAGTGCTATGGCCAAGCCTATGACTAAAACGATGGCAATTGGCAGCATAAATGCGCCACCTTCTTGGAAAAAACGAATGATTACATCAAACATAAAAATACCTTTTTGTTAATTAATTGCGCTTATTGCGCTAGAGTTAAGATTAAAATTTTTACTACCCAGTCATATAGTCAAAGCCAACAAGTGTTGAAATTAACCACTCTTTGCCGCGGAAATGAATATTGCTCATTATTTTTTTTGACGATTAAAATATTCCAACTCCTTTTGTAAGCTTTCTATTTCAATAGGTCTAAACACTAACTGAATTTCACTGGTGATTGCTTTAGCGGTGATAGCGTGCTGTGCTGGTGTTTGCCAAGGCACAATAGAGATAACTTTAGGTTGTTCTTTGTTACCGATAATGGTTGTTTCTAAGGCTAAAAATCGAATGCTTGGTTTATCGGGAATATCCAAAGAGTCTGCCTGTTTAGCTACCGTTATGGCGCAGAATGTTAGTGAAAATATTATTGCTAAAAATCGCGGAAACAACTGGCTTACCTGTACTAAGTCGCTTAGCTTTGCCGTTTTATATTGGATGTTCATCATTTGTCTCTTTTCGCAAGTTGTAGCTGCCGAGAAATATCTGCGATCCAACCGTTAACTTGCCTGCTTTGTGAGTTTGTAAGTACCTGATATTTTTCGTAATGCTCTAATGCTTCTGATTTATCTCCTAAGTAAAGGTCAAGTAATATTCCTAAGTTCAAATGCGCAGGAGCAAAATCCGGCCAGCTCATCAACGCTAATCGGTAATTAGATTCAGCAAGGTCGAACTGGCCTGCTTTTCGATGTAAAAGAGCTAAGCGATTCAATGCAAAGTAGTTATAAGTATTTATAGCAATAGCTTGTTTATAGTAGTGTTCCGCTAGGTTGGTATAACCTTTAGAAGATGCGATATCACCTAAATAGACTTGAATTATTGATAACTTAGGGTTAGTGACAGCGAGTTGCTCTAAATGTTGCTTAGCAACATCTACTTCTCCAGCAGCTTTCGCCGCAATGGCAAGTTTAATAGCCTCATTAACTTCTGGTGGTACAATCTTTTTACTGTATTTATAGTTATTAATTACCGAGGCAGAGTTTTGCTTATCAATCTCTTTTACCTCCATGAGCGGTGCACGGTTGTTTGATTGATTTTGAAAAGCCTCAGAGGTATTGATGTTAGCTTCGTTAGTGGTTTTACAGCTTGTTATAAAGACCGATAAAACAAGCGCAATGGGGTAAAATGCTTTATTAGTGAATGTCATTAATCACCTCTACTACGTATTCTTTTTTGTTATAGCGACCTGGTAATAAAGCAGCCAAAACTTCAAAGCTATTTTTTACCCATTCATCATAAGTACCTTGATAAACTCTTTTGGCATTAACTTCATGTATAGCAATTGCTTTGTCTTCAAAAGGAAATGACTGCTCTTCCAATAAAATATTATATTGCTCTAATTCCAAGGCATTTAATTCTTCTGGACGCTCAGAAGCCATTAGATCTTTAGCCAGCTGGTGATAAAGCTCTGCGATTTTATAGTTAGCGATAGTGGTAAATTCAGCAAGGCTATAATTGGCTGTTTTTTGGTAGGCTAAAATAGCTTTTTCCAATAAATACCGTTTTTGTTTGAGGCTTTTAGACAAGGGTAACTTTAGCTTAACGGATTCAAATTCAAGCATAATATTATTGGCAAACTCTAGTGTTGCTTTTGCAGCCAGGGTCTTTGAATGGCTTGTTCGGTGTTCACCTGCATTAGCATCTGCAGCGATAATTTTTTTTAACCAGTACCTTCTTTTATTCGGTTCTGCACTTTCAAGATATAAGTCACTGAGGATTGAGCTTGCTTCTATGAAATTAGTCAAAGGTAGCGGGTACGCATGAGCGTACGAGCGATAGGTATCAAGTGCTTGTTCGTTATTATTGGCTTTTTGGTAAAGCGTTGCTGATAGCCATAACATGGTGCGTGTTGCTTCAGTTTGTGTTTGTGATTGCCAAATTTTCTTTAACTTATCTGCTGCCTTTTGCCACTGTTCACTTTGCTGAAAAGCGTAGGCCAACTTTGTATCAATATCTGCATTGAGCTCATGTGCAGGATAGTGCGACTGAAAGGATGTTAGCGCTGCTATGGCATCAGGCCATTGCTTAATTGCTAAATAAAGAGAGGCTAGCTCAAACTGCGCGTTAGGACTTAAGCTAGATAACTTAGCCTTATCCAATAAACGTGATAAATGCTTAATCGCTAACTTTCTATAGGATAATATTTCAGCGTTAACTTGATTGTTATCGACTTCAACTGCGCTATTTTTTTGAATAGAGCTAGCTTTATCTTGCTGTAGTGCTAACTTCTGTTCAATATCGGCTAATGGTAACTGCGCTTGCTGGTATATGCTTGCCGCTAGTCGTTCAATGACATCTGTTTTAGGGCTTTTATCAAGCTTGCTGCTAAGTAGACGTAAATAATGATATTCAGCTGCTTGATAGTCTTTTAAAGCATAATAACTATCAGCGATGATAGATAAGGAGAAATTTATTTGCTTATTACTTTGCGGTATAGGCGATTTCAATAGCAATTCTGCATTTTCTATCGCTAATGGGTATTGCTTAACTTTATAATATTGTTTAACAAGCTCACGCCTGACAGGTAAGACACGACTGTCTAAATTAAAGCTTTCTATAAAAAGGTTTTTAGCTTGAAGTTGCTCTGATATAAGTAAACCTTGTTGCTCGTTACTTATTTGAATTGACTCAATTGAGTCTAATGCCAAGATTAACGCGTATCCAGCTTCAGCAGACAAGTTGTCGTCAGGCAAAATATCAACCAAACTACTTTTACCTAATTCTGGATAAGCAATCATTCGGTAGTACTTTGCTGCCTGTGCATATTGCGCTGATTCATAGAGCGAATCAGCTAAATGAAAACTAACTTTTCTAACCTTTTCATCATTAGGGAAGTTAGCAATAAATTCTTTGTACCAGTCATTAGCTTTATCATAAGCGGATACAACCTCGTTGTGATGACCTTGCTTAATTATCCCTTTTGTAGAGTGCCTTTTTTTAAGTTGTCGGGCACTTAAGTGAGCTTTATGAGCAAAGGACTGCATAAGGGCATAGATTACGGGGCGAACAACACTTTCGTTGTGATTGTCTTTATTAACCCAGAATGGACTAACAGTTTGATAAGTTTTAACAAATTCTTCTTGTTCACGAGCAAGTCTAGAAGGAAAGTTTGCTGCTTCTAAAACATGTAATTTATTAAGAGCAAAAATCGGTGTTACCCTATGTTGCGGGTAAAGCCGGATAAATTCATGGTAAACATCATAACTATCATTAAAGCGATTTTTATTAAGGTAAAGCTGAGCTAAAAAGTCAAAATTTAGAAACGAGTACCAGCGAGGGCCAATGTTCTCATAATGTTTTTCAATAGCGTTTATATCGTATAAGTTAGAAAAGATGACTGACATTACCGCAAAGGTTTCGTTCACCATCTCCCTATCACTGTCAGGTAATTTAGTCAGAAAATCTGCATGACCATTAACTGTGTCAATCAACTCGACTGGTAATATTTGATCGAGTATTTGGCTAAAGGTGGCTAGCGACTGTTCATATTCGTCTAACTTGAAGTAACTCCAACCCTGCATATAGAGCGCTATGTTTAAATAGCTGTGCGCTTTTTTCGATTCTATAACATACTTATAACTGGGTAGTGCTTGGCTATACTTTTGCGTTGAAAACAATATTTCTGCCCGTCGAAAATGCAATTCAAGCAAATAAGGCGAACTTGGATATAATTCAATCAGCTGTTCAATTACCGTTAAGGTTTGTCCTTGTTCACCAGTTAGATCATAAGCTTTAGCTAACTGATATAGCAGTTGCTCTTTGGTGGCGCCATCAGGATTGTTTGTTAGTAATTGCTTAATGGTCACAATTGATTGTTGGTAGGAATGACTAGGATTCTTAACCGCATTTATTTGTGCTTGTTCACTTTCGAGCATAGAAAGCACAGCAAGGCGTTTGGTAATTTTTGCTTGGAGCTGTGTGTCTTCAATCTCGTTTAGCAGGTCAAGGTAAATATTTGACAATTCGTTAAAAGATAAAGCCTTTAATGGCTCACTTTTTAATGCCGCAGGTTGTAGACTAAGTTCAGCTAACGTAGGCCCACGATTACTTACTCTATCAAGCTGGCTGATAGCATGAATATCCTCGGTCTTCTTTACGGTATTAACGCAAGCAGACAATAATATAATCCCAGAAATGAGAATAAGGTTCTTAAAAGAGAGAAACAGCTTCATTAAGGGGTTACTGCAATTCATTATCAGAATTCAGGTTTAACTCTTGAATACCTACCCGCGAATTAAGCTTTTTATTTATTGGGTGTTTTTTCATAAATACATCATCATTTATCTTTGCCGAAGCTAATTTAGCGACTTGTTTATATTGCTTTATGTTTAAAAGTTGAGCTTTTAAAGATTTTTGAATACTCAAAGTAAGCTCTGTTAATAGAGTTTTTTGCAAATTTTGCGCCATTGCGATTTTCTCTTGCAGTTGCTTTTGAGTTTGATTTAGTTGAGCAAAACGTTTTACAAAAAAGGCAGGGGTTTCATCTTTTCCTTGTAAAACAGAGCTATCTGTTATTTCTTTTTGCATACTTGCAATATCACTCTGCCATTTTTGCAGTGAATCAATCATGGTATTGAGATCTTTAATATCTTTGATGCCTTGTTGGAATTTACTCGTTGAAACGTCAGTGAATACATCAATAAATTCTGGGAATTTAAGTTCTACTTGTCGGCCTTTAATTGCTTGTACTCCAACTAATTCAGCCGCTAAAACTTGTTGCTTGATAAGCATTTGTTGTAGGAAATTCTTTTTTTGTGTTTGCTGCAAAGCAAGAACAAGCTTTTGTTTATGCTCATTAAAACGCTTAACTGCAAACTGATAGGAATGATACGCTTGCTCTTGTTGTTGTAATTGTTCATAAGCAAAAGGAATCGCGATATAAGCTTCTAAGACATACGGAGTTAAGTTTTCTCGGTCACTTAATTGTTGCCAAATTGCCAGCGCATTTTCATATCGACCTAACTTTGCTGCTGCCCAGCCATAACCTAGCATTGCTGATTCAGTTTCAATGCCATTTAGGGAAATTTGCTTAAAGGTATTGATGGCTCGTTGATACGCTTGTTGCTTAATATAAATATAAGCCAGCGCTAAATTAGCTTTATCAATTAAAGCGGTCATTATTGGAGTAATGTGAGTATTTCCATCTGTTGAAGCAGCGCGAATATACTTTTCTATAGCCAGTTCAGTTTTGCCTAAAGACAATAAATAGCTACCTTGATTAAAGTCTATATAACGTATAAAGATAGAGCCCTTTGGCAGTTTCTCTTTAGCTTTTTCAGCCGTTATTAAGTCATGTTCTTTTATGCTTAGCTGGGCGGCTAAGTAATAAAATTCACCTTGAAATAGAGGGGAAACATTCCCTGTTAACTTGTTCAGGGCAACGCTTGCTGATGTATAGTTGCTTTTTCTATAAAATTGCTTTGCTAGTGTAAGCCAAGTTTTAGTTTGGAAAATGTTATCGAACTCAGTTGATTTCATTTGTGAATAGCTTTCAGCAAAAATGTCAAATGCGGCATTATCTAAATCAAAAGATAAATAAATTCTAGCTTGCATCGCCTTGACACGGTTATTGGTGATTGGATAGCCATATCCTTCCAATAAGGCAAGCTCAGTTAAGCTTTCAAAGTGGTTGCCTAGTAAGTATTCATATAAGGCAACTTTGCTGTAGGTACTTATTTTCTCTGCACTTGTCACTTGGGGTAACTTTTCTGGCTGTTGGGCGTATAAAGGTGAGGCGATCAAGTTATAAAAAGAACTCACTATAAATAGCATTGCTATAAGCAGGTTATGTCGTGAGAAAGCTGTTAACTCTTTGATATTAATGTACATATGATTAGAGTTCCAGCAGTGCTATTTCGACTTTTTCTGTCGAAGGGGATAGATGAACTTTCAACTCGATAGCTGATGATGTTTGTCTATTGTCAAAAGTGCCGGTAGCACCATTTTTATAGGTTTTACCTTGTTTATTGGTTCCTAAAATAAAGGCAGAAATCCGGTGCTCTGCTTTAACTATATTTCTCATATATAACTTTTGTACACCACCTTGTTTTAAAGCATTTATTTCTTTATCACTATAGTTTTTGTTAAGTACTAGTTTGTTATCAAGAACAACCTTGACGTTATAAAGATCGAACTCATCATTTACCTCAAGAGATAAGTACAGTGATAGTAACTGCTCGGCTGGATTATTACGCTGCTGCTTTAATTGCTTTACTTGTTTGTTTAATTGCACCATCTCAAGCTTAATTGCTTGCAATTGTTCTGCTGTCGTCGCTTTTGCTACCGATAAAGGTATAAAAGAAAATACAGCCAATATGACAAAAACCTCTATAGTTAAATAGATATAAATCCGTTCTAATAAGCGGTTAACTAAGGTTATTTTAATATCCATTGTTAAATTATTTTCTCTAGTTATTACTGTGTTTTGGGCTAATAGATCAGTCAATTAACTCAATATGGAAACCAACACGACGATCACCTTGGCTTGTATCTGTTTGTTCGTTAATGACAAAGTCAGCAACATCACTATGCCTAACAATAATTAACCTATTCTCATTAATGCCATAAGTTGCAAATAGGTATTCTTGAACAAAAAGTGCCCTTCGATAAGCAAGCAATAAGCCATCGTCAGTGACATCACTCGCTGAAACGTAGCCGTCTATATACAAGCGGGCATTGAGGTGTGTCATTAAAATATTTGCTAAGCAGTCAATACGCTTAATATTGTCAGGGGTAAGTTTCATATCATCTTGTTGAAAATATATAAGTTGCTCTTTTCCAGAGAGTAACACTTGCTGACTTTGACAAGCACTAAAGGCAGCAATAGATATTGCGTCATCAGCTGAAGTCACCTGCTTGTTGGATATGCTATTTTGATTCATTGCCACCAACTCATCTTCAGCTAATGCATTTTTAGCTAATACTTGTGGAGATGTCGCCAAAGCTTTAGCAGCCTCGACGGCGGCAAGCACTTCTTTTTCAGATGCTGATGCAG
>Ga0105356_10006627_pt1 | contig 10774 bp, 2 predicted proteins | sample GOMGulsemesocosm_3_FD_83502 | JGI IMG/M metagenome (GOLD analysis project Ga0105356, IMG submission 83502) | Methane-oxidizing microbial communities from mesocosms in the Gulf of Mexico - GOM9D Gulf of Mexico | ecosystem: Environmental > Aquatic > Marine > Cold seeps | place: Gulf of Mexico...
ACATTCGCCCCTGTGGCGCCAATATCGCCATGGGCATCAATACGTAAATTAGCACCTTGAACATCTTTATAATGATTGGCACCGGCTGAATCTGCATCTATAACTTTACCTGCCTTGGCAATCAGACTCACATCACCTAGCCCTGCATGCACCCCACCCAGAGTGATATCTTGTTGAGCTTGGAATCGGATATTCCCTTCACCGTTTCCTGTGCTGGCTGTGGCAGTGGCGCTCTGACTGATACTGCCTGCAGCTGCCAGAAGGTCGATACTGCCCGTTGAGGTGCTGATATCCCCAGTGTTAGTTTGGCTGACATTATTAGCCGCTAATACGCTGATACTACCGGTGCTACTGACAATGTCCGCATTGGCAGTAATTGATGACCCAGTTCCTTGGGCATCTAGCAAGATATTACCTTTGCCACCTGCTTTAACCGCAATATCGTCGCTGTCGGCTCCATCATTCAAAGTTATGCTGCCCGCCTTAGTCACTAAAATAATGTCGCCATCAGTACCGGTAGTGACATCACTTTGTGCACTATCCGCCATTTGGCTGGTTGATGCTTTTGAGTTAACCCGATTTATACTGACGCTCACACTGTCTATAATCAGTGCTTTTTCTGCGACTAAGCTAATGCCTCCCTGGGCAGAATGGGCAGTTAAGTTGTTAACATCAATGTCCAGTGGATTAGCCTGACTGGCTACTTTACCAATATCTTGTTGGATATTAAGTCGTAATTGATCGGCGACAACATCCAGATGGGTATCACCTGCATCGGTTAACGATCCACTCTCTGTAATGATACTGACTGAGCCAGTTCCGGCATGTATCGCCGCTAGTTCTATGCTGTTAGCCGCCTGAAGTCGCACATTCCCCAATGTACTTCCCGTGGTAATCAGGGCATTGTCTTGTTGAATAATGCTGCCGGATTTTGCCCATAAGTCGATGCTGCCGTTAACACTACTGATTTGCGTGCCAGTTTTCTGCTGGATATCTTGTGCGCTTTGCAGTGAAACTTCTTTATTGTGGGTAATAATGTTGCTATTTACCCGAATACTGCCAGTGAGAGCCACGATGCGCAGCATGCCATTGCCAATCACTTGCACATGGCTATCAACACTGATGTCAGCACTCTTATTGATCAGTAATATATTGCCATCATTTGCCACTGTTAAACCGCTACCTGTTACTTGCAAGGCATCGTTTTCATGGATATTGATTGTGCCGTGATTGATTGAACCTTGCACTGTATCTAGCAAAGTGTCTATGGCATTGGCATCTGTACCAAAGCCAGTAAAACCACTAAAAGTAACAGCTTTTGACTTAATATCGATATGCGAATCACCGTTATCGAGCATGCCACCGGTGCTTGAGGTCAATGTCACTGAGGCATTGCCGGCATCAATATGGGCAATGTAGATGTTGTACTTGGCGTCAATGGTAACATTCTGGTTATCGGTGCGAATTTTACTGCCGTCAATTTGCTGTACAGCACCGGCACTTGAGCTAATAGTCACTGTCTGCGCGGCGTAGATATCCGCCTGACTGGTTGCAGTAACACTACCAGCCGCGACCAGACTAATTTTTCCATGGCTGGCAATCAGACTTCCATTAACGACCACTGCTCCAGCGTCATTGATTTGATCCAGGCTAATATCACCTTGAGTCGCAGTTAAACTTGTACCATTAAATTTGACGTTTTGATTGGCTTCGATAGTCCACTGCGCCGCACTGGCGGGACTTAGTATTTCAACCGAATTGGCGACAATTTTAACCTTCGTGCTGCCCAGATTAAAGTTGCTGTTAGCGTGTAAGATGCTGCTACCTACAGCACTGGCTTTACTGTAACTGTTGATACCATTAAATTGCGGATTTGACTGATAAGTCACGCCTTGGCCAAATAATGTAAACTGCTCGATATTGGCATCGAAATCAATAACTCTGCTAGATCCAATCGAAATTTGATGATTATCAAATTCGACAACTTCGTTATTCACTTGTAAGAAATACAGTTGATCATTGCCGCCAGTATCGGTGATTTTGGTATTCAAATTAGTAATGTACCCACTGCCTATATCTTGTACATCACCGGTTAGTACCACTACATCATCAGAGAGGCCTAAATCTATTTGATTAATTAATGGCATGTCAGTTGACGTCAAACTTAAGCTACTACCATCAGCGACAGTCACTGAAAAGTTATTATTGATAAAAGGATCGTATTCCAGTTTGATACTGTTGCTTATTTGACTGAAATCCAAGTGCAATAAACCGGGACCAGCGAGTTTATCCTGACCAAATCCGTCTGTAAAAATGAGCTTCACACTGCCACTATCAAGCTCAGAGATAATCGTATCATTACCAGCATTAGGGGTAATTGTGTGATTACCTTCGCCTTTGATAATAATAGTATCGTCCCCTGAACCGGCATCAATTGTCGATGACGCTCCGGTCACAATGATCTGATCGTTACCACTCGTGGTTGTGATATTCGCGAAACCAGCCCCATCATGATAAATAGTTTCGGCGCCAGTAATGTTAACTTGGGCCTGGACATCACTACGAATATCAACAAGATCCAATCCTGTACCCGCGTCTATCTGGATATAATTAAAACTGCCGTATAAGACAGTGACTTTACCCAGCACATCGACAGCGATGCCAGCCCCTTGTTTTTTGATTACAACCGTTTCAGCAGTGGTGTTTTTATTATAACTACGCTGGTTTGCTTGATCACCCACATGCACAATAAGAACGCCAGCTTCAATTCGGGCGACTTTCGCTGGTGGCGCTTTAGGGGGTTTGAAACCGGCACTACCTATTTGAAATGATACTGCTTTTCCAAATATTCTGGTTGATACTTTTAATAGACCAGATTCGGATCCGTAAGTGATTTTGGCCGATTTTTCTATTGCAAGCGTTTTACTTGGCAGTGTAAATGTTTTTGAGCCGACAAAGAGGTCAATTGTCACTGACAGTTTTGGTGTCTTGAACTCGCCATTCATCTTCGCTTCCCCTTGAAGCTTAAAGACATAGTTTTGGTCACCAAAAATTTCCGTACCATTGCTATCTAGGTAAGATATTTCTAATTTAACCCCGGCATCAAATTTAATCCCCCCACTGCCCTTAAAAGTTTGCCCCCATTTAGTTTTTTTGAACGAATAACTTTTTTCGTATTCAACATCGGCTTTAATAGTAAACTTGTATTCACCCTCTGTACTGAAGAAGACTGTAGATTCTATATTCAGGCCGATGAAATTCGTATTGGCAACAAAATTAGAGGCGAATACCCCACCTTTGTAAACTAGTTTTCCTGAAGTGTCGAATGACATCATTCCAACAAATGCCGCTGTACCATCAAACGTAATTAAGGTGGTGTTCCCTTGAATAACTTCTTTAGTGCCTGTAGGCAATGACCGGCTGTGGGAGGCGGTATTTATTTTAAGCGCAAGCAAGCCAGAGATTTTAACCAGATTGACGATATTAATATCATTTGTCAGATCTATAGAAGCAAGAAGCCCCCCTTGATCATAGATAAAGGTTCCATTCGCCTTTAACGAACCTAAACCGGCGAAGTCAGCATTGGCATCCACTGCAAGCTGTAATGCCTCTCCAGAGGCGCTGATAAACACCTTACCGTCAAAGTCAAAACTATCAACTACCTTCAACACACCATTCGCTTTTAAGGTAAAGTAAGCCCCGGCTTCGGCAAATGAACCATCTAATTTCTCAGCTTGACCACTGATTGTGATACTGTCATATCCGACTTTAGCTCTGAGCTCTTCAGGTACATCATAGGTAAACTCAGCTCCTGTTGAATTTAACAAAAACTCCATATCAGCCTTAAAAACTAATAGTTTTCCAAGCTCAAAGCCGCCAAGCACCTTCAGCTTAGCAGCGACTTCACCATTTTTTGCTACAAGAAAGCCAGTAGTATCAAGTACTAATATAGGTGAGCCATCGGGACCCACTAATATCTTTCCATCAATGAACAGCTCTATTCCCGAGTCTGCTAAGTCGGTTGAAATTTCGAGTTTAATACTAAAAGTTGAACGAATAGTGACAGCATTATCAATTCTGAACTCGGCGTTTCCAGCCATTTCTAAAACTGCCTGCTGATAATCAATAAATAACGCGCTACCGCCCATTTTAATCATGTAACCTTTGTTTAACTGGTTATCACCATTAACATCTTCACCTGCGTCTAAAACGCCATTTTTGTTAATATCTTCACCATCAAAACTATCAGCCCAATTTATGTAACTTGGTGGCGTCTGTGAGGTAAAGGCATTCATTTTAAACACTGCACTAGTGATTTCAGCGGTGACAAAATCAGATTGCCCCAAGCTAAGACCAGCTTTATCAACAGTTAAAGCAACTGCTATATATTGCGCAAGGCCGTCATTTAAAGTCATCGATTGGGCTAAGATTATTGCAATATTGGCATTTTCCAACACTACACCAACCGCATTTGGATTGGCAGCTTCCCTTTCATCACTGGTAATGACACCATCGTTATTACTGTCGGTATAATAATCGCCGGCACCCACAAAGACAGTCACCCCAGAGGCGGCCATGATTAATGGTTTAATATTGGTGACGCTGGTTTTTAATGCAATTCCAATCTTGACATCGTCAATGGTTGGTGCCAACTCAACGTATATACTGCCATACAAAGAAAACACACCTGCCACATTGAGCTGAATATCATCAACAGATAGTTTTAATTTTCCGCCAGCAAAATCTAACTTAACTGCATCTGTTGTTGTTCCCGTTGGCACTCCATAAAATCCATCTTTACTATTGGTAAAGTCAATCGCTAATGCCCCACTGAGCATTACCGGGACTCTGATAGGAACAATACCGGCTAAGTGCGGAAGGAAGGGGAAGTCAGTGACGTTCATCTCTACTACCACTTCCCCAGATTTGGCTGTAACGTTCTTCATGCCTACTAATCTCAGTCCCTGTGCAACAATTTTCAAAGCCATAAAAGTAGGAGTAAAACTCTCTGCCCCAGGGATAAGACCAAGCAATGTAGGCGTTGCCATCAAAAAGCCAAATCTGGTATTTTCTAAAACATATCCTACAGGTTTATTTTCTTCTTTCAGATAATCCCCTATATCAATTTTTCCATCGGAATTTTTGTCTTCATAGGAGTCCGCATTTACTCCAAAAAAGATATTGATGTTGGATCCACCAAAAGACATTGCATCAAATTCTATCTGAGTGTCGAGCAGAGCTTTGATTCCAGTAGTCAACTGTGCTACTTCATTATCAAACCCTTTGCCTTTCAGATGTTCAAACATCGTAGTGACATCACCCGCTATTGTCGCTACACCCGCTTTAAATGAGGTCCCCTTTTGAAAGGCAAAACTACCCGAAATAGTCGCAACATTAGCAATTTTCAGTGTCGCTTGGTCCAGTGTTATTTTTAGAATTGGGTCTGAAAAATCTAAATATAGAGGTGTCGCTGTGTCGCCAGTACCGGTGCGTACCTTAAACCCTATTATCATGTCGCTTCCTGCATCTGCTGGAAAGCTTTCTTCAAAATCAATATGGGCTTCCAGCTCAGAGTAACCCTCAATCCATGGCGCACTTTGATTCCACAAAATTTGACCATTCTTTATGCTCAGATTGAGCACCTTATCAAAACCAACAGTTTTAGCAGATTCGATATTAGCCTTAAGCGCAGCAAAGGTTGGTAAAGGTATTAAATTAGCGAATTGCACTGGTTCAAACAGCGCTAAAGCAAAGCTCACTCCCCCAATGTCTATGCCTTTTGTACCTAAGGCTTCTAGGGCTCCTTGGCCTTTAATACCAGCAAAGGCTTCGATATTAGAGCCACCTAATAGTAATGTTTCAACCTGGACATCTTTAAAGTAAGCAAAGTCGGCAGTGAATGGATTATTTTTACTGACTAAAGTAAATAGGTCTTTGATTTTTTGTTTTGCCTCAGTTGGTACTAAAACCAAATTGTCTACCTGGGTAAGTGCCGTCGCAAGAGCGGCATCACCACCACTCACTATAGTCTTTAGAATTTCTGTTATGGCCTCTGGCAAGCCTGTATTAACCTGTACAGTGGCCTCTCCGCCTTTTTCGACAAATAAATTACCTTCAAAAGTTAAAAAACCTGCCGCTGACAACTTAGCTGCATTTAAAGATGCGGAAGTTTTTTGATTGCCGTCTAAGTCAATATAAACAGTTTCAGCATTCATGCCTGTAGACACTTTAAAGCCTACTTTATTGCCGTTTTCATCTGATGCTTTAAAACTTTCTGCGAAGTCAATGATTGGAGTGCCTGCACCGCCAAACGATGGACTTCCTTGATTGATGTTGATTTCAATATCACTTGCAGAGAGTGTGAACACATTTTCTAGCCCTACCACTGCCACATTAGCTGCACTGGCTTTGAGGGCATTGAACGTAGGTAAATAACCACCAATACTTGCAGCTGACGTCGGCATTGTAGCGAGAGATACATAGGCAAATTTTACATCCGAAAAGGAAAATCCTTTGGCTCCGGCTGACAAGCCTGTTTCGAAATTCAAACTCCCTTTAAAGCCCATAAAGACATCGATACCACTACCGCCAACTTGAAATCCAAATACATCAATCTCTGCGGTGCCAATGTCAGGGAGACCGGGCACAGAGACATTTGAAGGTATGCCTGTAGAAATTGTGACTTTTATTGGACTAACATAATCAAAGGAGAAGGATCCGACGGCTTGTACAAAGCCGCCAGCAAGCGTTATCTTGGATTTATCTGTAAAGCTTTCCACGGCGTCTGCGCCAAAATAATCCGCGTTCAATAAAACACCAAAATTGTCCGCATCGTTCGGATCTTTAAACTCTAAAGATGCTGCCGGTCCTATGCTTTTGTAGGTTAATTTTAGTGAATTACTGGTTACTGTGATATCAAAATAGCCATTACCATCTCCAAAACCAAACAAACCATCTGCGCTGTCAAAATTACCACTATGGCTACCAAAGGTAATAATTTCAAACTCCTCACCGAAAGAAGGTATATACGTACCCAACAGATCGATGTCTAATAAGCCATCAAAATTCAGGTTTCCAGCGACCTTAACCTGATCAAACTTACCACTTGCTTCGCTCTCTATTTCAATTTTTAGAATTGAGCTGTCATTATAAGAAAGGTTATTAATGTTTTGAGCACCCGGAGAGTTTCCGGGACTGTGAGTACCGCTGAGGATTACATCTGCGTTAAAACTGCCACTGCCGTCAAACACTTGACCTTCAGTGACCAACAAATCGGTATTGACGTCCACTAAAACATCATCGACTTTTAGGTTATCAGGCTGCTGCATAGCGCTCTGTACCGCGCTATTTGGTGGGATTTCATCGAGCCCTGCAAACAGGTCGTTATTCACAGCCTCCGCGCTTTGAACTTCATCCGCCATTGCATGTATATGGGTGACAGGGTCTGGGGTTTCTGGCCCTTGTTCCAGCATAGATAACACTGGATCTGCTGACAGCAGTATCCGCTCTTCCAGTGCTTCAAAAGAAATCTTTGTTGCTGTTGACTCTTTCATACTCTATCCCTTCATCCATTTCGGATTATTATTTTTAATATAAAGCAAACACTTACAGAATTAAGCTATTGCGATTTAACAAGCTAGTTATTCGACGTATAGCCCATGTTCAGCCCCGACTTTAGTTGTCTTGGAACTTAAGTTTGGCTGACACCCCTAGTTTCAGCTTGCCATCTTTATTATCGAATTCTGTTTTGCTAACCACTAAATTACTGGCCGAATCGACAACCGGTGAGACAAAACTCACCTGACCACTGCGGCTTATCTTTTTATTATCTACCGTAAACATTAGCGATACCTGCGCTGACAACGCCATTTTGCGCGCGGTATTTTCATCCACATTGGCGACAAAAATACCGACACTGGAATCAAGCAAATGCACCAGAGGATAATTGGCTTGTACGCTTTCACCGACACTGTGGTAAATTTTTGTCACTACACCAGAAAAAGGCGCGATCAAAGAATGTTGCCGAACTTTTTCATCAGCCAGTTCATAGGCAATTTGTTCTCGCTGTTCGGTAACTTCCAACTGTTTTCTTTTACTTAAAAGCAAAAAATATTGAGACTTTTTCTGTTTAAACTCTTCACCACTGATCGCACCAGAACTGCGCAGCTTTTGTGCATTTTGATAAATGGAGAAGGCTATTTTTTCCTGTGCTTCACTCGCCAGTAATTCTGTTTTATCTTGCCAAATTAACTCGGCTAACTGACGTTCCAGCAGTTCTCTGGCATTATCAAAATTTAATAGACGCTGTCCTTTTTTAACCTTTTGACCTTCTTCAACCTCCAGCACTGCAATGCGCCCTACTACACTCAAACTTAAATCGGCCTGATGCTTCGCTTCAGTGATCCCTTCAATATGCATGTTGTTGCCATTGAATATTGACAGCTCTGGTTGCCCGGTCAGCGTATTATTCTCAAGAAAACTAAGTTCTTCCAGCAACTCACTGTCTGTGGGGATTTCTTCAGCAGCTACCTGGCTGGTTACCCCAAACATCACAAAAGCTATCAGTAGTGGCAAAGCAGTTTTAAAGGTCATGGGGAAATATCCATTAACGGGTAATTATTCATCGATATTAAAATGGCTGAACAAACTGCCGTCTATTTGCTTAACAAGAAATAGGCTTTTTTGATAATTGGTCATACTTAGTAACACTTGTTCTTTCGACACAGTTAATTGCTGTTCACTTTCGATCACATTCTCGATTGAGCTATTACCATTTTTATATTTATTGCGCATTAGGTTATAGGTCTGTTGATCGCTATCCCATGCCCGTTTTAAGGCTTTTATGTTTTCATTTTTTAAATCTAATCCCTGGATCATTGCTACTAAATGATTTCCCAGCTTTATCTTGGTTTCTTCTATGTCGTTTAATGCCTGACGCTTTTTCAAGCTAGCGCTATTGATGCTATTTTTTCCTTTGCGGTCATTTAGCGGTGTTGAAAAGTTCAAGCCAACACTCCAGTTTGCCCGGGTTTCACCGTTAAAGGCGTTGTCGATGGCATCACTAGAACCTGTACCCAGGCCATTCACACCATAACTGGCGGTTAAATCTAATTTTGGCAATGCCTGGTTACCGGCATAATCTAATCTCAGGCTCTCTTGTTCCGCCCTTATCAAACTAGAAAGATAATCGGCATTTGCGGCATAAAACCCCGACATAGCAGCATCAACATCTGGTCTGTTACTTTTGTGGTTAGTAATAAGTTTTGCCAGGTCTTTTCTTAAGCCATTATTTTTTGTTCGCACACTGTAAGTTTCTGATTGGCTAGACACCCCCATATGATACTTAGCGGTATTCAGGCTATCTTCTTGTTGCAGTTTTGCCAGCTGCAATCTGGATTGCGCGTTAGCTAAGCGAGACCTCAACAACAAAACGTCTGTTGCTGGGACATTGCCTAAGCTGGCACGTCTTTTATTAATCTGCAGTAGCCTGGAAATTTTACTGACCGTTTGCTCTCGCAATGAAGTGACAAAATCTGCTTCATATAAATCCCAATAGCCATTAATGGCCTGGTAAACAACATTAGAGCGCGCATTACGGTATGCCTGAAACGCCAGATCAGAACCAGCCTGGGCCACTTTTAAAGGTGCCGTTGTACCAATTCCTCTGTTTTGTAATAGTGGTTGAGTCACTGTTAAACCGGCAAAAACCACGTTTTCACGACCGCGAATAAAATCCGGCTGGATATTGTTATCAAGGGACTCTACATTGACGCTAAATTTTAATGTCCCACCGGACTGCATCTTTTTGCTTATCGCCACATCGTATTCTGTATTTTGCTCATCGAACTCCGAGACAGACGATAAGCTTAATTGCTGCTGGATTGAGTTCAGGCGTCGATTAGCATTTCTGTTTACAGACATGCTTAACACTGGATCAAAATCGGCCTTTTCAATTTCAATCGAGAATTTAGAGTCTTTCCAATCCAATTTACGGGTTTTAATTTGAATGTTTTGGCTAGTTACCAAATCAATATATTCTTGCAAATTCAACTGCAATTCATCATTGATTACTTTAGGCGCAGCATAGGCACATTGCCCGATTACTATAAAAGCAGTGCAAACTGCTGCGGATGTTTTTATTTTCATCAATAACGACCTATAGCTCTACTACTTTGTTTACCGCCACTTATCGCCAATTTTTAACGACTAAAAGCAGGTTTATTAAGTGAAAAAACGCAAGTTGCTTTGCTTCATGCATTGGATTCCCATAGATTTTTGATAGCACACAATATTTTTAGTAAAATTAAACATTCACGACCTATCTAAAAAGTTACGGGTATGAGATAAATTTAATTTTTATATAAAATAATTTTCGTAGCAAATTACTAACAGTTTATGACGCCAAAACTAATTACTGTTTGAATTATGCATCGCAAGTGTATGAAAATCTGAAGAAAATAGCGTTCATCACTGGTTCAGTGATGTATAGTTGTACAAAAAAATTAGGAATTCAACCTATTTATTAGTTTTTTTCAGCCTGCGTTAAGAATGCAAGTATTAGGAGACTAAAATCTATATGGGAAGGGATAAATCAGATAGAGATAAAGCGACTGCAACGCCGCTTTATTTTTGGTGTTTAATAGTTTTAACAGTGCATCGTCGCCGGCATTTTGACAGCGATCACTTGTCCGGTTACACAGAGCACACCATTGGCGATGAGCTCAATATCAATCACAATTTTGCGCTCTTTTATCTGGCTAAAGCGGCCCAGCAG
>Ga0105356_10006630_pt1 | contig 10773 bp, 10 predicted proteins | sample GOMGulsemesocosm_3_FD_83502 | JGI IMG/M metagenome (GOLD analysis project Ga0105356, IMG submission 83502) | Methane-oxidizing microbial communities from mesocosms in the Gulf of Mexico - GOM9D Gulf of Mexico | ecosystem: Environmental > Aquatic > Marine > Cold seeps | place: Gulf of Mexico...
CAACAGTTCCACCACCATGGAAGACGATGTCTAGCCCATTATAAGTCTCAAATTGTAATCCTAAACCATAATCTATTTTTTCACCTGAGTTAAGATAGGTTGCTTGCTTCATTTTGTTATAAAATGCGTTACTTCCAACCCTTGGTTTTTGATAGTTTTTTGCCCACAAAGTCATGTCATTTATTGTTGTATTAATTCCAGATGAGCCAATGGTCGATAATTTTACCGAATAATTTTTGTACTGATTATTTACCAATTGATAGGAGTAAGCTTTATTCTGAATAACATTATTTATATCATCAACCGCTTGTGTGTGATGCATACCAAGAGGCACAAATATTTTTTGTTTTAATTGCTCTTTAAAAGGTTTCTTACCCACACGTTCTATGATTTCTGCCAGTAATATATATCCTGTGTTGTTGTATTCGTATTTATCTCCTACCTTAAAATTTGTTTGCTTAATGTTTAACAACATTTTTACTACCTGCTGGTGTGTCATTACTCCTTGAGGTAAAATGCCTTTAAGGTGTGCCAATTCATAAGAATTGGGCAAGCCATGAGTATGGGTTGTTAAGTCTTTGAGTGATATTTTATTTGGTAAATGTTTCAGTTCAGGTAAATAAATTTTAATATCATCCTTTAGGGAAAGTTTGCCTTCTTGTTCTAAAAGAAGAGCCAGATAAGTAGTGAATTGTTTGGATATGGATGCAATGTTAAATGCTGTAGAATCAGTTATAGGAAGGTGGTATTCTATATTAGCCAATCCCATAACGTTTTTATAGGTTGTTTCTCCATTTTTAACAATTGCCAAAGCTGCTCCTGTTGTATTGGGGTTGTAATGAGCATTGAATAGCGAATCAATTTTAATATAAGAGGGCTTTTTTACCGTATTAGTTTGAGCCAAAACAGCTAGTGATTGAATAATGAGAAATGAGATAATAAAAATTTGATGTTTCATTTTGATTGTTTTTTTGTTCATGACAAAAGTGAAACATAAAATCAAAGAAGGAGTTTGAGTATCGGAAATCGGACTATTTTTATACTGAAAAATGCGTTCGACTTTAAGTTGGACTCTACTATTTTATTGATTTTCTGTATGCTGTGGGGGTTTGATGGGTTTCTTTTTTAAAGGCTGTATAAAAAGATGATTTTGAATTGAAGCCGATTTCATAAAGTATTTCTAAAACAGTTAAGTCAGTTTGTTCTTTTAAAAGTACTTTGGCTTTATCAATTCTAAATTCATTCACATAATCAAAAAAATGTTTGCCAATATGTTGGTTGATGAGTTGTGAAAGTTGTTTTTCTGGGAGATGTATGCCAACTGCTAATTTTTGTAAACTAAGTTCGGGGTCTAAATAGGGTTTTTCTGTATTCATATATTTAGATAGTACTTGTAAGACTTGTTCCGTTTCTGTGGTTGATTTTTTAATGGTTTTAAGAGTGGTTAAATTTTTATCGACTCCTAAAAATAAGCTAGGTTGATACAATGCCTTTAAAACAAACCAACAAATAACAAACAAGGCAAAAACACTAATAAGCAAGTTTATGTTGGCTAGAAAATTACTGTTTTTTTCAGATGAAATAAAAGACCTGATAAGTACAAAACAATTCCCGATTAAAAATAAAATGGTAATTTGTAGTAGCCATTTATAAGTGTTTTTATGATTGGTAGCATAATTTTCTAGGTATAATTTTTTAAAATGATTCAAAGTGAAAAATACAGCAATAATATAACTGTAATACTGTGCTTTAGCGATTATTTCGAAAACACTGTAGCCAGTATCAGAAACACCAGTAGTCAATAAAAGGACAAATACACCTAAAAATAAAAGGGCATGTAAAAGGTGTTTTTTTTTAAATTTGAAATTGAAATAACAGACAGATTTTACATACAAATAATACAATGGCATTTGAAGTAATACAGATGCAACTTTGAAACTGTTTATGGCATTGTTGGAGGTTTTTTGCAGGAATAAACCTGTAAAATCAATAACAGTAACTAAAAGAAATGCTGCAAATAGGTAATTTGATGTTTTTTTTGAAGACTTAACTGTAATCAAAAAAATGGACAACAATATCATTAAAAAAACGATGATTTTTCCAATGTCGTTTATTAAGTGTATGCTTGTCAAATTAATTAGTTTTTTTTGTTTATCAACTTTTTTGAAAGATACAAAATAAAATATTTTCTGCTAGGTTTGATATTGGGGAATTTATGGAGGGAAAGTAAAAAGTAGAAAGAGAAAGTCTAGAATATAGCTTGTTGTTTCAAGAAACTATTTAAACGGTTTTTCTTTTTTTAGGAGGTTTGGATACAAAATATATGTCAATTAGGCTCCAGTAATCTTTTGGACTGTATGTCGAACGAATATTTGGTTGTTACAATTATTTTTTATTCGATTGATTTACATTGAAATTAAAAACATCAGGTCTTGAATATTGGCCAACGACATCAAACATTCGTTTTGCTTTAATGATATCCTGAAGGTTGATATCTGCGTATAAAATACCTTCTTCTGCTTCCATAGGCCCAGCGATAATTTTCCCGTTTGGTGCAATTATGCAACTGTTACCAACATTGATCCATTCTCTTCCTTCTGGATACAGTTTTTTAAATTCATACCGATCAGGAATATCCTCCATTTTAAGAGCCATACAGGTGCTTATTACAAACAATCCGCCTTCTCTGGCAACATGCTGCATGGTTTGAATCCAATTTGGACTTTTATCCCAAGTAGGAGAAACTAATATTTGAGTTCCATATTCGTAGATCGCATTCCTAGCCAATGGCATAAAATTTTCCCAACAAATTAATCCTGCTATTTTTCCCGCAGAAGTAGTATAAGAAGATAAAGTACTGCCATTTCCTTGAGACCATACAAGTCGTTCTCCACCAGTTGGAATGAGTTTTCGATGTTTCCCTAGAATCATACCGTTGTCGTCTATGAATAATAAACTATTAAATAAACTAGCATTGCTAGTTTCAGAATTGCGTTCGTGCAGTCCAATTGCAACATTGATCTTTGCTTTTTTTGCCGCTTCACAAAGTTTATTTGTGGTATCATCAGGAATAGATACGGCATTTTCTACGAGTTCTAAATAAAGTGCGTTTAAATCGGCTCCTTTGCTATTTGGTATAAGCCAAACCCAATCAGGGTAACCTGAAATAAAAGCTTCTGGAAAGACGATTAAGTTAGCGCTTTTTTCACCAGCTTCTAAAATTGCTTTGCATGCTTTTTTTACAGTTTTTTCTTTGTTTAGAAATATAGGAGAAAGTTGTGCCGCGGCTACTTTTATGTTTTTATTCATCTTATTTAGCTTTTAATTGATTAGAAGATGTTCGCTAAAGAGTCATTTAACTATCTTTATTATACTCCTAAATATAAAGATTTATAGAGATAAATCAAAATTCAAAAAGTAGTTCATTTGTAAAACTTGTTAAAAACAAAAGTTCCTGTAAAAGGAACTTTTGATCTGTTGTTTTTCTTTTTTAGAGGATTGTGTCCTGATTATGATTTTAAACAACAGAATTTAGTTTATTTTTTTGAATAGCATACTTAACAAAAATCCAAAAGTAACAAACTGAATCAGTCCAACAGTTCCTTCTGTAAGTATCCAGCTCAAGATATTCGGAACTTGGTATTTTGCAGGTTCTGTAAATGTAGGATAACTTACAAATAAAGCACTCATGAGTAAGCCAAAGACCATTCCTTTTTTGATAGTATAGCGTCCATTAGAATATACCTTGAAAAGGTATGACAATGCGGTACCTTGCAATGTCATTGTTAAAAAGCCCAATGAGAAAATTACTTCTGGCCTCATAAATGAAACCGATGCATAATGCGCTGTATTGATTATAAAATGAGAGGTAGATTGCACTATAAATGTTACGATAATAAAAAGTATCGTGCCTGCTATTATTTTTTTCATATTGCTAGTTTTTAATTTCCATTTCTTGTGCAAACTCTTGAGCATCGTAATATATTTTGATACTTTGAATTTTCCCGTTTTTTATTTCATACCATTCGCTCATGTCTAATTGCATTACCTTTCCTGAAGGGACTTCAACATGCATCAATTGTTGCGTAATAACAAAATTAGTAGAAGCTATAACTTGCTTCATTTCAGTGCCTCTAACCATTGGCATAAAACTTTCGTTTAATTTTGTAAAAGCATCTAATCCTTCTGTTTGGTCAACTGGTCCTTTGAAAGTTATATTTTCTGATACAAATGCCTTCCAAGAATCCGTTCCAGACATTAATTCTTTGCCAAACGCTTCAAATACTTCTAAAGTTGAGTTTTTCATTTTCCTGATTTTTGTGGACTAGTCCCTATTTTTTTTGGTAAGGATCTAGTCCGATTGATAATAATTTTTGGTTTTTCTTCAATTCAAATAATAGCTATATATTTGTTACTTGCAAAAAGCAAGTGTACAAATATAGATGTTTACTTGTTAAAAACAAGTGAATGATGAGAAAAATTAGAAAAAGATCAAATTGCCCTATAAGTTATACGATGGATTTCTTCGGAGATAAATGGACATTTTTGATATTAAGAGATATTGCACTTAAAGGAAAATGTTTTTATAAGGAATTCCTTGAGGCAGGAGAGGGGATTGCAACCAATGTACTTTCTGATCGATTAAAGATGTTAGAATTGGAAGGTATTGTAAAAAGTCAGAAATATGAAAAGCTAAAGACGATGAAAACCTATAGCTTAACCGAAAAAGGGAAAGCTCTAATTCCTGTTTTAGTAGAAATAATTATTTGGGGAGGAACTTATGATAAAGATACTGCGGCCCCAAAAGCCTTTATGGAAAGGGCGTTGAAGGATAAGGGAGAGGTCATAAAGTCCTTTTTAAATGCTTTGGAATAGTGTGTGTGCTTTCTGTTAGTTTGTTGTGTTAAAGAATTAGGTGTCAGTTTACTATTGTCGGAATTTTATATTCTTTTTGTTCTCGATTTTTTTTTCATTTTCAATAGGAGTAATAATTAATTTTTTCTGTTTCCATTCCACTTGGATGTGTCTACCTAACTTGAATCCTAACTTTTCCAACCATTTTCCTTCCATTTTTATCTCTGGAACTATAATTTGATCGTAAGTTCTTTCCCTATATTTAGGCTGAATTTTAATTTTTTTCATTTATTAACTTTTGACTCGATTAATTTCAAATTATTAAAATTAGATTTCGTTTTACGAAAACTTACAAGCGAATATAGAAAACATTTTTTAAATTCAGTTGATTTTGAATGAATTATATTTGCGTGAAACGAAAATTAGTTGGCTTGATGTCAAAATCTAAATACAATAGAATTAAAATTGTTCTTGCAGAGAACGAACAATCAGCGAAGTGGTTAGCAGGTCAGTTAGATAAGGATAAATCTACTGTTTCTCGTTGGTGTACTAACGATATGCAGCCAACTATTGAAACTTTCTATAAGATAGCTGAGGTTTTGGATATTGAGGTGAGAGAGTTGTTTGTGGCTTCTAAGACACTTTGATTCTAAATCCAATATTTTTATAAAGTTCAATCGTTGAATTCTTTTTATTCACGCTCAGAGAAATAGATTTTATTTTTATTGGTTATAATAAGCTAACCTTTAACTTTTTGTACTGTTATTTAATTTATTTTCGAAATGTTTTGATAGTTTGACATAACCGTAAGAAGCACTTAATAGAATTAATCCAAGGATAATTAGTACAATAATTTTTTCTGTTGTCTTAAAACCGTTGATGTCGTGAAAAATAACTTTTATCAATGTTGCCGCAAAGAGTACTAGAGAAATTTTATTTAAAACTTTAATCTGGTTTTTCAAGGCGATAAATAATACAATAATAGCATGGATAGCTAATATTATTGAAGGAATAGGGCCCGTTATGTCGATATTTAAAAATAGAAGAATTAAGCCAATTGCAATTACACATTCAATTTGATGAAGTATCATTCCTCCATTCCAGTGTTTTCCATAAAGTATAGGAAACCAATTTTTTTTATTGTTCAATAGAAATGCATATACAATAAGATTGATAATTGAGAAGAGCATTGAATAGATAGATTCAAATAAGACTAATGGTAGAATACTAAAAAGATTTAGTAGTAAACCAATGTTTCTGGCGATTTTGTAGTTCTCTTTAATTGGGCCGATTTTGTCGTAAAAATATGTAAAAGCCAATAATGTAAATGAAGAAAAGCTTAAGCTGAGGGCAATAAAATTTTCATTTATTGAATATATAAGGCTTCCAATTAAAATAGTTGTTATAAAAGGGAGTGTTATTATATATTGTTTGAAAGTAGATTTTAAAAGTGTTTCATAACGCATCGCTTTTTCAATCAAAACAATTATTGCAATGAAGACAATCCCAGAAATAAAACCAATAGAATCTCCTTCTAAATAACAAAGAACAAATGCAATTACGGAAAGTAAATAGAACTCAAATTGTAGTACTCGGTATTTTAATTTTTTGAATAAGAAGTAGCTTGTCAATGCGCTAATCCATAATCCTAACTCGATGAATTCAAAAGCATTTCTTCTAACAAAGTTGATTAAAATTAAGGGTAGAAGACAGAAGAAGGTGATTCTTAAGTTTTGTGCAAATTTAAAAGTATTGGAGTCTTCTATTTTAAGGGTTCTGTAATAATATTTGAGAACCCATAGAGATGCTAGAAATTCAATTATAGCTAGCTGAGCATATAATTTTTGATCTAAAAAATGAAAAGAACCTGTTGACTGAATTGAAATTAGAAATCCAATAAGAAATAACACTAAATGGGCTAGTCCAATAAGGTCACTTAATTTTGTGTTGAAGTATTTTTTCCAATAAATAAATCCGAAAACAGGAATTAGAGAGAGGTTAAATACCCATTCATTAACCAGATGATATCCTATGATTAGGTAGACTGAAGCTAGCCATAGTGGAACTATTTCTTGTACATAGAAATACAGTTGATGTTCAAACCCAACTAGTTGTTTGTGGTGTCTTCTGCCAAGGAACCACATGGAGGTGAAAACTGCGCCTAAAACAATGTAATTTAAGAAGCCTTGATGCCATAATGTTTCTTCCCAATTATCTACTATCGAAAGACTACCAAGCCATAGTTTTCCGAAAGCAATAGTTAATAAAATATAACCTTCTTTTCTTACAGTAGGTAAAGCAAAATTAAATCCAAGAATAATAAGTAATAAGGCTTCAATAGACCAGAATAGCCCCATTAATTTTTGGTCAAAAAGAGACGGTATAGCAAAACCAAATAATGTACCAATAACCACAAATAAAACAAGTTTGGTATTTCTACTTAGTTCTTTCCATTTCATTAGCAATAAAAAGGAAAAAGCCAAGCCATTGATGCTATATAGTGTTCCTAGGAGCAGAAAATTATTTTCAAAAGCGTTGAATAAATTATAGAGGAAAAAACTTAAACTACTGACGAGTATAATTAAATCTGATTTTTCGAAACTATTTTTTAATTTAAAGCCATCAAATAAGGCGATATAGATAAATAGGTAAGTAAAAAGGTGATAATATAAAGCGTAAATAAGATTGCTAGGACTTTGGTTAAAAACCATAAATTCGAGACTACTTAGTATTACAGCAAAGGTTAAATAATTTAATTTTTTCCAATTTTGTTTCTTTGACACGTAACTAGATCCCACGGCAAGAAACCACAAGTATAAATAATACAGTGTTCCATCTCCCATAGCATTGAGGTAGAGAGGCGCAAATGTCCCTCCGATTAGTGAAATAATAGCAATTACTTTGGAATCGTATTTTAATGAAAAATGGATGGAGATAAGTGTATTGATACAGACCAAACTAAAGCCAAGAATACCTGAAGAGAAAATCGGAAAATTTCCTAAATCTGACATGAAATAGATCATTAGGTAATTGAGAATAATCCCTAGACTTATAAGGGCAGAACCATATTCTTTTAGTGTTTTTTCTTTTTGAGAAAGCCTAATTCCAAGAGCAGCCAGTACAATAGCAGAAGTAAACCCTAAACCTATTTTCACCAATATTTGATAAGCTCCTAAATATTTTAATGAAAGCTGCATTAAATATCCAAAGCCAAACAGAATAGCTATAATACCGGCTATAGTCATAAAGAATATAGGTAGTTTTCCTTCTTTTTTGTATTTAAAGTAGGCCTCCAAAATAAATTCAAAGCTTTCATTTATCGGAGCTAATAATTCCTTAATTTTAAGACTGAATTTTGACGGGGGAGCAAGTTCGGCAATCTTGATTTGCGGCTGAACAGCTATTGGAGGAGTCTCTGTGTTCGTCTCTTTGCTTTTAATACCAATTATTTCCTTTATTTCTGTGGATTTCTTTTCAGGGATTACAATCGATTTAGAAACTGAATCTTCAATTTTGTTAAAGGCAGAAATATCTTTTTTTAGGTCTTTAATTTCTTGCTGATATTTGTTTTCTAATCTATCGATACGATTGAAAAGTTTTTCTGCGATTTCATCTTTGTTCCATAAAGGTTTAGAACAGTTAATACATGATATATTTTCACTACTATTGTTGGTGTTGCAAATATTACACAGGATTCTCATAACTTTCTTTTAATAATATCTTAGACTTCACAAAATATACTATAGCTTGTTGTATAGCAACCAATCTTCTTTTTATCAGGATAAAAGGAGTTTTGGTTTGTTTTATCAATTTTTTTTAAATATAGTAAAATTGTATTTAAGGATTAGTCAATGACTAATAATACTTTTTTAATAGGATAGATATGGATACCTGATGTATTGACAATTTTGAAGGTTTAATTTTTCTTTATCCAAAACTTACTTCTTTTTCCTTCTTATAGATCTTACCCAGTCACTTATTCCATTTATATTACTGCTCATGACATTTGCTTAAATCCCCTGTTGTTTATTTGTCAATTTTGAAATGCAATTAAAGAGAGAATATTCGATTGAGTAGCTGCTATTGTTTCTTTCGTTTGCCAAGGCGAAATCCGAAAAGCCTTTATTGATAGAGTAGGAAATTAAAATTAATAAAATGGCAATATATAATGTAAATAGAATAGTAGATCAGGGATCGGTAAGTACAGTTTTTGGTGATGATGGTATTGGAACTGATGGATGTGGTCCTTGTGTAGGGCTGGCATGTTCTGGGGCTTCTAGAACAGTTGCTCACTTTGATTGCGACTATACAGAACCTAAAAATGGAAGCAAAGAAGAAAAAATAGAGATTATAAAACAGCATAGGATAAAAATAAAGGAGAAAACAAAGGATATACTTGAAGAATATTTTTCTGAGGGTAGATCCTATAAATGGGGATATGTTACTACCTCAGATGATTTTACTACCCAAGCAATAATTGAGACTTGTAAAGAGTTTTTTAGTAAAAACCCTGAAGTTCATCATAATTGTTTAGGTGTAATAATTAGGAAAAGTGGAGATATAAAAGCATTGGGATTTACTGATACACTAAAACTAAAAAAAGATGGAAGAAATGTTAATAATGGAAGAGCAAGAATAAGAAAGTAAATCAATTTTTTAAGCCAACATCTCAAATTTTGATGGTGTTGGCTTTTTTGTTATTGGTTGGTTGCGTCTTTTAAAAATGATTATTTATAGAACGTACTTAAGAACATGTATATTAAAAAAGAAGCTAAGAGAAATGAAAAAGAGTAAGAATAGAGTCCAATCATTTATATCAACAATTTTTTTAGGGCCCCGTTTTTATTCAATTTATACTGTTCTTTGACAGGTATCTATAGCAAAAAAGAAATTTCAAAAATTTCTGAAAGTATTATTGATGAAGATTAAGAGTTCTTTGTTGACTAACATTATCTTGTTATTAGGTATAGCATGCGAAACGAAGGCTTAGTCATTATTCGTTTTGCTCTTTCCGAAATGTCTTTGTAATGCGACTAATCTTTAGCAACTTCAGTCATTTTTTATTCTGAGAACTTACTCAAATTAAGTTGGAAGCCATTTACACAAATTTTTTCAAACTCAATTATTGTCCTTTCCCAGTTCTAGAGTTTTTAGCTTCTTTTCTGAATAAAAGAAGTGCTAGTCCAGATGCAAAGACTATACAACTGATTAACATTAAAATTCCATTGTTCCAAATGAAATATGAAAGCCCGACAAAAGGGCCTCCGATTACTACCATAAGTGAGCTTATCGGATACGTTTTTATAAAATTCAAAGCGTGGGCTGCGAGACCTACAAAAAGAAAAGAAGGTCCCACAATAACAAAAGGATACAAAATTAATGGAGTGTTACTTATTTGCTCACTTAATGTGTTTCTTCCCGCATCATTGTCTCCAAAACTCCACATTATAAAATCAATTGTACAAAGACCAATATGAGCAATAACTCCTGTGGCTGTCAAAACAGATGCTATAGAATTCAGTTTGTTTTTTGGAAATACATAATTGAAATTGAATAATAATACTGCTCCAATCAAATTAAACCAATGTGCTAAATCGATGTGCCTTTGACTGTTTAATGAACCTTGAGAAAAAAAGATGTAACTGGTCACAAAAAATAGGAGTCCAATTAGGCAAAAAGTTCTTATTTTAGTCATAGTATTTTTTTCTACAAAAGTTCATTCTTTTTCGTTTTAGACAACCAGTACTATCTTCCTATTTTGGTCTGGGATCAACACGAAAACTAATTATTCGGTATCGTTTTTATTTATCAATTCCTCTTAATATTTCCAATCGGTTAACAGGTGCGTTTGGTGATAAAAAGTTGGAAATCGTATTTTCATTCCTTCTTGGTCGAGTAAGAAATTCAACAGGCCATTCC
>Ga0105356_10006632_pt1 | contig 10769 bp, 8 predicted proteins | sample GOMGulsemesocosm_3_FD_83502 | JGI IMG/M metagenome (GOLD analysis project Ga0105356, IMG submission 83502) | Methane-oxidizing microbial communities from mesocosms in the Gulf of Mexico - GOM9D Gulf of Mexico | ecosystem: Environmental > Aquatic > Marine > Cold seeps | place: Gulf of Mexico...
AGGCATCTATTAGATCACAAGGCTCCCACATGTTTAGTCATATTCACCCTGATAACTACCCACAACAATTATCGAATAAACAGGATGATATGACACAATTATTTTCTTGTTTCACCATGCCTGTTGTTGAGGTTTTTCCGTCCGCTACCTTAAACTATCGTTTACGCGCTGAATTTCGAGTTTGGCATCAAGAAGATGATCTTTATTACATTATGTTTAATAGTGCCACTAAAGAGAAATTCCGGGTCGATGACTTTCCTGTCGCGAGCCAATTAATTAACCAGGCAATGCAAGCGTTACTCACTGCAATTAAAGACAAGCCTTTACTACGGTTTAAACTATTCCAAGTAGATTTTCTTTCTACCTTAAGCGGAGAGTTATTGATCAGCTTACTTTATCACAAGCCTTTAACGCCTGAATGGGAAGAAGCGGCATTAGCTTTGAAGCATGAACTCAGTTCAATTGCTCCTGTAGATATTATTGGTCGGGCTAAAAAACAGAAAATAGTCCTCAATAAAGACTACGTGATGGAATCACTGCAGGTTGGCAATAAGCGTTATGTTTATCAACAAGTTGAAAACAGTTTCACCCAGCCTAACGGCGGCGTGAATGAAAAAATGCTGTCATGGGCTAAACAAGCAACGTTAAACGCAACAGGGGATCTAATTGAGCTTTATTGTGGTAATGGAAATTTTAGCATCGCCTTAGCTGAAAATTTTGATCGCGTATTAGGCACCGAAATATCGAAGACATCGGTTAAATCTGCTCAAGTAAATATTAAAGCTAATAACATTGATAATATTGATATTGTTCGGATGTCTAGTGAGGAGTTTAGCCAAGCGATGAATGGTGAACGAAAATTTCGCCGTTTGGAAGGTTTTGATCTCACTACGTATAGTTATGACACTGTGCTAGTTGATCCGCCGCGCGCAGGGTTAGATGTTGATAGTGTTAAGCTAGTGAGTCGCTTCAATACCATTATTTATATTTCCTGTAATCCACAGACATTGAAAGATAATTTAGCTGAGCTTACTAAAACACATAACGTTAAACACTTTGCTTTATTTGATCAATTCCCCTATACCGCACACATTGAAACCGGTGTGGTTCTCACTCGTAAATAATTACGTTTTTAACCCTTTACGTCGATCACTTAATTCAGCTGCACCGCGAGCAATAAAGCGGAGCTGCTGAATGGTTTGCTTGGAAAGCAGAGTTAGTTCGTATTTATCTTCTATATCTAATGCATCAGAGCCGGCACTAAAGACAATAGTAACGGCGGCATTGGCTTGCATAAAAGCTACTTCAGAGTCTAAATCATTTTCTTGTTGTAAATAATCACAGAGCTCCATCGTAAAATATCGAATTTCTCGAATCACCGCAGCTCGAAAGGCCGCTGAAGTTCCTGAGCGCTCACGTAATAATAAACGAAATACATTGCCGTTACTTTCAATCAATTCCATAAAGGTTTGTACCGATATTTGTATTACCGAGCCCCCTTTGGCAATACGCTGCCTTGCTTGACGCATTAATTGTCTTAATGTCAGTCCCGCTTCATCAACGAGGGTTAAGCCCAGCTCATCCATATCACTAAAATGGCGGTAAAACGAAGTCGGCGCTAACCCCGCCTCTTTAGCTACTTCACGAAGACTTAAACTAGAAAAACTGCGCTCGGCACTTAATTGACCTAATGCCGCATCAATTAATAACCGCCGAGTTTTTTCTTTTTGCTGCGCTCGAACACCACTCATGGCTATACTCTTATTTATACTAAAGCTATATTTCGTCATGATACTGTAATAACCATTTATTGTCAGTGCTAGTTACACGATCAATAAATTTAGTAAATACGCTTGACTGGTCTGACGATCAAGCTAAACTAGTATACGGTGTACAAGTGTACGCTTAACTTTTGTTGTAACTCCATTCTCAGAGAACGAAAATGAAAAAACCTGCTATTATTTGGCTTAATGTCAGTATATTCGCCATAACCTTTTTGGTGGCTGCGATTGCCGTTCCTTATCGTGCTATAACTGTTGGCTTTGACGGTAGCGAAATACTATTCGCCCTCATTTGTTTTATTTACTGTGGCATGTCAATTACCGCTGGCTATCACCGGTTGTGGTCTCACCGTACTTATCAAGCGCATTGGAGTTTACGATTAATATATGCATTAGGCGGTGCTTTCGCCTTACAAAATAGCATTTTGCATTGGTCATCAGATCATCGTATCCATCACAAGCATGTAGATAACAATGATGTTGACCCTTATTCAGCAAAAATGGGCTTTTGGTATTCGCATATCGGCTGGATGTGTCGTGAATACCAAGCAAGCCGTTATCATGATTATAAAAATGCTAGAGACTTACAAAAAGATGCCATTGTGATGTGGCAGCACAAACATTACCTGTTACTAACCATTGTCATGAATTTTGGTATTCCGATTGCTTTTGGTTTATGGCATGGCGATCTCATTAATAGCTTATTGCTTGTTGGTGTATTCCGCTTAGTGATGAGTCACCACACCACTTTCTTTATAAATTCTTTAGCCCATATTTGGGGAAAACAGACTTATACCGATAAGAATTCGGCACGTGATAATGGCTTTCTTGCTTTTTTTACTTTTGGCGAAGGCTATCATAATTTTCATCATATTTTTGAGAATGATTACCGCAATGGCATACGTTGGTGGCAATTCGATCCAACCAAGTGGTTAATTAAAAGCTGTCAGTGGTTAGGCTTAACCACAAAATTACGTACTAGCCCAGAAGATAAAATTGAAAAGATGCGTATTGCGATGATGCTCAAACGTAGCCAAGACAAGGTAACAAACTTACCCAATGCTGAGCAAGCCAAACAGCAGTTACAGCACGAGTATGATTTATTGATCAGCCGTTTAAATGCCTATTATCAAGTGCGTAAAGCATTACTAATTGAAAGGCGTGAGCAAGTAATGGTTGATGTAGAAAAATCAGAGTTGATGAAGCAATATCAAGAACTAAAACACAAGGTAAGTGAACAACGTAAGGCTTGGCAACTTTTAACCGCGAAACTTGCCTAATAAACAAGGTTATATACTAAAGTTATATTACCATTTACCTCAATTCCTGCTAAAATTTTTGCACTAGCAGGTATTCGAGGTAGCCCTTTTGAGCAAATCAAAAAAACAAGTTAATAATACATTCGATTATGATGTCATCATAATCGGTACAGGCCCAGGTGGTGAAGGTGCGGCGATGAATTTGGCCAAACGCCAGAAAAAAGTCGCCATAATCGAGCGTTATCATCAAGTGGGTGGCGGTTGTACGCACTGGGGCACCATACCTTCAAAAGCATTACGCCAATCAGTTAGTCGCTTAATTGAATATAATGCCAATCCGTTATTCAATCGTGACGATCAAGCCAAACAGCTGACCTTTCAAGATATTTTAAGTCATGCCTCTGCGGTTATTCGCAAGCAAGTTAACTTGCGCAGTGGTTTCTATAACCGTAATCAAGTAACACAGATATCCGGTGACGCTGCTTTTATTGATGCTCATACTATCCAAATTGTATGTCCCGATGGCTCAGTAGAAAAAATTACCGCTAAACAAATTGTAATTGCCACCGGCTCTCGTCCCTATCGGCCTGACGATATCGACTTTAAACACCCTAGGGTATATGACTCAGATAGCATCTTGAGTCTAAGTCATGCACCCAGACACGTTATTATTTACGGTGCCGGTGTTATTGGTAGTGAATATGCCTCCATATTTAGAGGTTTAGGCGTTAAGGTTGATTTAATCAATACCCGTGAACGCTTACTTTCGTTCTTAGACGCCGAAATGTCTGATTCATTAAGTTATCATTTATGGAACAATGGGGTGGTTATCCGCCATGGCGAGCAAATTGAACGGGTTGAGGCGACGGATGAAGCGGTTGTGGTTCATTTGGAATCAGGCAAAAAAATGCGCGCTGATCTATTATTATTTGCTAATGGTCGCACCGGTAATACCGCCGATTTAGATTTAGCCGCTGCAGGACTTGTCGCCGATGGCCGTGGCCAATTAAAAGTTAATGATTGCTATCAAACCGACATAGAAAATATTTATGCCGTTGGTGATGTCATTGGTTATCCAAGTCTAGCAAGTGCCGCTTTTGATCAAGGAAGAATCGCCGCTTTATCTATGTTAGACAATAGCAGTAAAGCCAAACTTATCGCCGATATTCCAACCGGTATTTATACTATTCCAGAGATAAGTTCAGTAGGTAAAACCGAGCAAGAGTTAACGGCCGCTAAAATACCGTATGAAGTTGGCCGAGCACAGTTTAAACATTTAGCTCGCGCGCAAATTTCTAATAACTTAGTCGGCTCGTTGAAAATTCTATTCCATCGAGAAACCAAAGAAATCCTAGGAATTCACTGTTTTGGTGAAAATGCGGCTGAAATCATTCATATCGGCCAAGCAATTATGCAACAGAAAAATGGTGGTAATACCATTGAGTATTTCGTTAATACTACCTTTAACTATCCGACCATGGCTGAAGCATTTAGGGTTGCGGCATTAAACGGCCTTAATAGGCTATTCTAAAAAGAGTCAAATAGTGGGCATGGCTGCCGATAAAATATAACGCTGAAGGCATACAACTTCAGCGTTGATTTAGTAACATCGGTTAACCTGCTCACACTATTGCTATATTTGCTGCTAACGAAAATAACGTTTAATTAACTATCATGGAATATGTTATTGATGAGGACTACTTAGTAGCTTTAGTGAATTTAAGCTACTCGCTTAATGTTGCTGCAGCCAAATAGTCAGTGCCCGTTATCAACGCACCCAACAAACCGCTAGCCCTTTAGCTTTACAACAAAAATTGCGATGCAAAATTATAGTCCAAAACACCTTGAACAATTAGCCATATTGCTAAAGCAACGCTCTTAAAATAGTATTGTCGTTGGTCACAGTTATACCACGATAAAAATGGTTAAGTTACTTACTCTATTTACCCAGCCGTTAAGTTACGTTTAACTTAAACGACAGAATCAACCTCCGCTAAAATCAAAAAAGATTATGAAAACGAATTTCATAACCTTTTAGCTGATCAAATTACTAGGTAGGTATTGTCTACTTGAATACCTTAACTCTGCATATAATTGTCTGGTAGTGGTAATGCTGCCACACCAGAATCTACCGCAGCTTGTGCTACCGCTTTGGCTACAGCAGGTAATAAACGTGGATCCATCGGCTTAGGAATAATATATTCTTTACCAAAATTCAGCTCAGTTGCACCACTTGCTGCTAAGACTTCAGCAGGTACCGGCTCTTTTGCTAATGCACGAATAGCATGCACTGCAGCAATTTTCATTTCATCATTAATGGTACTTGCTCTTACATCTAACGCACCACGAAAGATAAACGGAAAGCATAACACATTGTTAACCTGGTTAGGGTAGTCAGAACGCCCTGTGGCCATAATTAAATCTTCACGCACAGCAAGCGCCAATTCAGGCTTGATCTCTGGATCTGGATTTGAACAAGCGAAGATAACCGGGTTAGCTGCCATCAGTTTGACTTGCTCTGCAGAAAGTAAGTTTGGTCCAGAGACACCCACAAAAACATCTGCACCCACGATGGCATCATTTAAGGTGCGCTTGTCGGTATTGTTAGCAAATAATTTCTTATATTCATTAATATCATCACGACGCGTATGAACTACCCCTTTAGAGTCTAACATATAGATTTTTTCACGCTGGGCACCACATTTAATTAATAGCTCCATACACGCAATTGCGGCAGCACCAGCGCCCAAGCAAACAATATTAACTTGCTTGATATCTTTACCTTGTATATCTAGCGCATTCATCATGCCTGCTGCGGTAACAATGGCGGTACCATGTTGATCATCATGAAACACCGGAATATTACAGCGCTCTATTAATGTTTTCTCAATAACAAAACACTCTGGTGCCTTGATATCTTCAAGGTTAATGCCGCCAAAACTATCAGCAATGTTGGCAACGGTATCAATAAATTCATCAACCGTTTTATGTGTCACTTCAATATCAAAAGAATCAATATTTGCGAAGCGTTTAAATAATAATGACTTTCCTTCCATGACAGGCTTTGAGGCCATTGGCCCAATATTTCCTAAACCTAAAACAGCAGTGCCATTACTGATCACGGCAACGGTATTACCTTTGGCAGTATATTTATAAACATCATCAGGATTCTCTGCGATTTCTCGACACGGCTCTGCAACACCAGGGCTATAGGCTAAAGATAAATCTTCACTCGTTTCTGCTGCTGTGGTTAAGGCAACACTGATTTTTCCTGGAGATGGTTTGGCGTGATAATCCAATGCTTGTTGGCGGAAATCTGTCATTTTTGATCCTTTATGCGTTGTTTTTAATGGGATATTATTAGCGATATTTTTAATTGTTATTATTATGTTTATAGTTTATTGCATTGTTATTTGCTATATCAAGCCAATTTCACTATATAAAATCGCTGTAAGCTATATTAAACATACACTTTAGTTAATGCTAAATCATATTACTTCGATGGATACTAACTATTTCGTATCAGTATTCATCTTAAAATAGCGGTCAACGATACAATTTAGCGCTTAAGCTATCCTGCTGCACTTTGTCGGCATATCAATCTATATCCCGACAAATGTAAGCCAAGTTGTACTATTTCATCATGTAATTACCACTCGTTTTATTGATGACACTACAAATTATGACGATTTTTCAGAACGTCTATCCGTAGATATTTTAACCCTTAAAATAGTATTCTTATTTTTGATTAAGCGATTGATATTTCTAATCAGTGATATTTTTCAAAATATAGTATAAAAAATTATTGTGCCGCTAAATGAATACTAAGAATAGTCACCTAATGTATAAATTATAGTATTTGCTTTTTGAATGTACAGAAACGAAAAAGCCAACCCGAAGGTTGGCTTTTAATGGTATTTTCGGCTCATAACAACGAGGTGCTAGTCAACGAAAGGGTTAACCTTGATAATAGTTTCATTACGATCAGGGCCAGTAGAGATAATATCTACCGGAATACCAGTAATCTCTTCAATGCGCTTAATATAAGCAAGTGCATTAGCAGGTAGTGCATCGATTGAAGTTGCTCCAACGGTAACCTCACTCCAGCCTGGCACTTCTTCATATACTGGGGTAATTTTCTCGTAACCTTCAGCAGCGGTAGGTGGTACCGTTATGATATCACCTGATTCAGTTCTATAGCCCGTACAAATTTTCAGGGTCTCTAAACCGTCAAGTACATCGAGTTTAGTTAAACAAAAACCAGTAACACTGTTCACTTGAATAGCACGATGCATGGCAACCGCATCAAACCAACCACAGCGACGCTCACGACCAGTGGTTGCACCAAATTCATGGCCAACAGTGCCTAAATGATTACCAATTTCATCATCTAATTCGGTTGGGAATGGACCAGAGCCAACACGGGTAGTGTAAGCTTTGGTGATACCTAAGATGTAATCAAGATGACGAGGGCCTACACCACAGCCAGTAGCAACACCACCGGCAGTAGTATTTGATGAGGTTACATAAGGATAGGTACCGTGATCAATATCTAATAACGTTCCTTGAGCACCTTCAAACATGATGGAATCGCCATTTTTACGGGCTTGATCCAATATTTCTGAAATATCAGCTGTCATGTTTTTAATGATATCAGCAACCGCTAAAGCATCAGCTAATACTTCTTCATAGCTTACCGGCTCAACTTTATAATAGTTAACTAAAGAGAAGTTGTGGTATTCAACAATTTCTTTTAATTTAGCTGCAAATGATTCTGCACAGAATAAATCGCCGACGCGTAAACCACGACGTGCAACTTTATCTTCATAAGCTGGACCGATACCACGACCGGTAGTACCAATAGCTTTTGCACCACGAGCAATTTCGCGCGCAGCATCTAAAGCATTATGATATGGAAGAATTAACGGACATGCATCACTAATAAGTAAGCGTTCGCGAACTGGAATGCCCTTATTTTCAAGCATTTCAATTTCGGTCATTAAGGCTTTAGGGCATAAAACTACACCATTACCAATCAGACATTTTACATTGTCACGTAAGACTCCTGATGGAATTAAGTGTAAGACAGTTTTTTCACCGTCAATGACTAAAGTATGGCCTGCATTGTGTCCACCTTGATAGCGAACGACATATTTTGCCTTATCGGTAAGTAAGTCTACGATCTTACCCTTACCTTCGTCACCCCATTGGGTGCCGAGCACAACTACGTTTTTGCCCATGTTTACTTTTTCGTAAAAAAATTAGGCGAAGATTTTACCAAAAATATAAAACGAGTCCAAGTACTATATGGTGTTTTTTTATCCTGAGCGCTTTAATTTATATAAATTGATGACTTTCAGTAATTTATATAACTGTCAGCAATAGCAATCCAAGTAATAACCTCACGACTCCCAAAATGCGCAAGTTATTCGGGTGTTCTTTGGATATTTTCGTAAAATAGCTGCGCCATTGGTTTGGAAAAACGCAGGCCCCATTCCTTCCATTAGTAATAGTAAGCCTAAAGTAGTTAACACGGTTTCAAACATGCTGAGCTCCGTATATTTTATTGTGTGTAAATAATGTATAGGCCCCATTAAAAAAGCCAGCAAATTGCTGGCTTAATATTTAACTATTTAAGGTGATAAATAAATATTGCTATTTTTTACTACCCTTATTCAAATATTGAAAAAAGTCACTGTCGGGCTTAACAACCAAAATATCATTTTTGCTACTAAAGCTAGTTTCATAGGCTTGTAAACTACGATAAAAGCTATAAAACTCAGCGTCTTTTTCATAAGCATCAGCATAGACCTTCGCAGCAAGAGCATCCCCTTCACCACGTACTTCATTCGCTTCTTTTTGTGCTGTAGCAAGCATAACGGTTACTTTGGCATCAATAGTGGCTCGAATGATTTCTGATTGCTCTTGACCTTGAGAACGATGTTCTTTAGCTACGGCGGTACGCTCTGCACGCATACGTTCGTAAATAGAGTTACTCACTTCAGGTGGTAAGTTAATCGCTTTAATACGTACATCAACTACCTCTATACCAAGATCTTCACGACTACTATAAGCACTTTCTAAGGCTTTTTGCATGATTTCAGCACGGTTACCTGAAACGATATCTTTAATAGTGCGGTTACCAAACTCAGTACGTAGACCATTATTCACTTTCTGTTTCAACAACGCGCGTGCGTTTTCAACCGAGCCTGAGGTCCGTAAATAGTAGGTTGAAAAATCAACGATGCGCCATTTAACAAACGAGTCGACCATTAAGTCTTTTTTCTCGGCTGTTACAAAGCGATCAGGCGCTTCATCTAGCGTTTGAATACGAGCATCTAACTTACGCACTGATTCAATAAACGGAATCATAAAGTGCAAACCCGGCTCAAATACTATTTTTTGATCGGTATCGGCATCGCGTTTAATTTTTTGAAACTGGAATACTATGCCGCGTTGTCCTTCATAAACAACAAACACAGAAGAGACCATTAATATCAGTAATAAGGCTAAAATTGCAATGAAAAATTTTTTCATCGTTTAGTTTCTCCCACTGTTGAATCGGTCAGTGCGACCAGAGCTAGATGGCGATGTATTCACAGCCGGAGTTTGTTGGGTAGATTGCGTATAACTCTGCGCAGCTCCGCGATTTGAGCTCGATTGCTGTTGAATAATTTTATCCAATGGTAAATACATCATGTTATTACCACCTTCAACATCAACCATCACTTTACTGGTATTACTGTAAACTTTTTCCATGGTCGCCAAATACAAGCGTTGACGAGTCACTTCTGGCGCGGCCTGATATTCAGGAAGAATTTTCTCAAAACGAGCCACTTCACCTTGCGAGGCAAGTACCGTTTGTTCTTTATAAGCGAAAGCTTCTTGCTCCATGCGTTTAACCCGACCACGCGCTCTTGGCTCAATACCACGAGCGTAAGCTTCGGCTTCACGTAAAAAACGAATTTCATCTTCTTGCGCTGCGATAGCGTCATCAAATGCGTCTTTCACTTCATTAGGTGGACGTGCGTCTTTAAAGTTAACATCGACGATGATTAACCCTAACTGATAAGGCTCGATGATTTTTTCTAATTCTTGCCATACCGATTGACGGATTTGCTCGCGCCCGCTGGTTAAAATGTCATCCATTTTAGCGTGACCAACCACATAACGTAGCGCACTATCAAGTGACTGGCTTAAACTATCGTCGGCATTAGTCACACTGAAGATATAGCTTCGAGCATCAACCACGCGATACTGAATTTGCATATCAACGCGAACCACATTTTCATCTTGAGTGAGCATAAAACCAGAAGCCGGTAAGTCACGAGTACTCTGCATATCAACCGGAATAATACGATCAATGAAAGTCCACTTCCAACGTAAGCCTGGATCGACAGTACCTGAATATTGACCAAAACGAAGTACAATCCCTTGCTCAGCTTCTTTAATAGTATAGAAACCACTGAAGGCATAAACCACTAAGGCAATAATAAGCACTAAACTCATACCCAAGCTAGAAAAGCTGTTGCCTGAAGAATTAGAGCCACCTGACGACTTGCCGCCAAAGATGCCACTCACTTTTTTTCCTAGATCATTAAGCAATTCATCTAAGTCTGGTGGACCTTGGTTCTTACCACCTTTGTTTTTCCAGGGGTCTTTATCATTATTCCCCGGTTCATTCCAAGCCATGCTGTTCTCCGCTAGGTTAGTCATTATTAAAAATTGA
>Ga0105356_10006633_pt1 | contig 10769 bp, 10 predicted proteins | sample GOMGulsemesocosm_3_FD_83502 | JGI IMG/M metagenome (GOLD analysis project Ga0105356, IMG submission 83502) | Methane-oxidizing microbial communities from mesocosms in the Gulf of Mexico - GOM9D Gulf of Mexico | ecosystem: Environmental > Aquatic > Marine > Cold seeps | place: Gulf of Mexico...
CGCCAGGTCATAGTCACTGTCGATACCCGCCGTGCCCTTGGCCCTTGAGCCGTAAAGCCACAGGACCGCTAGGTTTTCATGGCTGCGGGCCAACCCCCGCAAGCTTTTCAGCACTGAATCACTCTCCGCCATAGCGGGCTCCTGTTTAACTGAAATCATCACCCAATATCTTTATCGGCTGCTTACACCGCTACAATACCTCACATTCCTTACGAGTACTCTCAGCAGTATATCGAAATTCGTTTATGTCGCGGCCCGAGCAAGCCAAAAAATGAACGAAATGAGGGAGTTTCTGTGTCAAATGTGAGACCTGACCCCATTACCCTTCATTACCTTTCATTACCCCTCATTACCCCTCATTACCTCTGGTTTCAACGGCATCCTTGTCACCAGCACAAAAAGCATATACCTTACGAATCAAAGAGTTAAGAAACTCGGCTGGGTACATAGTAGGATCCGGTTATTTAAAGAAACACGCACGCTTTGTTTTGAACGGATTCAGACACCTCAAGAAGGCCTCCGTTCTTTCAATGGCATATCAACTGCGCACACATGATAGATGTCGAAACGTGTGCGTTCGTGATATACACCTGTTAGGCCAGAATCAATGCAGACTTATAAAATTGAACCTTGCATTCGATGCGTCAAGTCGATAAATATCAATGGAGAACTAAATGCAAAGGATTGTTAAAGCAGCTTTACAAGGCTTTGGACTTGAAATTAGACGAACATCAAATTCAATAAAACAAAAGGCAACAACTCCCGCCAAACATGACATCGAATTCTTACAGGATGAAATGTTCCAAGTCGATTACAAACATCTAACCTTATCCGGAAATCAATATTTTGTACCGAAATATGCGTCACATCGACCAGCGGTCAAAAACTTGTTAAAAGGAACTTTGCATGAGCCTGACACTCATGATTTTGTTAGCAACTTTTGCGGAGCTTTTAAGGGGTCGATGGTACACGCAGGCACCTTCTTTGGTGACATGATTCCAAATTTCTCTAAGTCTGTGTCAGGAAACGTATATGCATTCGAACCTGTTTTAGAAAATTACATTCTTGCCAAGCTATGCGTGAACAGCAACAAACTATCAAATGTAATATTAATGAATTCTGCTCTTTCGGACAGCCTGGGAAATCTTTATATCAACACAAGCCAATATGACGGAAAGCATGCAGGTGGTGGTTCGACAATCTCCGATAATGGAGAGATTTGTGTCGCGATAAATATTGACAGACTTAACATTGATGACTTGGTGTTAATTCAGTTGGATGTAGAGGGGCATGAGCTAATTGCATTAACAGGTTCACAAGAAACGATTAAGAAAACCAGGCCAGTGATAGCCATCGAAGACAATAATGACAATTGCGCTGAGTTTCTTATGAGCCTCAAATATGAGAGCGTTGGCCAAATTCCCGGGTTAACGATTTGGGCTCCAAGTGAAAACCATCAATATAAAGAAAGTATTTTATCATTCCTAAGCTGAGGTTTTTGTCCCACACTAACACTCCAATCGTTGACAGATATTACCTCCTATTAAAGTGTCCGATGCATTCAACCAAAACACCCTTAGACAGGCTCGCCGTTGGTGTCTCAATCAACAGGTGATAGTGATTAGACATCAAACAATAGGAATGACAAACCCAGCGATAACGGCGGCAGACGACGGACAATAGCGCCAGAAAGGCCTTGCGATCCGCATCATAGACATAAATATCCTGCCGGGCATTTCCTCGCGAGGTGATCCGGTAAATCGCACCTGGGCATTCTATACGTAGGGGTCTGGACATCTATCCATCCACTTTACTCGAGTAGAGACTAAAGGCTAGATGGCTAGATGGCTAGTATGTTGTGTCAAATGTAAGACCAGCCCCCTTTACTGTGAGCCGACAGCCAAGTTGACGGGGAGGAGCATTTGTGACCCTTGTTCAGGGTAGAGGCCAGAGCAGTAGATAGAAGACAGGTTAATAGATAAAGGCACGCCAAGTTTCTGCTCTTATCTAGCCCTTATTTTCTCAATTCTTAACCCTTGCTACTAACTTTCATACCCCCGTGGGTTTTGGGACTGCCAGCGCCAGGTGTCTTCACACATCTGTGCAATGGTTTTTTCTGTTTGCCAGCCCAGCTCGCGCTTGGCCAGCTCGGCATCGGCAAAAAAACAGGCCAGATCCCCCTCGCGGCGCCCGACAATTTCACAGGCTATGGGCTTACCCGATGCCATCTCAAATGCATTCACCATCTCCAGTACGCTGGTGCCCTCGCCCGCTCCTAGGTTGTAGGTGAAAACACCCGACCCAGCAAACTTCTGCAGAGCCGCTAGGTGGCCGCGGGCTAAGTCGTCCACGTGAATATAATCACGCACGCCGGTGCCGTCAGGGGTCGGGTAGTCGTTGCCAAATATAGACAGACACTGCCGCTGGCCAACAGCAACCTGAGCAATGAAAGGCATTAAATTATTGGGAATACCCAGCGGGTCCTCACCGATTAAACCCGATGGGTGCGCCCCCACCGGATTAAAGTAACGCAACAGCGCAATGCTCCAGTCAGGGTCTGACTGGTAAAGATCGCGCAACACATCCTCTACCATGGCCTTGCTGCGGCCATAGGGGTTGGTGGCGGGCGTAAGCGTCATAGCCTCATGGTAGGGCACCTCACCCGGGACGCCATAGACCGTGGCCGACGAGCTAAACACCAAGCGCTTAACATCAAATTCGGCCATCACCTGACACAGCGCCACACTGCCCTGCACATTGTTTTCAAAGTAGCGCAGCGGTTGGGCAACCGATTCACCCACCGCTTTCAAACCGGCAAAGTGAATCACCGCCTCAATGGCGTGTTCGGTAAAAACCGCCCGCAGCGCCTCAGTATCACGCACATCACCGCACACAAAGGCCACCGGCTTACCGGCTATCTGTTCAACCCGCGCCAAAGCGACAGCCGAGGCATTGCAGAGATTGTCGTACACCACCACCTCATGGCCAGCCGTTAATAACTGCACCACCGTGTGAGTACCAATGTAACCGGCGCCACCGGTGACTAAAATTGCGGGCATAGAAATACCTTATCCAAGATTCACTGAGAACAAAAAATCAAATGAAAGAAAACAGGCTATCACACCCTTGTACGGCGAAAGATATTTAACGTATTAAAACCTAATCGTTTTTTCACCATATAAACCGCCAGCAGATTCTGGGTGGCCACCGAGATAGCCGTGGCATAGGCGGCGCCGAACAGGCCGTATTCTTTGGTTAATAAAAATGCCAAAACCACAGCCAGCGGGCCGGAGAATAACACCACGTTTCTCATATCTTTTTCGTGGCTGGTCATGGTCAGCAGGTAGCCCACCGAGCCGGTCATCACGTTAATAAACTGACCCACGGCCATTATTTGCAACAGCGGCGCGGCTACCACATAACCTTCACCGAAGAGGTCCATTAAAAACTTTGGGAACAGCAGCATCACCACTAACACCGGCGCCGCCATCAGTAACATCAACCGGCTCGACAAGCGCGACAGATGATTCACCTCACCTGAGCTATTCTCAGCAAAAGCCCTGGCAAACTTGGGTGCCACCACCAGATTAACGGCTATCAACACAAAACTGGCCAACAATGCCGTGCGCTGGGCCGCGGCAAAATAAGCGATCTGCTCAGGCGCCAGGTAACGCCCAACGGCTAACTGACCGGCCCACTGCACACACAGAGTCATCACACTGACGATAAACAGGGGGTAGAGACTGGCCCGCAACTCTCGTGGAAAACCCCGCTGATAGCTGATGGCGCTGCGCGGGTCTTTATTCCAGGCCAACAAACCGGCCAGAACCGCCAAACCCAGACCCAATGTATAAACCCACAAAAGATCTAGAGCATCAAGATCGCCATAGAGAAACATAACCCCCATCACCAGGGCAATAAAACTCAAGGGCGTGATAACGTTTTGTACCAGGCTTGCAAAGACACCTCGCTGCGCCCCCTGCAGCGCCGCCGCAAACACCTGCACGAGAGCGAACAGTAAGGTGGCTAGGCCAGTCATAGGCAAGGCAGCGGCTAGCTCCGGCTTACGAAACACATCCAACGCGATCCAGCTGCTAAATGTATAAAAAACAGCCAAACAGAGCAGCGAGAGGCCCAGTACCAGCTTGAGTATCACCGAGAGCTGCTGATTGATGACAGGCCAACAATCCCCACTATTAGCACCCACAATCCGTATCAAGGCTTGAGGGGAGCCCAACGTCAGCAGCATACCCAGGGCACTGGCTATCGCCAAACACAGAAAAAACAAACCGGCATCGTTTGACGAGACGCTGTTGGTCACCACCAGGGTTAAGAGGAAACCAGCTGCCGCACCAAAGCCTCGTACAAAAAAGACTTGCAGAGATTTTAAAAACAAAGATCTATTCACGGGCATTAAGTTCACCAACAACAACGAGCACTAGAAAAACCTAAAATAAAAAATCCATCATTGAGAAATAGCAATAAAAAATTAAGCCCTCTTATTTACAATACCTTCGTACAATTCTTTTAAAGAGGTCTCAAGGTTAGCCCTCGAATGATATTCTCTGACACACCGTGATGTATAATATGAAAGCTCTACCACTTTAGATTGGCGGTTACACCATCCCGCAATAAAATCCACCGCTTCTTCGACACCATCAACAACCGGTAACGATTCATCTTTAAATGGACGAATATTACGTAATACAATAGGTAATTCGAAAGCCGCCGCCTCCAAGACCGATATTGGAAACCCCTCCCAAGCAGCAGTATGAAAATACAAGTCCACCCCTTTCAGGTGAGCTAGGGCCTGCCGCCTTGTAAGCCAACCTGTAACATCAACACCTTGAGAGATCAGCTCATCACACTTCGATTCATCACCACCTCCGATCCACTTAAAGTAAACTTGACCCCTCAACCTACCTGCAACCTCATTAAAAAAACGAAACCCTTTTTGATCACTCACCCTTCCCACCATACAAACCACTGGCAAGCTAGTGTCAACATGGATAGGTAGAACATCACCTAGCTCACCACAGACATTCACAAGCTCACATGTTCGATCAGCGCCAATCAAACGAATCGACATATTAGCTTCGGCCCTCCCACATCCAGCAATAACAGCTGTACGTCGCGCAAGAATTTTCTCGACGAGAAAATAAACACCATTTAAAACATCACCATCTGCCCTAAGAAATGAATAACCATGCGGAGTGTAAACAAGCCTCTGACTAGACACCTGAGGAAGCAGCCTACAAACAAGGCCTGCTATCGAACTATGCACATGAATAACGTCAGGTCTTGTTGACTTTACTAGACTCACCAATTGAAAAAGACCAGACAAACCTCTTTTCAAATAATTTAAGCTAGCAAACAAATCACTCTGCTCCTCACCTGTTCTATCCGCCTCCCTCAGCACCGCTGCAAGATGGTGCTCACAAAATGAAGAGTGTGCCGCATACTCCTTTATTGCAGATGTAACACCACCTCCATAACTTTCTGTAACATGCAATACTTTAATAGTGTCTGTCATTTAACGTTCAACTCTTCGATCAAGCGAATAGCCCTTAAAACCAAGAAATAAAATTATTAACGGAACTATAGCTGACACATGCCGCAAGTAGGCACCATAATCAGGTACATAAAGAGATTGAACAAAAATAAAAGCCACTATGTTCGACAAAACCATCAACTCAGCATTAGAAGCGAATACAAATCTTTTTCTATTCACCAAAAAAATTATCAACCCTATCTGGAACACACTAAAAGCCAAATACAACAAAGATCCGTTAAGAACCAACCTAAAAGGAATAACAAGTTCAACTACAGAAACTACTGAATTCAGTATATCTACTGCATAGCCGCCGGAAGAAAACAGAGGGAGAATCATACTTTCTGCAGCAACACTACCAACACGATGATCATTCATATCATATCGAATTGATGACAAATCGCCACCAAGCAAGATCGACAAAGCCACAATACAAGAAAGGTACATACCAACTATTAAGAATATTTTAACTCGAAGCCCTAAACCCAAGACCAACAACATATAAGTAGCTAAAGACAAAACATAAAAAAGAAAGAAATAAGACCTGAAATACACAGAATAAAAAAGAACCAACAGACAGGAAAAAACATACCGTTTCCACACCATAAGGGCGCACGCAAGGCTGACCACAAGCATTGCCAGATGCTCCTTCGTATACTGAACCGTATAAACGGAAAAAATAATATACAACCCCAAGACCCACACCACATCCAGCCCTTTAAAATCAGAAAGAAAAAGAACAGGTAAAATAAACATAAGACCAAACAGAAAAAAAGATAGGTTTGCCACAAGGGGATCAACTGAATAGCCATACCCAAGAATTGAATACACCCTAGCGGTATTCTCTTTAGAGTCGCCCAGGACCCAAACACCGCTATATTCAGATGTCGAAGCGTACTCATACCCGTCACTATCATATGAGTATTTATCAGGTAGGATATCCATTCTAAAGAACACCATAACCAAGCCGAACACCATCATAAATAAAACAAGCGAAAACCTTACAAACAAACCCGCCACCCTAATTATAAAAGTGTTTGAAAAACTTACTCGAGCGATACATATTCAACTCATCTTTCGATGGCCTATGAGCACGTACAAACTCCTTATATATAGCTGCATACCACTTCTTACTCCCATCATTCTTTGATATGAAACTAAATTCAGGATCACCAACAAACGACCCTACCACCCCACCATTCCCCTTTAACTTTTCCGCAGTCAAAACGAGCACATCATATTTCCCCTCAGAAATCCTAACAAATCCCTGCTCTTTTGAAAAAATATGAGCGTAAACATCCACACCAGTCATCCTCCTCAACTCCAAGTCAAACCACCTTAAAGGATAGTCCTTTGGAAAGTATTCATCATACACATTGAAAAGAACGTCCATCCCTTCAACCCTACCAAGGGGCACCTTAACTGCTGAACGCCCACGTGGGTAACCAGTCAACCCCAACACCAACCAGGAATGAACATTCTGAAAAAACATAGATCTATTTCGCTCAAGAGGCTTCCTAACCACAACAATTATCTTAGTTTTCCCTCTCGACCAAAAAACCAACCGTTTTAAAAAAAGAAAAATCTGATACTGAGCTCGCTTAAACGTTCCAGGAAAGTGTAAGTATGGGTTAACCCAACAAGGGTCGTTGTCGAAAAAATTATGAACATGTACGCTATTTTCAAGTGATGATTCAAGCGAGGAGGAGCCCACCTTCCCCATCTGATAGATAAAAACACTACTAGGATTATAAACTTCCTTTAACCTACCCAACAAATTGAAAAATATCTTCATACCCCTACCTCAAACTCCCACTTCAAGGCCAGGTCATCACCAACCATAGCCGACAACCGCTTCACTGAAGGAAGATAGTACTCCTCGAGCTTAGACCTTGCGAAGCTAGACAACTTAGGGATAGACACTTGCCTATCTACATTTACAACGCCATACACCTGACGAAGAACACGAAACCTCCTAAGGAAAGGTATCATTCTTGAAAGAGCCTTAACCAGCGCGTTCACAGCAACTGATTTTGGCACATATGTTTTATTTGATTCTAACGCCTCATATTCAAAGTTAATGCCGAGCCAATCAGAAATACTTGCAACCAATGCCTGTTCATCTCCTGCCAACTCATCGAACAAAAACACCTTAAACTTCTCACCCAAAGCTAACCAACCATCAAGATAGCGGTCATAACATCCATTCGCCAACTCTGCCATTGCGGTTGCCGCATGATAGTTATTAATACTTTTCATGATCGACTCTTCATTTCCCACAAGAAGATCACTGACAAAATGGTCGAAATCATATTCCGGCAAAACCGCTGAGTGACTATACTTCATGAAATTAAAGGCAGAATAAAGCCGCCTTACCGGATTTCTCAATATCGCAACTGACTTTACATTATTGACATTACAATAATGTAAAGCAGATTCTTGATACAAATAATGCACCGTAGAGTCAATACGATATTTGGCCTCGCCATTTTTTTTCGTATACCTTTTCTTTTTTAGTGGGTGACCATCATCCATCAAAAAGAAAAGTTCCTTTTCTTGCCCATGCGTTATGACATCAGGTGATTGTATTAAGACGTCATGCACGGTAGTTGTACCCGACTTTGGTGCCCCAATTATTAATAAATTTGCATCATAACCACTACAACCCATTAGAATAAACCCGCTCATACTCTGCATAATAACTATCGGAAAACGAATCTATACCATATACACCCGCACGTTTAGCCGAGTGATCACACGCCTTTACAAAAAAATTGGAGTCATGGTGAATCGTAGATAATAATGATGCCAACCGCACCGCATCACCAACCTCAAACATGTAAGCCTCATCAATAATCACTTCATTCAGACCTGGAACATTAGTACCAAAAACAGGAAGCCCTGACGCCATCGCCTCCACCACAGCAAGCCCAAACCCTTCCACCTTAGAGGACTGAATATAGACATCAAGTTTGGAAAGAAAGCCTGGAACGTCACTAATTACCCCCAAAAACTTTACACGAGCCTCAAGCCCAAGCTTCCGACTAAGCTCAAGCAAGTGCTCTTTCTCACTTCCGTCCCCCGCAAAATCTATTTCTATATCCAACTCTAATCTAGCAACAGCACGAAGGATGGTAGCCTGATCTTTATATGGATGGAGCCTTCCGACCATACCAATCCGGAAAGGCGTACCTACACGATCTCGTTTGTCATCACATCGATATGAGCCTACATCCACACCGTTAAATATAATAATAGAATTTACGGGCTTATTTCCTAAGTATGAAGCAGTACAATTCTCAACCTCCTGACTAATTGAAACGTTACTTGAATAACGCGAATACATAAACTTCTCAAAAGGGTAAAACAGGGTGTTATCCCGTCGTCTATTATGTGAATTATGCTCAGTTTGGATTTTCGGACCAGAAAATAATAACGCTATATACGCAGAAGGAAACAAATGCGAGTGAACCACATCTGCCCAAGAGCGCCAACGAAAAAGTTCCGACACACCCAGCTCACGAATGCTTTTACACTCGATATTTTCGTAATCTAACTCCTTCGAATACTCATTAATTGAATATAAAGTTAAAATACGTATCGTAAAATTTTTAGGTGCCCTTTTTGCGAGGTCAAATACAATTTTCTGAGCTCCACCATTCCGCCCCATATCATTAATAATGTGCAATACGTTTATCAACATCCAGCTCCTATATTTCACCCACATCCAGCCACATACGAGATATAACTCAAATGGAATAATACTTTCGGGGCTGAGTATCAGACCTTTCATTTGACACGCCACCGAAAATACCAAGCTTTATCTCTGATTTCTCCGTGTCCTCGGTGATTAAAACGGTGCCACGGGGTCAGGTCTCACAACCCACACAATCAACTTTAAACTGCAAGGTACTAATGATTTGTACCTAGCTCGCTTCTAGTACCTGCTCTTTTGCCTACAGGGATGAAGGTACATCGATCAAGTCTGAAACTACTGATCGTTCGCCGGCGGCCTTTATTGCCTCACTGAATTGAGCGCCAATCTCAGGATGCTTAACCGCATAGGCCAACTGCGCTTTCATATAACCCAACTTATTACCGCAATCATGACTCATGCCCTTAATGCGATAAGCTTCTACACCCTCAATACAACTCTCATCTCTTAATAATTCATCAATGGCATCGGTCAACTGAATTTCACCGCCAGCGCCAGGCGCGGTATTTTCCAGTAGCGCCCATATAGAAGAAGGCAGAAGGTAGCGACCTACCACCGCCATGTTCGATGGCGCGGCATCCACGGAAGGTTTTTCAACCAGGCCATCGATCTTGGCGGTACCGGCCTCATTAAGTTCAGCGCCCAGGCAATCAACGACACCGTATTTGTTCACATCCTCCCACTCAACCGGCTCGACCATGATTTGGCTGGCACCTGTTGCGTGGAAGTTGCGCACCATGGCGGCTAGGTTGTCTGTCTCTAAATTCGACTGGTATTGATCGACCAGCACGTCTGGCAGCAGTACGGCGAAGGCATTGTCACCGACTACCGGGCGGGCGCAGGCGATGGCGTGGCCGAGGCCTTTGGCCTCGGCCTGGCGCACGGAAATAACCGTGACACCCGCTGGCACGATGGAACGCACTTCATCGAGCAGCTGACGTTTGAGGCGGCTCTCTAGCTGGGATTCAAGCTCAAAGGAGGTGTCGAAGTGGTTCTCAATGGCGCTTTTACTGGCGTGGGTAACCAGTACGATTTCTTTAATGCCGGCGGCCACGGCCTCGTTGACCACGTATTGGATCAGTGGTTTATCGACGATGGGCAGCAGCTCTTTGGGAATGGCCTTGGTGGCCGGCAACATACGGGTGCCGAGACCGGCAACGGGGATGACAGCCTTGGTGACCTTACCGGCCGGGTATGAAAGGCTATTGGTTCGTGCCTTTGGTTGCTGCTGTTGTAGCGGTTGTTGATTGTGCTGCTGCAATTCCATTGTTTCTCTCCGTGATAACCGGCGCCTAAGCTAAACAGCTCTGGCGTTTGGGTTGATCACTGCCTTCCGTGGTAAAGAATCAGTTTCTAGTGGCTAGTTGCTAGTTGCTAGTTGCTAGTTGCTAGTTGCTATACATTCTGTACGAACACTCATCCCGAGCATTCTGCGCTGTGGTGTAGCTTTGCTTGCTTTTGCCTGCTTGGCTTTCAAGCTCAACTCTAGTTTCTAGTTTCTAG
>Ga0105356_10006635_pt1 | contig 10769 bp, 4 predicted proteins | sample GOMGulsemesocosm_3_FD_83502 | JGI IMG/M metagenome (GOLD analysis project Ga0105356, IMG submission 83502) | Methane-oxidizing microbial communities from mesocosms in the Gulf of Mexico - GOM9D Gulf of Mexico | ecosystem: Environmental > Aquatic > Marine > Cold seeps | place: Gulf of Mexico...
TCAACTGTTTGAAATACTGAACCAGCAGTAAACCAACCATGGCCATAATCAGACTCTGAAGTATAAGTAATTGCGAAAATTGTTTCGTCATTTTCTTCTGGATTGAATGTTGGATATTTCTTGAAATCTTCCGTATTCAATAAATTAAACCTTCCTGAGTTTATTACTTTAGTTGCATATTCTTCTGCCAACCCATCTTCTTCCATGTATAAATAAACTCTTGACAAAAGTGCTTGTGCAGCTTCTTTTGTAGCAAACGCAGCCGTTTTATTAACACTCATCAACTCTTCTGCCTTTAATAAATCACTTACTACTTGCGCATATACTTCTCCAACTGTGTTCCTATCTGGTGTATCATCTACATCTGATGTTAACTTTAATGGGACAGATAAATTTGAAACTCCTTGGTTATATGGGCGACCAAAAACATTTCCAATTTGGAAATAGATATAGGCACGTAAATAATAATTTTCCCCTAATAGTTGATCTAACTCTTCTGTTTCACCTTCAACTGCATTTTCAATAACAACATTACATCCAACAACTGTTTTATATGAATCTCTCCAAATACGAGAAGTTCTATAATTAGTTGCTAAATTTTTATAATTGTAAAAGAAAAAGTAATGATCTGAAGTTGTTCCTTTATGGTTTAGGTTATCTCCAGGATAAATAGTAGCTCTTAACATATCATCTATCCAAGATGATTTGTCTTTTCGACCTTTTAAAATAGCGTAGTTCCCAAGCGTTGCACTTTGAAGTGCCCCTGTACTTTCAAACAAGGCATCAGCCTCTATTTGAGAATAAGGCTCTTTTTCTATATCACATGATATAAAAAACAGGCCTATTATAGGTAATAAATATATTAGTTTTTTCATCGATTATTTGTTTTAATATTAAAAAGAAAAGTTTACACCTAATACAAATCTCTTTGGTGAAGGGTATTGATTACTAACTGAACCGCCCAAACTAACTTCAGGATCCATTCCTGTGTAATCAGTAAACGTTAGTAAGTTATCTCCTGAAAAATAGATTTTAGCTTTACTAATACCCAAGTTAGTCATTAAACTTTCTGGTAAATTGTAAGCAAATGTTACATTTCTAAGTTTTAAATAGTCTCCATCCTCCAAGTAACGAGATGATGAGTTGTTAGATTTTTTGTTTCCACTAAATAATGCAAGCGGATGTGTTGCAATATCTCCAGGTTTTTCCCATCTCGACCATCCTTCAGCAAATACTTGTTGATTAAATTGTGGGTAAGCTCCATCAGAATCATATGTAAACCTACTTGAATTGTATATTCTATTCCCTTTTACAAAACTGAAATTTGCACTTAAAGAGAATCCTTTATAAGCCATATTTGATGTAAATCCACCAAAATAATCAGGGGTAGAAGTTCCAACTTTCTGTACCGTTGCAGCATTGTAATCGTTTGTATTGGTTACAACACCATTTTCATCAATAGCCTCCCAAAGTGGGTCTCCATTGTCTGGGTCAACTCCAACCCATTCTCTCATGCTCCAAGTATTGATATCTTCACCAATTGTAAGGATTTTACTCCCCATTTGTAAATCATCATGATCTTCAAATAAACTAGTTAGTTTGTTTTTATTAAAACCAATATTAAAATCAACATTCCATTTAAAGTCTGTATTCTTTAAAATTTCAGTATTCAAACTAAATTCAAACCCTTTATTTTCTAATCCTCCTACGTTTTCCCAGTACCCGCTATATCCTGAAATTTGAGATAAGCTTACCCAGTATAATAAATCAGATGTGTCTTTAAAATAGTATTCTAAAGTAGTACTCACTCTATCAAACAATCTAACGTCTAAAGCAATGTTAGTTTCGTATGATTTTTCCCATTTTAAATCTGAATTACCTAATTGACTAGGTGTGGCCGCTGGCGTATTATTGTAACTTCTTGAAACATCATACAATGATTGGTATGGATACAAAGACCCTGCTCTGTTACCAACCGAACCATAACTAGCTCTTAATTTTAATTGATTTACATTATCAATATTGAAAAATTTCTCATTATGAATATTCCAACCAGCACCTGCAGCATAAAACACACCGTATTGATTATCAATCCCTACATTTGAAGCTCCATCTTGTCTTACAGATAGTTTACCATAGTAACGATTGTCATAAGTATAATCTACACCTGTAAATAATGACTGTACTGCCCAATCAGCAGTACCTCCTGCAACAGCATTTGGCTCAGCAGTTACACCTAAAACAGTTCCTCCACCAATAAGTCCTTTTCCTGAAGCACTAAAACTTTCTGATAAATAATCATTAAATTCGTAACCAGCTAATGCAGAAACATTATGTAACCCAAAGTCAGCATTATAACGTAACATTTGTGTAGTTAATCTAGTCATTGTTCTAGAATTAGAATTTCCTAAAACACCACCATTACTAGTACCTGCAAGAGATATAGGGTCTGTATAAGACATTCCATTACTATAGTTTAAAATAAAACTGTTTGTAGAAAGGTACTTAAGATTTGAAGTTATTTTATACTCTAAATCCATGTTAAAATTCACATTAAACGTTTTACTTTTACTATAATTCCATTGTAAATCATACAAATAGTTCACATCTTCACGTCCGTACCAAATATCAGCATCATGGGGATTTACAGGGGCACCCTCAGCATCAAACGCATTATCCCAAGGCATGTTGGTATACATTTGGTATCTGCTATGAGCTCTACTTGTCCACTTATCAAATCTGAAGGCTAATTTAGGTTTCAAAGTTAGTCGCTCATTGACTTTGTATTCAGAATTCATTCTAAAAGTAATTCTATCCCAATCAGTTCCTTTAATGGTACCTTCATCTGTATTGTATCCACCTGTGATATATGTTTTAGATTTTTCATTTGCTCCTGAGTACGACAGGTTGTAATCTTGAACAAGACCATCTTGAGTTGAATGGTTAACCCAATCAAAATCTGTATTCAATAAGTCTTCAGAGAACCAAGTGTATGTATTTTCTGGATTAGGATCAATGCTTAGGAAATAATCATATAATTGCTGAGAGTTCATAACTTGAAAATTCCCATTATTAAATTTTGTTGTACCTATTCTTGAGCTAAATGTTAATTCAGAAACTCCCACTTTTGCAGTTTTTGTGGTAACCACAATAACACCATTTGACCCTCTTGATCCATAAAGAGAAGTTGCAGATGCGTCTTTTAATACAGAGATTGACGCTACATCATTAGGATTTACAGTTGGTGTTCCATTAAAAATAACACCATCTATAACCCATAATGGAGATGTTCTACTGTTTAAAGAAGACACCCCTCTAATAGAAATTGATGGGGAAGACCCTGGGCCTCCAGAAGAAGAGGATACCTGCACTCCTGCCAACTTACTTTGTAACATACCAGAAACACTTGGTGTAGTTACATCATTCAATTTCTCAGATTTAATACTGGCAATTGAACCTGTAATTGTACCTCTTTTTTGTGTTCCATAAGCAACAACTACAACCTCATCCAATACATTATTATCGGCTATTAACATTATATTAATAGTTGTTTGTTCTCTTACTGTAATTTGTTGAGATAACATCCCTAAAGATGTGAATTTTAGCATACTATTTCCATTAGGTACAGTAATACTATAATTTCCATCAAAATCAGTGGAAACACCTTTTGTAGTACCAACAAGTATTACTGTTGCCCCTGGTAGCGGCTGTCCTGTGTCGTCTGTGACAACACCTTGTACTGTTTTTTCCTGTGCTTGGATAGTGAAAGTAACACCTAACATCAGGATAAAAAATAGTTGTTTAATAACTTTTTTCATTCGGTTAATTTTAATTAATAATAATTGTTTGATAATCTTTGTTTATAATCTTTTAAATAAATTTTGACTTTTGTCTTTCTTTATCTTAAAAAGTGTCTTTCATCCAATTGTAGGGTTTGCGTTTTATCCAGTTTCCTCTTGTGAAATCAGGAAAATCTTGTGGTTCACCATTATTTTCAATTGATAATTCTGAAAGTGGTGTAATTGCACTCCAAGCTGCTGCGTCATAAGCATCCATCGGTGGAGCTATATTTTGTTTTGCAGATTCAACAAAAGCGTTGATAACAAAATAATCCATTCCTCCATGACCCGCTCCCATCGCTTTTTCTCCATACTTCTTCCAAAGCGGATGATCATATTTCTTCAACCACTCACTAGCTACATCCCATTGGTGTGGCTTTGATTTGCCTTCTACATAAATTCGATTACCATCAACTTCCCACAACCCAGTTGCGCCTTGAACTCTAAATCCTAATGAATACGGCCTTGGCAAATTACAATCATGTGTTACGATGATACTTTCTCCATTTGTTGTTTCAATAGTACTTGTGATCACATCGCCTTGCTTGAATTTTAATTTCGAATTTGGATGATCTATTCCTCCATTCTTAACTATATAATCGTTCAAACCAATACCTTTAGTTGCCGTAGAAGTAAGTGTCATAAATCTATTCCCTCTATTTACATCACACATCATAGCTATTGGACCAGCACCATGTGTAGGATACACATCCGCATTTCTCAATAAGGAATGTTGCGTTCTCCAAACTGACTCTGAAATTCCCTTCTCACCAAATTCTACACCTTTTCCATAAGCTGATTTTCCATCGTTTAATTTTACAAATCTTAAATCATGCTGATACCCACATCTAAAATGAACCAACTCTCCGAAAACATTTTGCTTTACCATGTTTAACACAGCTAAAACATCTCTTCTGTAATTTACATTCTCAAGAATCATCATATGCGTCCCTGTTCGCTCATGTGTATTTACAAGGTCCCAACATTCCTCAAGTGTATTGGCAGCTGAAACTTCTAATCCAGTATATTTACCCGCCAACATCGAATCTTTTGCCATACGGGTATGCCATAACCATGGTGTAGAAATAATGACCGCATCTACATCCTTCATTTCCAATAAGTTTCTATAATCATAATCACTATTACCAAATACTTCTGGTTTCTCTTGACCTTTCTTAGCAATTCTATCGAGAGCTATTGAAATTCTAGCTGGGTCAATGTCACAAATCGCAGTTACTAAAACATCTTTTCTATTTAATACATTGTTTAAGTGATTGGTTCCTCTAAGCCCAACCCCAATCATTCCAATCTTTAATTTTTCTTCTTTTCGACTATTTGTAATTCCAAAGGTTAAATTTGGAACCATAGTTATTCCTGCTCCTGCAATTGCAGATTTTTTTATAAAATTTCTTCTTGAATTCATAATTTAAAATATGTGCTAATTATATTGTGTATCTTTCAATCTAACAATCAATAGATTATAAGTTTTCCAAAATTGAGTATTACAATTAGAATAAAAGGGGAGTTTTTCCACTAACAGTTAGTGAAAAACTGATGACTATAGAAAGAGAATCATTTATATCTACCTTTTTGTCAATTATGACCACCTACCAATAAGAATATTCTTAATTTAAATGATATGAAAACTATATCTTTAACCTCTAGATTAAAAAGAGCAAAAACTGCCTTAGAACAACAATAATTCCTTTCAATATTTTAAGTGAATTATAATAATGATTTTGATAATTATGAACACAAAATTTATGTCTTCAATTCGATTTATACTAACTTTCCTGTCCTGTCTATTAGTTATTCTGAAATTACAAAGTCAACATAAAACCGATTTCACTAGGCTTAGCCCTAAAATAAATAATACCTCATACAACGTTAAACAAGTACTTGAAGATGATCTTGGGTTTATTTGGTTGGTAAACAGTTCAAATTTAATTAAGTATGATGGGTATAATTATTTACCCATTTCTATAAATTCAATTTTTGGTAAAAAAAATAACAGTGGAGGAATTAAAAAAATCATAAAAGATCATAATGGGTTTATATGGGTTCTTTCAAATAATGGATTATTATCAAAACAAAATAAAAATGGCCAATTTGAACTTCTAAGTAATTACCAAAAGGAGGAAAAAGAAAGGATAATTAGTGCTGTATGCTCATCTCAAAAAGGCCTTTGGTTTTCAAATAATAAGGGAAGCATCTATTTTTTCAATTTATCCAATGAATTAATTAATCATGTAATTTCAATTCCTGATGAAGAAATAAATGATTTAATTATCTCCAATTCTAACAATATTTTAATAAAAACTAAAAAAGGAAACATATTTAACTATTCTACTAAGAGTAAAAAAAATATTAAACTAAAAAGACCATTTAACAATACTGGGGACGAAATTAATTTAGCAATTGACAAAAAGAATAATTTATGGATAACAACATTAGATTCTGGTATTTATTCTTATCAAATTGAAAACGGAATATTTAAAAGTAATACTATTTTTTCCAAGCAAATAAGTTCATTCAGCGATAACTTATTCATTTCCATTTATTATGACTCACGTAATAATTTATGGTTTGGAACAGATGGGGACGGTGTATATAAAATTAATTTAGACAGCGGAAAATTAAAACAATACAAACATGATCCGTTTGACAGGTTTTCATTAAGCACTAATACAATACTAAACATAGGCGAAGATGCAAAAAATAATATTTGGATTCTTACCAACTATGGAAACGTGAATGTTTTACCTTATAATACTAATCAAATAGATTACTACTCAGGTACTGAAACCTCAATATCAACAAGAGTGCTTTCCATATTGAAAAGTAGAACAAATGACCTATGGATTGGTACGAGTGGAAACGGTTTAACTTATGTTAGTCCTAATGGCGACTTTATTAAAAGATACGCTATTGACAAAAGTTCGAAAAAAGGATTTTATGTATTTTCTTTGTTGGAAGATCAATTCAAAAATATTTGGATTGGGACTTATCAAAATGGTTTATGGACTTACAACCCCCAAAAAAACAAATTCGAAAAAATCAAAGAACCCGAATCTAACTCTATAACTTCCCGAGAAATAAGATTTCTTTTTAAAGATTCAAAAAACAGGATATGGGCTACTTCTCATTCTGGAATAAATATTTATGATAGTAACAAAAACCTATTAGCAAAATTCTATAATAATACGAAAGGTTTGGAAGGGCTCTTATCTCAAAGTATTATTGAAGATAAATATGGTTCAATTTGGATTGCTTTTAATCAAGGAGGTTTATTCAAATTTAATGAAAACCTTCAAAATTTTCAAAACTCTCTTTTCATAAAACAACCTTTATTTATCGAAAAACAGAATACTCCCCTAGTATTAGATGCGATGACTCCAGACGAAAACAACATTTGGATTATTAAAAATGGAGCATTACATAAATATAATACTTTAACAAAAAAACACGATTCTTATGCTCATTTTACTCCATTACAAGGAACTTATTTGTTAACTTTAAAAAAAGACGAAAAAAACAATCTTTGGCTGAGTTCTATTAATGGTATTTGGAAATTTAATACAGTAAATGAAACTGTTGAAAATTATCAAATATCTGATGGATTTCAAAGCAATCGATTTATGTATAGAAGTGCATTCAAAGATAATTCAGGAAAAATATATTTTGGAGGTGTTAATGGTGTTAATAGCTTTTACCCAAAAGGAATAAGTAAACAAAAAGTTGATCATAAATTAAACATTAACTCTGTTGAAATTTTAAACAAACCTGCAAACTTAGTAATTCCCGATCAACTTAAAGAAGGAATAAAAAACACAAAAATAATTAACCTAAAATACAATCAATCATCAATTTCGTTTAGATTTTCTGCAATTGGAAACATCTTGAATCCAGACTATTTTTATGCATCTAGATTAAAAGGTTTCAACAATGAATGGGTTTATTCAAAAAATGAATTGAAATCCATTTTCACAAATATCCCTTCTGGAAAGTACACTTATGAATTAAAGGCAGGAACAAAAAAAGGATTATGGGACATAAAACCTAAAGAAATTATAATTAATATTGAAAATCCTTGGTGGCTTAATTCTTGGGCTTTTGCCCTTTATCTTATCGTGGGTTCTTTTCTATTTTATGGAGTTTATTTATGGATTAAATTAAAAAGTAAATTAGTTAATGAAGAAATAATAAATACGCAGCAAAAGGAAATGTATGCAATGAAAATGAATTTTTTCACAAAAATGTCACATGAAATACAAACTCCACTTACCTTAATTCTAGGTCCTATAGAAGAATTATTAAAATCTGATCCTAAACAAAATCCATCATTACTTTCTCAAAGATTGAAAGTTATTTTTAATAATGCAAAAAGGTTGTCTAAAATTGCCTCAGAATTGACAACAGCTAGAAATAATGAGCTTGGAAAATTAAAACTACAAGTTGCAAAAAGTAATATTATTGAAGATCTTAAAGAAATAACTGACTCATTCAATGATCATGCACAATCAAGAAATATTGGTTATGATATTTCTATCCCCTTCAACAAACTAGAATTTTGGTATGATAAAGATAAGATTGAGCATATTTTATATAACCTTCTATCTAATGCTTTTAAATTTACACCTAAAGATGGTGAAATTCAATTTATAGTTCAACTACCAGATAATAAAGAAAATCTTAAAATTTTAGTTCAAGATTCTGGACCAGGTATTCCTAAAGATGATTTAGATAAAATATTTGACTTATTTTATCAATCAAATATTGGAAAACAATATAAAGGAAGTGGTATTGGTTTGGCACTTGTAAAAGAACTTATTGAGCTACATCATGGAAAAATAAATATTATTTCCTCATCAAAAGGAACTCGTTTTGAAGTTACTATTCCTACAAATGAAGCAATTTATTCTAATGATGAAAAATTAATAAATCAAATTTCAACACTTGGATCATTAAATAACATTTTAAAGAACAATGATAAAACTATAGAAGAAATATTCATATCTCCAAAAATAAAACAAAAGACTGTCTTAATTGTTGAAGATAACTATGAACTTCAATTATTTCTAACCGATGTTTTTAAATCAAGTTTCAATGTAATTGTAGCTGAAAATGGTAAAGAGGGGTATGAGTTATCTGCAAAACATGTTCCTCACTTAATAATTAGTGACATTATGATGCCTGTAATGAATGGATTAGAAATGTGTATAAAACTACAACAAAACAGCGTGTTATCTCATATCCCAATTATATTATTAACTGCAAAAAACACGGCAGGTGCAAAGATTAAAGGATTGAAATCTGGTGCTATTGAATATATTAATAAACCTTTTAACATTAATGAACTTGTTCTAAAAGTAACCAACATACTTAAAACTAACCAACTTATAAAGGAAAAATATAAAAAGGAACTTATTAGCTTTCCTAAAACTGAGATTACTAAATCTCCTGACGAAATATTTCTTGAAAATTTGATTTCTGAAGTTGAAAATGCAATTAAAAATCCAGATTTTAAACTTAAAGATTTAGCAAATAAATTTAAAATGAGTCAAACTTCATTATATAGAAAATGTGTTTCATTAACTGGTAAAACTTTAGTTGATTTTGTTAGGTTAACAAGGCTAAGAAAAGCTGCTATAGTGATTGCCAAATATAAATATTCAGTTTCTGAAGCTGCCTATATGGTTGGCTTTAACGATCCCAAATACTTTTCAAAATGTTTCAAAAAAGAATTTGACATATCACCAAAAGCTTTTCAACAAGAAGGTGAAAAAAGAGATATTGACGTTTTTTTAAGTGAATACAATCTTAAAGACTCTAACCTAACAAATCAATAATGTTTATAAATAACTTTATTTAAAGAATAGAGATAATCTTTAAATATTTATGAAAATATCCTCTTTTAGTCTTGATATAACAGCTCTTCCAGATCTGGTAAATTCAAGTATACCAAAAGGCTCTAGAGCGTAGAACAGACGCTGGGTATCTTCACTGCTCCCCGTTTTAATAAATACAGTAAATCCATCTTCAGCAATCAACACTTTAGCATTATGAGCTTTAATGATTTCCTTAGCTTTTCCATAAGTTACCATTTTATTTCTTTTTAGTTTATATAACGCAATTTCTTGGTAAATTAAATCTGATTCAGAATGGTAACTAGTATTTATTATGTCAACTTGTTTATTCAACTGTAAAACAAGATTCTTAACTATATTTTCGTCTTCAGTTACAACTATAATATATTTGTAAACTCCATCTATTTCACTTTGTGATAATGATATACTTTCAAAAGTAATTTTTCTTCTTGAAAAAACAAGGGACATTCTATTCAATATACAAATCTCCTTCTCAATATATACTAATATTGTAAATCGTTCTTTATTCATTTCTCAATCAAATTTGCTGGTTTGTTTTTTATACTGTCTTACTAAGTGGCAAAAAACCATATAATTATAAGTACAGAGATAGTCCATATCTACTTATTCCAGTTAAGGGGATCCAAACAGTAACATTTTCTTCAAGCCCATATGTCCGTATCCCTCCTTGCAACTACGTTTCACTTATTTCTAACAAAAATGAACAAAAAAGAACAAATCACTAGGTGACATTTTGGACAAAAAGTAGTATGTTTTTGAATGTTTTATCCAAAAACGCCATAAATTCTTCCAACCTTTTGATTTGGCTTTAACAGAATAGACAAAATCACCTAAAAAAACACATCTACCACCCTCTCACCACCTTCGCAAATTAATTCCACAAACTAACAAAGAACTGAGCAAATAATCTCACCACCCTCTACCACCCTCCAGCACCTTCACAAACAAATCTAAAAACACATAACACCTTGTAAATCAACGAGTCTAACATTACAAATTAATCTCACCACCTTCTCACCACCTTCTCACCACCCTCTCACCA
>Ga0105356_10006645_pt1 | contig 10757 bp, 10 predicted proteins | sample GOMGulsemesocosm_3_FD_83502 | JGI IMG/M metagenome (GOLD analysis project Ga0105356, IMG submission 83502) | Methane-oxidizing microbial communities from mesocosms in the Gulf of Mexico - GOM9D Gulf of Mexico | ecosystem: Environmental > Aquatic > Marine > Cold seeps | place: Gulf of Mexico...
AATGCGCCGAAACCTTATAATACGCGCTTTTAGAAGGTGCTAACTGTGACAGTTGGCACGCAATTGGAGAGCATCATGGCTGAACGTAAGGCCAGCGTAAAACGCGATACCCTTGAAACCCAGGTCGAAGTGGCCATTAACCTTGATGGTGAAGGTGTATCGGATTTTGATACGGGGCTGAATTTTCTTGAGCATATGCTGGATCAGGTGGCGCGTCACGGCATGATTGATATGAAAATCAAAGCGGTGGGCGATCGACACATTGATGATCATCACACGGCTGAAGATCTAGGTATCACGCTGGGTCAGGCCTTCGCACAAGCTGTTGGCGACAAAAAAGGCCTGCGTCGTTATGGGCATGCCTACGTGCCGCTGGATGAAGCTTTGTCGCGTGTAGTGATCGACTTTTCCGGTCGTCCGGGGTTGTTTATGAACGTTGATTTCACCCGTGGCAGTGTCGGTGGCTTTGATTGCGAGCTGTTTTTTGAGTTTTTCCAGGGCTTTACCAATCACGCCATGGTGACACTGCACATCGACAATCTGACGGGTAAGAATACCCATCATCAGGCAGAGACGATTTTCAAAGCTTTCGGTCGTGCTGTGCGAATGGCGTTAGAAGAAGATCCGCGGATGGCAGGTAAAATGCCATCGACGAAGGGCTCTCTTTAAAACATAAAATTTACGGCGAGCCTGGCTTGCCGTTTTCATTTGTTATTTCAGATTTAATTCAGGCGGGGTAGTAAATCAAATGGCGACCAGTCGTATTGGCGTAATTGATTATGGCATGGGCAACTTGCACTCGGCGGCGAAAGCCCTTGAGCATGTAGCTGATGGTGCTGAAGTGGTGGTTAGTTCCGACCCGGATGTGATCCGCAACACCGATCGAATTTTATTACCGGGTGTTGGCGCCATCCGCGACTGCATGGCGGAAATTCGGCGTCTCGGTTTTGACCAGTTGGTCGCCGAAGTATCAACGCAAAAACCGCTGCTGGCGATTTGTATAGGCATTCAGTCGTTGATGAATCACAGCGAAGAAAACGGTGGCGTTGATTGCTTGGGACTGTTCGAAGGTAACAGTCTGTTCTTTGGCGATGAGCTGAAAGATTCGGACGACAGCAAACTGAAAGTACCGCACATGGGCTGGAATCGCGTGCATCAAACCGTACCGCACCCGTTGTGGGCTGAAATACCTAACGACTCACGTTTTTATTTTGTACACAGCTACTACGTGAAAGCGGCACACCAGAATGAAGTGGCCGGTGAAGGTGAGTACGGTGAAAAATTCGCGGCGGCTATGTACCGTTATAATGTTTTTGCCGTGCAGTTTCACCCAGAAAAAAGCCAGCGCGCTGGTCTGCAACTATTGAAAAATTTCGTTAATTGGAACGGGGAAGTTTAGTGTTAATTATTCCAGCAATTGATTTAAAAGACGGCGAATGTGTTCGTTTACTGCAGGGCCGTATGGAAGATTCCACGGTATTTTCCGATGATCCCGTTGCGATGGCGGCTGATTGGGTTGCTGCTGGCGCACGCCGTTTACACCTGGTCGACTTGAACGGTGCTTTTGCCGGTGAGCCGGTTAATGGCGGCATTGTGCGTGCAATTGCCGAAGCTTATCCTGACCTGCCGATTCAAATCGGTGGCGGCATTCGTTCCTTTGAAACCATTCAGGCCTATTTAGATGCCGGTGTTCAATACGTAATTATTGGCACTAAAGCGGTTAAAGAACCTGAATTTGTATTTGAAGCTTGCAAACGCTTCCCGGGGCACATTATTGTGGGACTGGATGCCAAAGACGGCAAAGTGGCTATCGACGGCTGGGCTGAAATCACCGATGTTGATGTGACAGATTTGGCTAAGCAGTTTAAAAAAGCAGGCGTGAGCGCCATTGTTTACACCGATATCAGCCGCGACGGCATGATGCAGGGTGTGAATGTGGAAGCAACTGCACGTTTGGCAGAAGCCTGCGGCATCGAAGTGATTGCTTCTGGTGGTGTGACTGACATCGAAGATGTTCGGGCGCTGGCTAAAGTGGCTAGCTCCGGCATCTGCGGCGCTATTACGGGACGAGCAATCTATGAAGGCACACTGGATTTAAAAGAAGCGCAGCAATTGAGCGACGAGCTCACTTCTTAATACCTGGTTTTATTTCCGAGAGTTCAGCATAACGTAGCGAGCCAAGACGCGACAAAAGCAGGCGAAAAAGCGGAGTTTACTGTAGTAAATGAGCATTTTAAGTCGGCTTTTAACAAAGTATTGGCAAGCGTAGTAGTTATGCTGAAGTCTCTAATAGTTAGAGGCAATGACGATGGGTTTGGCAAAACGAATTATTCCTTGTTTGGATGTGGATAACGGCCGTGTGGTGAAGGGCGTTCAGTTTGTTGAAATCCGTGATGCCGGTGATCCGGTGGAAATTGCCAAGCGTTATGATCAGCAGGGCGCTGACGAAATCACCTTTCTGGATATCACCGCCAGCCATGAAGATCGCGACACCATGGTGCACGTGGTGGAAGATATCGCCAGTCAGGTGTTTATCCCGCTGACCGTGGGCGGAGGTATTCGTACCGTTGAAGATATTCGACGCATGCTCAATGCCGGTGCTGATAAGGTCGGCATTAATACCGCTGCGGTAGTGAATCCTGAGTTTGTAAAAGAAGCCTCTCAGAAGTTTGGTGCTCAGTGCATCGTGGTGGCGATTGATGCCAAAAAAGTCAGCGGTGAAGGCGAGCCCAATCGCTGGGAAATCTTTACTCACGGTGGCCGCAAGCCAACCGGTTTGGAAGCCATCGCCTGGGCCAAAAAGATGGTGGATTACGGCGCCGGTGAAATTCTGCTCACCAGCATGGATCGTGACGGCACCAAGATTGGTTTTGATAACGAACTGGTTTGCGCCATCAGTGAAGCCGTGCATGTGCCTATCATTGCCTCCGGCGGTGTAGGTAATCTCGATCATTTAGTCGAAGGTGTAACCAAGGGTAAAGCCGATGCGGTTTTGGCTGCCAGTATTTTCCATTTTGGCGAGCATACCATTCCAGAAGCGAAAGCTTATATGGCCTCCAAGGGCATCGAAGTTCGCGAGGATTTCTAATCCCCCCACCCTGCGGCGTTTCAGTCGCTATGCAGGCAGGCTATACGGCGCTCTCTGGTCTTTCTGGATGAAAAAATATGGCTGTCATCCCGAGTGAATGAGAAGGGCTTTTGTTCCGAGGTAAAAGATTTCTCCCTTCGTTCACAGTACTCCATCATGATGTCATCGCTCGCTAATATAGATAGACTGCATTAGCTTGATCTGGCTTAGCTGGATAAAAAATAACGATAAGATTGTCCCTCCCCCTTTTAGCATGACGAGCAGACAAAACCTCTCAAATTGCGCCCTGTAATACTCTTCTCTTTATGCTGTATTTCTGTGTTCCACGTCTATACTAAAATGAGTCATAGACAGGGAGTGTCTCGCAAGTGCCTTTTTTTATTCCTGCCCCCAAAACTTATACGCTGATATTTTTAGTCATTGCTGTGTTGGCCTTGTTTGCTGGTTCAAGCCAGGCAAACGCCATTAGCGATGTGGTTAAAAATGAGAGTGTCGCCAATGGCTGGTTTTATCATTGGGGCGATTTACCCAAAAATCTTCAGTCAGGACAATGGGATTTTGACGGCAGTGATTGGCAACCTAATGCGTCACCATCGGCTATTCCGGGTCGACAAAATGAAAACATTGTCTGGTTGAAGGTTAAGTTGCCATCTAAGTCCTGGTATAACCCTCACCTTTTCATGAGCAGCGTCGACCTGACGCTACAGATCTTTTTGGCTAACAAACAAATTTACCAGTTTGGCGAGTTTGATGGAGCAGGCAATAGCCATTTCGAAGGCTGGCCCTGGCATATCGTTCGATTGCCCGCCGACTATTCACAGCACACACTCTACTTTCGTATCTTCTCCGATTATTCCGATATTGGATTGTCTGGAGACGTGATTATTGGCGAACGATTTGAATTATTAAGCGATGTTTATCAACGCGGTTTTACAGGACTATTGTTTATTCTTGTTCTGGTGGTCGTGGGTATTATCAGTACCATTATGGGGGCGATTAAAAAAGACGCCTACGTGGCTATATCGACGGGATTGCTTTCATTTGATCTGGCGTTGATGATGTTTGCTGAAAATGAACTGAGTCAGCTGGTTTTATTCGACCCGCTTAGCTGGCGTTATATTGCTGCGGCGAGCTATTTCCTGATTCCTGCATTTCTGGCGATCGTTATGCGAAGCTGGGATAAGACAACATCTACCATTAGCGGCTGGGTCTTGGTAGTCAGTATTATCTTCGTTGCCAGCGTGGCGTTGCTGTCTGCATTCGGCTCGTTTAATTTTGTCTATGCGTATCCCTATTTTGACCTGATGTTTATTGTGCTGGTGCTCTCACTGATGGTTAGTTGCTTCCGTAAGGTTCCAAAACTAGGGCTGCGGGGGCTATTCATGGCGTTTGGGATACTGGCATTATTTGTTTCCTTGATGCTGGATATGATGAGCGCACATGGCCTCATCGACTGGATTGGGCGCATGGGTCAATGGGGGTTGATTGTTTTTGCATTGACCTCGTTGAGTATTTATTTGTTACAGGATTGGCAGCAACAAAAAGATTTAAATGCGCTGACAATGCATCTTGAGGCAGAGGTTGAGGCGCGTACTCAAGAGTTAAGGGCGAGTCAAAAAGATCTGGAAAAACTAGCCCGTGAAGATTTTCTTACGTCATTGCTCAATCGACGTGCGTTTTCTGAACAGGCCGTAACAGATGTTGCGGGGGCCATTCGTGAACAAAGCCCACTCTCACTCATGCTGTTTGATATCGATCACTTTAAGGATATCAATGATACTTATGGTCACGGTATCGGCGATTTGGTGCTCAAAGCCATTGCCGCCGCGACCAGAGAAACCTGCCGTGAAAGTGATTTGATTTGTCGTTATGGAGGCGAAGAATTTGTGTTGTTATTGCACGCTACTGACTCGCAACAGGCACAAAAATTGGCCGCTAGATTACGCCAAGCCATCAATGACATTGAAGTTAGAAGCAGCAAGGATGAAGTGATCACTGTTTCTGCCAGTTTTGGGCTGATTTATCTCGAGAATTTTAATACTGTCAAAGAGCCTGCCAGGCAGCTGTTGGAGCGATTATTATGTGCTGCCGACCAAGTAATGTATGAAGTGAAGACGTCCGGTCGCGATGGCATTCGAATGCATGAATTAATTGAAGCTGAAAGTCCCCGTCAACTTGAGCGTATTTGATCCCGGCCTCATGTGATTGATCAGCCAAACCAATTAAACGCCATCAACGTCCACAGTACATAAGCTGCGATGGTCGCCGGATAGGCTTTTTCGCCAATATCGGATCCTTCCCTCTTTTGATTTGACGCAAAAATAAGCGCTGCTGAGATCAGGCCCAGCAACCCCAGCATGAAGACCAGCGCGTCTGCACCGATGTTTTCAGGTAGTGTAATTAAAGGTGTTGCACTGAGTCCAATGGTGACAGTCATCAGGTTGATCCAGCCAAAAAATGCGGTGACTTTATACATGTTAATGGGTGGCCTTTTGTTGGTTGTCGCTCAATAAGCGCACTTCGCGTTGTGGGAATGGAATGGTGATGTTGGCATCCTGCAAGGCTTTGAAAATATTCAGGTTAGTCTGATATTTGTTGTTGAAATAGGTCTCGGTGGGTATCCAATAACGTACGCCGATTTCGATGGCGCTATCGCCAAAATTGTCGATACCGACCTGCGGCTCGGGTTCGTTGCAAGCGGGATTCATCTCTTTTAAACATTGCTGAATAACTGCGATAGCCTTTTGAGGGTCGGAGTCATAGCTGATGCCGATGCTGCTATCCACCAGTGTATTGGCGAAGGAATTGTGCAGGATCTCACCCATAATATGTTTGTTGGGGATGGTGATTTCGACGCCGTCTTCATTGGTAAGAATTGTGTGGGCCAGGCTGATGTCCTTCACAATGCCGCTCACGCCTAGCACGCTGATGGTGTTGCTGATGACAAAGGGGCGGGTGATGATAATCGTAAAGCCTGCGCCATAGTTGGACAGTAACCCCTGAATGGCGAGACCGGCACCCAGAGATAATGCGCCAATGGCCGCTACCATTGGGGTGACGCTGATGCCTACTTTTCCTAGCGCGATAATGGCCACCATGATGACCACAATGATACGCAGAGTGTTGGCGATAAAGATCGACAAGGTGATATCAATGTTGTTCTTTTCGCAAATCCGGGTCGCAATCTTAGCAACTTTTTTGGCGACAAATAGGCCGATCAGGAAGATGACTACGGCGCCAGCCAGTTGGAAGCTGTAGGCCACTAAAAACTCGGTGATCAGAGTATATATTTGCTGAAATTGTTCGAGTTCCTGCTCAATCATGTTTTTTTGATCTCATTAAGGTAAGTGCATGTGTTGCTGTTGAGCTATGCCCATAGGCTTAGCTGCATGTCACGCGGGTTACATTCAGCTGTTCGGTAATCCGGCAGCGGCCCTCTTTTTCAGGCGCAGCCTTTTCGCGAGAAGTCTTCATCAATGGCTTTTCCCCCAGTGGGGCTTTGGCTAACTGTATTGTCGGTGTTTCGATGACTGGTATGGTTGCTGCCAGTTCGGGAATGATTGCGTTAACGCTGATGGAATTTTTTGCCCTTTGAGCGGAGGGTCTTGCTGCGAGCTGAGGCGTTCGGTGTAATGCCAAAACCTGCGCGGGAGACACCAACTGAATTCCCATGGTTTCGAGCTGTGGCAAAACCTTTTCCAGATAGCTTAATGTGCTGGGGTAAGGATGGCCGATAGCGACAGCGCTACCCTTCTTAAGTGCGATTTTGATCAGTCGTTTGAATTGGCGGTCAATGAATTCGGTGGTTTGTTCGTGATCCAGAAATACGTTGCGCTCAAGGGTCGGGATGTTTAGCTTTAATGACGTGGTGGCTGCCACTGAGTCAGCGCTGGTGCGGCTATCGACAAAATAGAGCGGGTAGTCTTGCAGACTTTGCATCAACCATTGCATGCGCTCGGTGTTGGCTGTCAGGCGACTGCCCATGTGATTGTTGATGCCGCTGACGTAGGGAATGGCAGCAATGGCGTTGTCCAGTTGTTGCTCATATTGAGAGCGATCCTGTTTGAAGGTTAATCCGCCGGGGCCTAATGGCCGGCCATAGCTGTTATCCATAGGCAGATGCAGCATGATTTCCTTACCCTGCTGATGAGCCTGTTTGGCGAGTTTTTTGCTGAACGGCGTAAAAGGCAAAAATGAATAAGTGATCGCGCCGGGTAGGTCGATAGCACGCTGACCATGACGCAGGTTGTTGCCAATGTCGTCAATAATGATAGTGATGGAGGCCTGCTTACTGGTTTCTGCTACGGCCCATGAGGGCAGTATTAACAAAAGACAAAGCAGCAGCTGAAGTCGCTGGCGCATGTTTTAATCGGCCACGCTGTCTGCAGTTATGGTTTTGGCTTGATTCATAATATGAAGGCCCTTGAGTAAGTTCAGCGCTTCATAAAGTTGGAAATCTTTTTCTGCTAGAGCAACTTCTTCACCGTTACTGGTTTTGGCGTCTTTTTTCTTGTTGCCGTTGCTTAGATGACCTTTGAGGTCGGATTCTTTGATTCGCAGCGATTGTTTGGCTGTGGATTTGACGCGGATGGTTTCCTCCAAAATGTCTGGAGTGATGCCTTCGGCCTGGATGGAGCGACCGCTTGGCGTAAAATAGCGAGCAGTGGTTAATTTTAGTGCACTGTCGTTGGTGAGAGGTAAGACGGTTTGCACAGAGCCTTTGCCAAAACTTTGGGTGCCAAGAATGATGGCGCGCTTATGATCCTGTAGTGCGCCGGCAACAATTTCAGAGGCTGAAGCTGAGCCGCCGTTAATCAACACCACCAGTGGTACGCCTTGGCTGGGGTCTTTGCTGGAGGCGTTGAAACGCAGTTCTGAATTAGGCTGCTGGCCATTGGTATAAACAATCAGGCCATCGGTTAAAAACGCATCGCTGACTTCAATCGCACCGTTGAGCACGCCGCCGGGATTGTTGCGCATATCCAGCACCAGGCCTTTGAGTTGCTGGTTTTCTTTGCGCAGTTTGTTGATGGCTTTGACTAGATCGCTACCGGTTTGAACTTGAAATTGAGTGATGCGGATATAACCGTAGCCGGGCTCAAGGCTACGGTTCTTGACACTGGTGACTTTAATAATGGCGCGGGTGATGGTGATTTCTAGCGGTTTTGGTAGTTTTTCACGCGCCACGGTTAGAGTGACATCGGTGTCGGGTTTGCCGCGCATAAAATTAACGGCCTCTTGCAGGCTGAGGCCATTAACGGTGTGATCGTCAATTTTGATGATCAAATCGCCTGCTTCAACACCGGCTTTCAGGGCCGGCGTGTCGTCAATCGGAGTAATGACACGCACAAAACCATTTTGCATTTCGATCTCGATGCCCAGGCCGCCAAATTCACCACGCGTGCTTTCTTGCAAATCATCAAGTGCTTCTTTTCGCAGGTAGGATGAATGCGGGTCGAGACCGCTGAGCATGCCGTCGATGGCGCTGTTGAGCAGCGTCTTGTCATCAACCGGTTCAACGTAGGACTGTTTGATGCGATGGTAAATCTCGGTAAAGGTGCGTAGTTCCTTGAGAGGTAGCGGCCCCTGTTCAGCCTCTTTTGCCTCTTCAGCATGCAGGGCGGGAATAAGCAGGCAGGAAAGCAGTGCAATGGCGAGTGGTTTTGTACAGCTTTTCAAGGTGATCATAATCTCTTTGGCGTCCCGGTAGGCATGGCTTTTATGCATTCTAGTATGATGTGTTGAGCTTGTGTTGAATTTCTTTATCAATAGAACCGATGGGTGACGGTTAGTTGCGAGCTAGTATCCAGTTTTTTGGATTTTGTGGTTTGCCGTTGCGACGAATCTCGAAATATAGCCCGGCGCTGTTGCGGCCGCCACTGTCGCCGACACTGCTGATCACATCGTTGCTGCTGACCCAGTCACCAGTTTCCCTGTAGATGGATTGATTGTGGCCATACAGGCTCATGTAGCCGTTACCGTGATCGAGAATCAGCAGTAGGCCAAAGCCGCGTAGCCAATCAGCAAACACCACGCGGCCGTAATGTACGGCATGTACGTCGCTGCCCTCTTTGGCGCGAATTAATACACCGTTCCAGCGCGTGCCGGAGCTTTTATCTTTGGAGCCGAAACTGCGCACGATTTTGCCTTGTGTTGGCCAAGGTAGTTGGCCCTTGCGAGTTTTGATGGGAGTCGTGGCATCGGGTAGATCAAGGTCGGCGATGGCTTCTTCCACCGAGCTTAGCAGTTCTTCAAGACGTTCACGGTTAGCGAGCATTTTGCCGAGCTGTTGTCCCTTCTGGCCAATGTCACCTTGTAAGCGTAACAGTACGGCATGGCGTTGTTGTTTGCTGTCTTTGAGAGCCTGGTGTTGTTGTTGCAGATTCTTTCGTGAGCGTTGCAGGCTGATCAGCTGCTCATTGATGTGGGTTTCGTTTTCTTCAACCTGATGCACAGTTTTACTGTATTGCTCGATTTGTTTAGCGCGGGCACGGTTAAAATAATCGTAATAGCGCAGGGTACGGGCCAGCTCGGCGGGTTGCTCCAGGTTGAGTAGTACTTTGAGATATTCGCTGTGGCCAATGCCGTAGGCTGCGCGAACTTGCTCGGCAATTTGAGCTGCCTGTTTTTTGCTTTCGACTAATAAAGCGTTGCGTTGCTGACGCAGTTTTTTGATGCGGGCTTGGGTGGCTTGTAGTTGTTTGGTGAGTTTTCTTAATTGCTGGGCGATCGAGCCAATTTTACGTTCCGAGGCGCGTAATTCTTTTTGCAGTTTGGACTGTTTTCCCTTGGCTGAATTGAGCCAGCTTTCCAGCTTGCCGATACGATGCTTAAGGGTGTCTAGCTGTACTTCGCTGGAAGCTTCACTGAAGGTCAGCGGAGCTTGCAGGGCAAGGCACAGCATTAACAAAAAGCGACAGCATGAAATCAGGGCGCGAGAAGGTTGTTGCATCTCGAGCCCTTATTCCTAGAGGAATCGAACCAGTGATTCGCCGGTCATTTCTTCCGGTTGCTCCAGTCCCATCAGATGTAGCAGTGTTGGGGCGATGTCCGCCAAGCCGCCTTCACGGGGTTCCACCATGCAGTCACGTGGGCTGATCAGTACAAAGGGAACCAGTTCACAGGTATGGGCTGTGTGAGGTTGTCCGGAGGCGTGGTCGCTCATCTGTTCAACATTGCCGTGGTCAGCCGTGAAAATGCATTCGCCGCCGGCATTGCCAATCGCCGTGACAACACGTGCCATGCATTCGTCTAGTGTCTCAACGGCTTTGATGGCGGCGCCAAAATTGCCGGTGTGGCCAACCATATCGCCATTGGCGTAATTGCAGACAATCAGGTCAAAGCGTTTGCTGTCGATGGCTTTGATCAGTTCGTCAGTGAGCTGATGAGCGCTCATTTCAGGTTTTTGGTCGTAGGTGGATACGTCAGGCGAGGGGATCAATACCCGCTCTTCGTTAGCAAAGGGCTCTTCGCTGCCGCCGTTAAAGAAGAATGTGACGTGGCCGTATTTTTCAGTTTCAGCCATGCGTAACTGGCTTTTTCCTAAGTTTGCGACGTATTCACCCAGCACTTGTTTAGGCTGCGTGGTTGGGAATGCGCAGCTGGCATCCAGGTCTTTAGCGTACTCAGAGAGCATGACAAATTCAGATAAAACGGGGCGAGCGGAGCG
>Ga0105356_10006648_pt1 | contig 10752 bp, 8 predicted proteins | sample GOMGulsemesocosm_3_FD_83502 | JGI IMG/M metagenome (GOLD analysis project Ga0105356, IMG submission 83502) | Methane-oxidizing microbial communities from mesocosms in the Gulf of Mexico - GOM9D Gulf of Mexico | ecosystem: Environmental > Aquatic > Marine > Cold seeps | place: Gulf of Mexico...
CCAAGAACGCTGGAAGCAAGAAAAATTTCCACATGAAAATTATATTTACGACACTGCGAATGTAACCAAGATGTTTGCCCGCATGCTATATCAGGCATTACTCTGCGAGCAGGTGCCAGAAAAGTATCGCAGCTAATGGCATTAACGCCAAAAGGCACGACGCCTTCAATCCTAGACCCATTCACCTGCCGATGCGTTTCGGCTTTTCGTAATCTGCCCCATAAGGCCGGAATAAAGTAGAGGCCGGGTTCCGAGGTATACACTTGACTCACTACCTTTGACTGCCATCATCGGCACACTATTACGCACGGCAGGAAAGCCCTCCGGAGGAAGCAATCACAGGGTAAGGCATCTCGCCTTCACTACTGTCGCAAGCTTGCAGATACGCAGCGCACACCTGCAATTCAGCCCCCCCGCCATAAATATTTATTGCCCGCCTTCGTTAATCTCTGCAAAAAAGACATTCTACCTGCAAAATGCAATTGGATTCCCGCCCCATACTCACAGTGTATATTTCAACGCGAAATTCCCATAATGAGTAATTTGTCTAACTGCCTTGCAGGTATTTTTGGACGGAGCATTTGAACAATTGGACTTTTTAAATTTAGTTAACATAGTGTATACTATATATTACATTAATTTGCGGGTCTAATTATTTACACCTATATATAGCACTTATATGGACATTTTATATTACCATTGTGTATATATTGTGAAAATATATCGATAAAATAGAGATCGTTATCGATAACACGCCGACCGGCATACTGGATGAGCAAAACGTATAATCGACCGCTTAGTGCCAACCAAAAGCCTGTAGACCTTGGGCATGGCGCCAGGCAGTGAGCAAGTACTATGAGGTATCCGCTGCTGGTACGTCTTGCTTTCACCGCAGTCGCGGCAATCCGCAAGGGTGCAACAAGAGTGCAGCAACCATAAAACTACAAAGCCTTTCTTCGGCAATGTTTAATATAATAAATGAGGTAGCACTATGAAGAATCCGTCAATTTCTCGGATATCCAAAATACCCGCTATTGGTATGTCGGCCGTCGTCTCACTAGCAGGGCATTCGTTTGCCGCCGACACAGGCAAGGAGTCAAATGCTCAACTATTTGAAGAAATTGTTGTAACGGCCAACCGTCGCGAGCAAAAACTGCAAGACATCCCACAGAGCATTACCGCTATATCAGCCGACAAGCTTGAACTCATGGGAGCTGACGAGTTCATGGACTATGCCGCATCTGTTCCTGGCGTCTCATTCTCTTCGGTCGCCCCAGGGCAAACCACAATCACCATGCGCGGAATATCTTCTAGTCAGGGCGTGGCAACGGTTGGCATTTATCAAGATGAAACCCCAATCACCAGCAAAGAGGGCTTCGGTAACAATCAACCCAGCATGAAGCTGTTTGACTCAGAACGCATTGAAATACTTCGCGGCCCGCAGGGAACGCTTTACGGCGAAAGTTCTTTAGGCGGCACTATTAGAGTCATCACTAAACAACCTGACACACAAGAGTTCGCCGCAAAACTTGATACGACCATATCCAGCATTGACAGTGGCGGAGCCGGTTACATGCAAAATGCCATGGTCAACCTACCAATAATTGAAGATGAGCTAGCGGTGCGACTGGTTGGCTACTATCGAGATGTGGATGGCTGGATTGATAACACCGTTATCAATGAAAAAGATACCAACGACGAAGAAACCTCCGGCATCCGCGCAACGGCACTCTGGAAACCCAACACTGATCTTAGCTTCACACTAAGCCACTCCCGGCAGAACATGGACCTTGGTGATAAAAACGTAGTAACCAGCACTAGCCGGGACAGTAATTATCTTGCCACCAGCCCAAGTGAGAACGAGCTAGAAATATCCAGCTTGGTTATACGCTATGACCTTGGCTGGGCAGAATTTATGTCTTCAAGCTCCCTCTATAAAAAAGATGACTTATATTTCACCTCAGTCGACCAAGGCTTAATCGATATCATCGAAGATGCATTTTTTGGTCCTGGCGCGGGCACATTAGATATTTTAATTTCAGGTCATGCCGACATTAAGGAAAAGTATGAAGTCTTCACCCAAGAGCTGCGCCTAGTTTCCTCTCATGAAGGCCCCCTGCAGTGGACAGCAGGAATCTATTATAATGATGTGGACATTCAATCTCACATAGTTTTCGGCTACGACCTCAACCCCACACCGGCCATCCCGCTACCCCCACTACCAAGCGTGATAGCGCTAATTGACAGCGACAGCAGTGGCAACAAAACACAGCACGCTGTTTACGGAGAATTCAACTATAAGCTAACGGACGCCTGGGACTTTACCTTTGGAGCCCGCTGGTTCGAGGAAGACTCCACAATAAAAAATGTAACAGGCCCCATGCTGTCTAACTTTTTTACCGGCGGAGACATTACCACGGCTGACGACAAGATAGATGACGTGCTCACGAAGGCAACCATAACCTACACCCCTGCGAATAATTCATTGTTCTACTTCACTCGTGCCGAAGGCTTCCGCTCAGGCGGCTTCAACCTTAGTGTGGTTAATGTAGAACCTGATGCACCGGCCGCCTTCGATCACGACACCACTGTAAACTATGAACTGGGCGGGAAATTCAGTTTCCTAGACGGCCATGTGAACGCGGCTTTTGCGCTTTTTCACATCGACTGGACAGACGTGCAAGTTGTTGTAAACCCAACCTTTCCCAACGTCATTGCGTACACCGACAACCTCGGCGAAGCACACAGTAGAGGCGTCGAACTGGAAGTTGACTACTACCTGAGCGATCAATTGAATATCGGCTTAGGCGGCAGCTGGACTGAAGCCGAGTCAGATATAGCAGTGCCGGCTCAAGGTGTTAACAAGGGAGATAAGCTTACCAACGTCCCAGGAAAAACGGCTTATCTTACGGCCCAATACTCGTTCCCTATATCCGATCAATACTCGGGGTATATCAGAGGACATTACAACTATGTGGATGAGCGCATCTCAACAATTGGTCTGACACCCAACAGAGTGCTACCAAGTTATGCATCACTGAACTTAAAGGCCGGCATTGAAGCTGATGGCTGGTATGGTTCCTTATTCATCAATAATGCGACTAATGAGCATATCATTTTCGCAGATGTTGCCGGCGGTAGCGTCAGCAACATCAACCTATTCGAAGGTACTCCACGCACAATTGGCGCCAACTTTGGCATAGAATTTTAATTACCTTCCCAATTCAACATTTAATATCATGAACTAAAAAACGTGTGCTGGGCTTTATCCAGTACACGTTTTTTTAGTAAAAGGAACAAGAAATAGGGCGTTTGTTTTATACGTGGAATGCGGTGCAAGGCAGTGTGTAGCGGGAAAAGTAGTGTGGATTACGTAGAAAATAAATTTAAATCGATATCTTTAAAGGCTTTAAATTCAAGTGCATTTCCAGAAGGGTCACAAAAAAACATAGTTCCCTGCTCACCTACCTCCCCCTTAAAGCGAATGTAAGGCTCAATGACAAACACCTGATTAACCTTGCGCATTTTTTCCACGAGCTGTTGCCATTGTGGAAATTCCAAAACAACACCACAGTGCGGCACTGGAACGCTATGACCATCAACAGGATTGGCAATTCCCTGAACAGTTCCATCTTGACCTAATGACTCATTGAGATGCACTACAAATTGATGCCCGTACATATTAAAATCAATCCACGTATCACTACTGCGACCTTCTTGCAGCCCCATACGAACACCGTAAAACTCTCTTGCTTCGGAAATATCACGCACGGCAACGGCGATATGGAATGGGGTTAACATAATATTTTCTCCGTAGATCTAAACGAATGATTAGAATCTTATCGACTCAATAAAAACTCAATGCCGCCCTATCTGGGCTTCCTTTTTGACGCGAAAAAGGCCGACAGAGTTAACAAAACGGCACCCCCGACAAAGACCAATGAGGAAGTTATATCGACGTGCTCTGACCAGCCATCTATCACCGAGATGGCGTGATGATGCTCTTCAGCAGACGGGTGAGCGAAGACGAGTGAATTTGCCGAAGCTAATATGACACTTGCAACTACTCGACGGTAGAAAATATCGCTATACATCAAATCATTCCTCATCTAAGCGTTTCAATACGCGTTCCATAGAGTAGAGATACTTAGGCTTACCATTCTCGCCGAAGCCTTCAAAGCTAATTTCCATAGGGTGCGCAGCACCGGGCAGGTGCACTAGAAAAAATTCTCGCGTCACTGGCGTTAAATCGATGCACATTGGTTCACCAACGTTGTCTTCACCATCGCGAGAGGTAACAATGGCCGATAATTTATCACCGTCAATATACTTAATATCAATTTGCATACCATAACGACGGTAACGGCCCGTATAGTTAGCCAGATTGTATGTTGCCTCTGGATCAGCCGTGGGAAGCTTGGGAATCTCAATGCCAGCCAATTCCTTTAAAAGCTCCCCTACGACGGCTCGAAATATCAAGCCTCCGCTGTTGCTGTTGGACATCAATGCCACCGCAAAATTTTGCTCGGGCACAATTCGCAGAAAAGACGCCATGCAAGCCGTTCCGCCATCGTGACCGATAACATTTTTGCCACCCCAGTTATACAAACTCCAACCAAGCCCCCACGCCTCCGTCCTTTTGCTGTGATTCAATGCCACTTGCGGGCGCTGCATATCCTCCACCAAAGATTCAGGCAGCAGTGAATTCCCAATTGTATTTTCCCCACCCGCCATATGAAACTGCACAAACTTTAGAAGCTCTCGAGGCGACAATGCCAAAGTAGACCCACTAGGCCCAGTCGACCTCGACCCAAGCATTTCAAGCTCATAACCCTCAGCCGCATGCCTATGCCCTACGGCGGCTTCAAGCTTTGCTTTTGTTGCAGGCCTAAGCGCGCCATATTTAATCCCTAAAGGCTCAAGCAGCATCTCTTCCAAGGAACTCTCCCAACACTGCCCAGCACTTTTTTCAATCAAACGGCCAAGCAAGTTAAAGCCGGTATTGCAATACGAAAAACGCTCTCCTGGCTTATACACAACACCAAGTTCAGCACATCCTGCTGTATACTTTTCTAAGCAGTCGTCTGCCGGCCCAGTGTCCTCAAAATAGTCTCCCATGATGCCACTGGTATGACTCAGCAGCTGACGAACTGTTATCTCGGCCGCCACTGACTTTTGGTTTAGTGTGAATTCTGGCACGTAATCCTGAAAAGGTTTGTCGATGTCTACCTTGCCTTGCGCAACCAGCTGCATGACTTGTGTCGCGGTAAACAATTTACTAATAGAACCGATATGAAACAGCGACTGCGGTGTAACACTCACACCTGAAACCACGTTCAAAACGCCGGCCGCGGCCTCATAAATTTCGCCCTTATAGAGAACCGCAATTGCAGCGCCTGGCACGGGGTTCGCCGCTACCGCTTCGGCCAGCATTGCCTGCAAATTAGTCAATGTTTTCGTTTTGCTCATATCTCACCTTGTGGGTTAATCTTCGCTGCCAAATTTTTATCCAGACGCCTCGCTTGCGACCAGAGCAAGCATGCTCCTTACCTCTTCGAAAACAACTTCCGGCATTTCAAACGGAAAATTATGGTTAGCGCCAGCGGGCGCATAATGCAGCTCGCCACGATGAGATAACTTTGCGTTCTGATGCTGAGAGTCAATACGCAAATCAAGAAAATTGCCTAACTCACCTTGCGACCAATGCGGTAGAAACTGACGGAGCTCTTCAAGCTGCTCGGCTTTAGGCGCTGGCGGAATCATCGCAAAAACAGGCATATCACCTAAGGTACCAGGCACTTTTACCAGGTCATAAGGAAAGTCAAATACCGCCTTCAATGCCGCTGCAAAACCTACCGTCAATTTCGGCTGACAATTCCCCAGCAATACTTGATCTTTAATGGATTCTTCTTCATAGACAGAGAGCCATTCTGCACCTTGCTTTTTCATTCGTGCAACAATAAACCAGGCCAAGCCAAATGCCGTAGCGGCCCAAATTGCAAAGCTGATTCCTGGCACTTTATTTTCTTTCAGCCTACTAGCGTAAACGGACGCATCGGCGCATGCGGAGTCCAACAAAACCAGCCCCGCCACCTTTTCGGGATAGGTGGCCGCAAAGCTCTTCGCAACAAACCCGCCCAATGAGTGAGCCACCAAAACAAAGGGGCCGGTTTCGCCGCTGGCCTCGAGCAATCGATAAAGTTCATCAACCTCAAGGGAAACTCTGCGCGGAAACGGCCCAACATCACTCCAGCCACTACCCGCTCGGTCGTATAAAATGGAACGAGTTTCCTGTTTAATCACTTTGTGAAGGTGGTGAAAAGCCATACCCTGATCGTGACTACCTGGGATCCAGACAACCGGAATTTCGCCCTCCCCTTCTGCCAATATATGCAGGCGATAGCCGCCCACATCCACCAGCTCACCCGGTGGTGGAAAACGTTTTTTGGCGTAGGCCACCGCAAGCAAATGCAGGAGAGATAGCGCCAGTAAAATTGCCGCGAAAACCAACAAGACCAGGCCCAACATCCCCATCATTGTTGTCAGCCAATCCACAGCCATTCCCGCGCTACTGACGTCAACCAACAGTCCAACTAAACCCACACCTAGGGCGATCACCAATCCACACCAATTTTTACTTATAAACCAATACACTGTTCAACACCTTCCTAGTTAAATTTCATTAGCGCGACTAAGCTGAGCCGGAGCCCGGAGCAGAGTTAAGCTGAGAGTTAAGCTCAGAGCTAAGCTCATGGCTCGCCCCACAATCAGCCTCTGAAGTTCTGGGCGACTTAGACCGAGTGGCACGCTGCTCAAGGCGTTTTTGTATAATTCCGTGTTTGCGCCGACCTAAGGGGTATCGCCACAGGAGCATGCCCGCCATTAGCCCCAGCACCGCCGGCACACCCGCGTAAGCAAACAATAAGCCTAAGGCTGAGTCGGCATCATTGACCTTCTTCGGGTCAAAACCAAACCAAGCGGCAATATAAAATCCCAAACCGCCACTTATGGCCATATTTAATTTTCCGATTAAACCTACAACGGAAAAATAATTGGCCGTACGATTAACGCCTGTTTTCAACATGTCATAGTCAATAACATCAGACAGCATCGCGGAAGCAGAAACCAAGACACAACTTCCCATCACGCTAGTAAAAACGGACAAAGCCATAACCGTTAAGAAAGCACCCGAACCCGGCTCTAGTGTCAACACCACGGGAAGCACCAGCGCCTGAGACAAGAGCGAAACGGCCCAAGGCCGATGCTTGCCAAACCGAGTGACAATACGAAGCCAGAGCGGCAATGAAAGAATACCCGTTATCATTCCGGCACCCGCGATGTAGGAGAATTTGTCCATCAACTCCAAGTAACTCAATACGAAAAAAAATGTTGAAAGCTGGATGCCGGTCGCCAAACCCGCCAACACAGAAGTCGCCATAAAAAACCACAGCAATTGATTGTTCTTAATGGCCCCGAACAAGCCTTGGAACGACCCCCTCTTCATTTCAATATGTCGCCGTTCTGGACCCCAGATAAGAGTCACCCCGACACAGAGAGGCATGAGAACAACAATCAACCAAGCAATCACTTCAAGTGCCACGGCATTCATTTCTGTACTGCCGGTGAAGGGTGAAAATATCAGTGGACCCGCCGCAAATAAGATACCGCCAACGCCGCCAACCATATTGCGGAAAGTAAAAATTCTCGCGCGCTCACTATAGCTAGCACTCAGTTCACTGGCCCAGGCGTTGTAAGGAATAAATATTAGAGTCCACGCTAGGTAAGCACACGCAGACCACGCCATAAAGTACCCTGCCCCCACGGATTCTGGCGGTGTAAATAGCGGCACGGCAGACACCATGGCCAAGGCCGTGCCAGCAGCAATCCAAGGCTTTCTTGGGCCGAATCGCGATTTAGTATTGTCCGACAAATAACCAATCAATGGATCGGTAAATGCGTCAAATAGGCGCGCAACAATTAGAACCGTACCAATAGCCGTTAAGGTTGCCGCGGTGTTTTCAGCATAGAAAGCGGGTAACACCGAACCAAGAGGCGCCAGCAGCAGCACAACAGGAATTGTGGGCAAGGCAAAGATAAGCAGAGAGCGTATCGAAATTTGACCTTCATTCATAATTCGATTCCGTTATTAATTTACAGGTAGGAAACATAATTTTTTAACTTACCCCTTCAATAACAACATAAAAATTAGCAAATCCGATATTCAGAGACATTATATTGACACAGTGTAAATATAATGACAAGATAATAATCAGCCTGAAACAGGCCGCAATTACCCTTCATATTCACGCCAAAAGGAATATGGAAACAACCCCATCGCCCTCTGGAAGCTATTATGAAACGCCCCGTGATAGGTATCACATCCGATATCGAGCTAATAGATTGCACAGAACCACAAAGGCCCTTCTACCAACTCGACAGCGCCATCGTCGGCGCAATCACCCAGTGTGGCGGCATACCGCTAATACTGCCTCATAATACCCAATGCATTGATGACTATATTGATCTTATCGATGGCTTTATAATCAGCGGGGACAACTATCGATTTACCGACCCTCAACTGTTCCCCGAACTAGAAACCAATCAAGGCCGGGGCGACACGCCTCTATTCAAGATCAACAGAACCCGCTTCGAGTTGGAATTGGCCCGCCAGCTTCTTCATCTAGACATCCCCACACTAGCAATATGCGCGGGCTATCAAATTTTGAACCTTGCCGCCGGTGGCAGCTTAATAGTTAGCTTAACAGAAGCGCTGGAAACCGATGTTCAACACCGCCAAACTGAGCCGCTGAATATGGCCACGCATGAGGTCCTCATACCTGCAGACACGCTCATGAGAAAGATCGTGGGCAGGGAGCGCATGCCAATCAACAGCCTACACAGTCAGGGAATCTACATTGCTGAATCCGCAAGAATTAGCGCAGTTGCCGACGACGGACTTGTAGAGGCCATCGAAATACCGAACAAAAAATTCTGCATGGGCACCCAATGGCACCCCGAGTTCTTAGCCGGGCCGGGTGACGAAAAAATCCTCAGAGCATTTATCTCCGCAAGCCAAGATAGCTAAACAGCCCAAAGTGGGCAAGACCAAATTAAGGCACCTAAAATATGAAAAGAAAAGTCATAATGACCTGCGCCGTAACCGGTAGTGCACCCGTCAATCCAAGGCACCCTGCATTCCCCATCACCCCAGAAGAAATATGTAACTCTGTAATTGAGTCGGCTAAAGCCGGTGCGTCGGCCGTGCATGTTCACGTTCGAGACCCAAAAACCGGAGCGCCCAGCCACGACCCCGCCCTATATCAAGAGCTTGTCGACAGAATTCGACAAAGCGGCACGAATATTATTATCAATGTTACCTGCGGCGGCGGTGGAAACTTTTTCCCCGACCCCGTGAATGAGGGTCGCGCACTGCCAGAGAGTGAAATTTTCACACCCTGCGAGCGCGTTCGACATATAGAACAAACTCTACCGGAAATGTGTTCACTTGATGTGACCACGTTCAATGAGGTATTTGGCAACAAAGAAGTTGTTTACCTGAACACGCCGCGCACCTTGCGCACAATGGCCAAGCGTTTTCAGGAGCTTGGGGTTAAACCCGAACTGGAAGTATTCCAACCCGGAGACATTCTGCTGGCAAAACAAATGATCGAACAGGGGATAATCGAGACCCCTCCAATGTTCCAGATGGTGCTTGGCGTGAAGTGGGCCGCTCCCGCCGACCCAGAAACGATGATCTATATGCGCAACCTGCTGCCAAAATTAGCAATATGGGGTGCGTTTGGTATTGCTCAGATGGAAATGCCCATGGTCGCCCAGTCGGTTTTATTGGGCGGAAATGTTCGCGTTGGACTAGAAGACAACTTGTATCTAGAGCGCGGCGTATTCGCGAGCAATGGGCAACTCGTCGAGAAAGCACGAAAGATAATTGAATGCATGGGGTATGAAGTGGCCACACCTGACGAGGCACGCTCAATTCTCGAACTCAAAACCCCACAATGAGCATTTCGAGCATGCCAAAAAATACACTTCCGAAGTTGAAAGTCGGGTTGATCGGCCTGGGCGCCGTTGCAGACGTGCATTTGGATTCCTACCAAAACTCTACGTTCATAGAGGTCGTTGCGGGCGCGGAGCCAAGAGAAGGTCGCCTAAACGAGCTAGCGGCCAAGTACGGTTTTCGTGGGTATCAAGATTATCGACGCATGCTAGATTCGGAAAAATTGGATATAGTCTGCGTCTTAAGTCCGGTAAGCACCCACCCAAATATAGTTACCGAGTGTGCCGAACAAGGCTGCCATGTTCTTTGTGAAAAGCCCATTGCAATTGACGTAGCAGCGGCACAAGACATGGTTAATGTTTGCGCCGAGCGCGCGGTTAAACTTTGCTATGGAGCCAGCTATCGCTTTCTACCCACACTCATCAAGGCGAGAGAATTAATTCAAGACGGTGCAATTGGCGAGGTCTTAATTATGTCCGAATCTGTAGTGGGAGGTTGCGGCCCAGACAAGGTTCGAACTCTTAGCGCTGCCCACTACCCAGAGGGTGGCCCAGGCGGGAGTGGCATGGGGCTGGCCGATCACGGCATTCACTTGATTGATACTTTCTCTTGGTTGACAGGCTCTGACATTGTGAGCGTTTTCGGCCGCGGTAATATTACGGGTCAAGCACTGGCAAGCGAATATTTACACATGAACTTCGCCAATGGCGGTATCGGGCAACTGCTCTACAATCAAG